>JAABUS010001499.1_pt1 | contig 50442 bp, 50 predicted proteins | sample 5560161 | NCBI WGS metagenome assembly JAABUS01 (sample SAMN10711885, study PRJNA513376) | rock metagenome | isolation source: Antarctica rocks | place: Antarctica: Victoria Land, Trio Nunatak nord | collected 2016-01-04 | reverse complement strand
TCTTGTTTAACGCATTCAGCTCATCATAGTGAGCACTTATAGCTGCAATTAATTGCTCTTTTGTCATATCAAGGAATAATTAGTTCCTTAAATTTACAATTACGTTGCGACAATTTGAAATGCACCCCGGCTTCTAACCGGTCAAGATGTATTTCGTAGCTTAGTAACTTTGGAGGTGGTAAATAAATTTTAAGCACGGAATCATTATGTTCTACTCGCAGGCTGTTATCACCAAGATCTACACCATATTTTGCTGTATAAGGTGCGGATAAACGAACTGTGTTCTCAATAAAAAGTCTTTTTAATTCATTGGTTAAACTACCATCATTTGTAATATTACTGCTGGTTAAGCTGGTGGTACCAGTAACCTCAATGCTGGCTAACTCGGCTATATCCCGTACAAAAGAATAATTCTGAATAATACCGGTTTGATTACCCCGGTTAGTAAAGAACACACCAATATTATATCCAATAAATACAGCAGCAATAACCACAATAAACAGTAAAAAATATCGCATAAGACGGTAGTATTTAATAAAGCGATTGTGCTGTTTTGCTTGCTGATAAAATAGTTCTGTCTAAAATTAAAATAGATAGTTACTAATCAATTAATTCCTGGGAAGGATCCCAAAATAATATTTTAAAGTCAACCACTTTATCATTTACAACCTTTATACCTTCTTTCTCCAGGAGTTCCTGCATGAGGTCTGGGGTGTTAAAATGATGCTTACCAGACAACATGCCGTTTCGATTTATTACTCTGTGGGCAGGAACTGTTATAGTGGAATTATGTGCGGAGTTCATCGCCCAACCGACCATGCGTGCAGATAGTTTTGTTCCAAGACAAGCAGCGATTGCTCCGTATGTTGTTACCCTTCCTTCAGGAATTTGAAGGGCCACTTCGAATACTAATTCGAAAAAAGATTTTTCACGATTACCCGATGGCTTTACTGCTGATAATTTTCCAGTTCCACTATTGATTCGTTTTATTGAGGGCATAACAAACGTGAATGTTTCGGCTTACAATGAAATTAATTAACTGTTTCCTGCAACTGTCTGTTTCCAAGCAGTTCACTTCTTTTGGTTTCAGCCACATTTTCATAATCATATGCACAATGACGGCAACCCTTGCCACAGCAATATCCCCTATTCAAATGGTATAATTCTGTTAGAACAATGAATCCCTGTTCATTATAATAAAAATCGGTTCCTTCAATTAATTTTTTCATAATTATTAATTCTTTCATGTAATAGTTCATCCGATTGCGGCAAAGCAAACGGTGGTAATGAAAATCTTAAGTAATGTATCTTATTGCTTTGTGCAATATCGAGGCTTTGGTAATAAGTTTTGATCTTTAATTCCTGATCAATATATTTATTTGAATAAACATCCTCATAATCTTCATGCAAAACAAGTCCATATATTTCAATTACAGTTTTGGTAAAATTATATAAGTCAGGCGAATCCGTCTTTAAATGTATATTACCACCAGGTGATAAGAATTGTTGATAGAGCCGAAGAAATTTTGGATGTGTTAATCTTTTTTTTGCTTTAGATTTTCTAAGCTGCGGATCGGGAAAAGTGATCCAGATTTCTGATACCTCATCAATATTAAAATAGGTATGAATTTTATCAATCTGTGTTCTGAGAAATACAGCATTGCTAATGTTAGCCTCAAGACATTTTTTAGCTCCTATATAAAGTCTGTTTCCTTTAAGATCAATCCCGATAAAATTTCTATCAGGATGAATTAAAGCAAGTTGTACTGCATACTCACCTTTACCACAAGCCAGCTCAAGTGTAAGGCAATTATTGTTATTAAAAATATATTTCCAGTTCCCAGCCATACCTTCAGGGTACTGCAATACATTAGGAAATGACTTGATAGCTTCAAAACGCAGTAACTTTTTTTGACCCATTAGCACACAAAAGTAAAATTTGTACCGCTTACACCCAATAAATTTTTTAAAGCCTCAATACACATTATTGCTTTGGAAAAATTACCAGAGGTATGATTTCTAATGTCGATTATAACTCAGAAAGAACTAGTATCATATCAAGTATAAGATGTCGTATTAATTACTATCAGCTATCCGGATGCAAATGTATAATGTATGTCCTCCTGATTACTGATAGCTGACGGCTGATAGCAAAAGCGACAGTGTGAGGTTAACATGACACTAGCATTCAAAATTAAGAAATAGGTATAAAAGAATAATTTTTTTGACTAATTGCTATCATCATATATAATCAAAAAATATAAATAAACTAATTATGCCTTTGTTGGGCATTTCAATACAATTTCGTTAATTTCATTTATAGCAGATTTAAAACTATAAAAATTTATATTATGGTAAAGACGGAAATTAAAGTAAACCCTGAGTTAACCGAAGATGTAACATCGTTTGAGCCCTACTTACAAACCTTTGTAAGCAAAATAAACTACAACTATGGTAGAAAGCTGTCTCTTCATTCCTGGGAAGTGGATATTCAGGAAGATGATGAAATGAAAAATTTAAGAACGGTTGTTTTATCCCTGCAGTAATATGAAAGTGCGCTTCGTAGCGGAAAGGGGAAATAAAGGGGATGATAATGTTGAAGTTAATCTATTCGGAATAAAAAATCTTCCCAAGTTTGTTATTATTACTGCAGAAGATTTTACTACAGCTATAGGAACCGGCAAAGTCTTTATTGATAATAGCGAACTGAAAGTTGAAGCTGACTTAAGGGAACAAGAATTCCATCTTTATCCTACAATCGGCTTCGAAAGTCTTGTTGAAGAAAATATTAATGGATTTGTTCTTATAAGAGAATTAGAACTACATACGGTCTCTTTACAATATAACCCAAACACAGATAGTCACATAAAAACTATCATGGAACAAATAAATAATGGAATGGCTAAAATTCTTGAGTAGCCAAAACAGTTTATTACACATCACATTTATGTGATGTGTAATAAACTTATATCTCTGATATTATTCAGGCCGGATCAATACCTTCCAGTTCAGTAAGTTTATAACTGCTTGGATGAGTCAAATCTTCCCATTGAATAAAAACCATATCTTCTCCTACTTCTACTACTTCTCCATAAACTAATTCATCATTATCAGATTGATGTTTTAGCCTTGTACCTAACTTGTATGTATTCTCCATGAGTTTTATTTTATTGGTATGTAACGTAAATGACATTCAATTTAATGAATACTTATACAATTATAAACCAAAATTGAGCTAATTACTTTTGTACTTAAATCTAACTTAACTTAATACTGCCTATAGTATTAATTGCTTTGTTATGTTTACTATCATCCAATAAAATTCCTTCTAACACAGCATCATCCTTTATACAACCATAAATATAAAGGACGTAAAGATCATCATGTAAATCTTCTGCAACAGTAAAGGTGCCGATAGTACCACTTTCGTTTTGTTCAATGAAACAAGTGCCAATAATATTTGTTCTGTTTTTATAATAAACAGTTATTACTGTACCTTCTACTAAAGTTGTACCGGGAAAATGTAGGCGCAAATTAATATTGATCATAAGTAAACTTAATTATTAATTACAAAATTATTATGGATTTATAAGGAACCAGCTAAAAGCATTTAACGACAGTAGTTATATTTTTAAATATTTTCACGGTAAATAACATCTACCTGTGTTTCATCAATTTCATCAAAAATGAAATCCGCATCAGGATTTAAATCTTCTTTGATTGCCTCAACAATTGAGTTTTCACCCTGCACTCCCGATATTTTTATATCTAATTCAGTTGACATCTTCACCATTTTATCTATTGCATCTTTTCTTTGCATTGCATTTAACTGGGAAAATTGTAACATTTTCATGAAAAAATGATTTAAGTTGATAATGGATTACTGCTGCAATGCAATAATAAAGATTATAAATTTAAGAAAGTATCTTATTAATAACATGAATTAATGTATCAGGAATTCTAACATTAACGAAGTACAGAAGAATATTTAGGTGTTGATTTCCCGAGTGCCGCCAACTAACTGCTGGTAGTTATTTATACGGAATTTTACGGTTTATATGAAGACCTACACGTTTACTAATGTTAATAAAAATAATTTATTAAGTTAAAAAATTCTTTAATATAGAACCAAACTAGTTGGGAGAATTTAGGGGCACAATACTTGTAATGTATATTAGTACTTAATCATTTATTAATAAAGCTTGAAAACATGAAAAAAGTAATTATTTCAGCTTACATGCTGATTGCATTCGCTGGTTATGCTGCTGCTCAAACTGCTCCTACTCAAACTACTCCCAGTAAATCTGAGACTAGCACAAGCACTCATAAGACCACTCACAAAACACATATGAAAAGAAACGGTAATTCAAACACATCTACCAACAAACAAACAACTACAGAAACACAAAGTACTAACGGTACGACTGGCTCAAACGGTACGACTGGCTCAAACGGTACGACTGGCTCAAACGGTACAAATGGTACAAATGGTACAAATGGTTCTACTTCAACAAAAGGAACTAAGATGACTAAAACTACTACAGAGAAAAAGCATCCTCAGTAGTAGAGAAGAGTATAACAAATTTTATTAAACAACAGTTACAAAAGCTATTCATAAATGAATAGCTTTTTAGTTTAAAGACATTTTTTTTATAAAAACAAGCATTAACCAATCAATATGTTTCTAACACGACAATGGGGATTTGGATATAATTGAAAAAAGCGTCTTAAATATAAACAAAAGAAAGTTTACACATTAAATTATAAGCTTAAGGGTAGGACTTATTTGGGATTAATGCATGGTCTGGAAATTGCAAGGGTTGTTTTATTTAACAATAATTTTAAATAATCTCAACATGAAAAAAGTATTAACAATTCTATCAGTATTAATGCTAAGCGCTCTTATGAGTATCCACAACCCTGTTGTTGCACAAACATCCAATAACACTACGGAAACAACAGCAACCAGAGATATAGACAGAGATGATACAGGTAAATGGGGATTGGCTGGTTTATTAGGTTTACTTGGTCTTTTGGGTCTGCGTAGAAAAAATGATGACGATGTGCGCAGAACGACTACTGTTAACCGCTAATTATATTTAAATTATACAAGGCATTGGAAAAGGCAGCAAAGAATAAATTACTGCCTTTTGCCAATGCCTTTTATGTTACTGAAATTAATATAAGCGTATAAGCATTGCTAACTGTACAGGGTTATTACTTTTCACGAGCCATTAAGACCGCAATATTTATAGGTAATTTAAATAATTAAACACATAAGTTATGAAGAAACAGCAAAAGCGTTAAATTATATAAATATAACTTTTGTAATTATGAGCATCTGCTTAATGGCAACTATCAATAATATGAAAATATAGCAATTAAAAAGGATAGATTTTCGGCAATTTAGAAAAGTAAAATGGTGCATCTAATTGTTATAAATTAAATACACCACTGTAAAGCTGTAGAGGGAGGACTCGAACCTCCACGGGGTAGTTAGCCTTAACACAAAGTTCAGTGGTCGACCCTGGTCGTTCCAGTATTGCTAAAAGAACGGCTCTATGCTACGTTTATCCCAATTCCCCACCCCCGAGACAAGGGGGCATGTCTGCCAAAATTTCATCACTCCACAATTAAATTAGTAAACTAATTAATGTTTAAACATTAACCTCAATCGAATAACCACAATGCAATATTAATAAAATCCAACCGTTAGTTACAAAACATTCAATTAAGATTTTAAAACTTTAGTAAACGTCTAAAAAAAGCTATATTACAGTGAAGATTTTTTAAAAGATAAACAGATATGGCCTTCAAATTTAATCTTGACAAATTAGATATGCAAATTATTCATGAAATGGTAGAGGATGCGGAAATATCTTACGCTGAACTCGGAAAGAAATTGTTTGTTTCAGGAGGTACCATTCATGTAAGAATTAAAAAATTACAGGAATATGGAATAGTTAAAGGCACAAGATTGGCAGTAGATTTGAAGCAATTAGGATATGATGTAATTGCATTTATAGGAATTTACCTTGAGAAAAGTTCCCTATACGATGCAGTAGCAAAAGAATTAAAAAAAATACCAGATATAGTCCGGCTTAATTATACCACTGGTAATTATAGCATGTTTGCAGAAATTGTTTGTAAAGATATTAACAAGCTTCGTTTTATTTTACATGATGAACTACAAAAAATTAAGGGCATTGAGCGAACAGAGACTTTTATTTCTTTGGAAGAAAGTTTTTCAAGAAATGTTCGGGTTACAATGGATTAAAGATAAATCAAGTAATAACCTTAAACTTTCAAGGATATGCTAACTTTATTCTTAACCTTGAAAACTAATTTGTTAACCATATGAAACTATCTAAATATATTCTTTTAGCAATTTGTATCATACTTCTCGCAGTTGTTGCTTGTCAGAAAGGCTCGTCAGGAGGCGGAAATACTTCTGAAGAAAAACTTGTAATTGAAACCCTTCCACTGGCTAACGGCCATTTGGAAGCTGCTGCCCCCGGACCTGATTTTCCGTTAACGGTAACCGTTAAATCTAAAATGCCATCCGGAGGAGTTAAAATTGATGTAACAGCAAAGCCTGATGGCGGAACAGTAGCATTTTTTTCATCTTCAAAAACTACCAGTTCAGCTACAACAAGTTTTAGTATTACTGGCGCTACTGCAGGCATTGTGTCATTGGTGGAAATTACCGTTACATCAGTTTCATCATCTTCAAATAAATGGACAGGGAGCTATAAGTATTCGAGGAAATAGGTATGAGGTATTTGTCTTGTTCTGAAAAAAAGTTGACTGTTTTTTAGTCTCACCTTTTTCGGGACGACTTCCGAAGGCTTAAATTTCACCAGCTTACAGTATAAACACAGACTTCGAAAGTCTTGAATAAGACATCTTCAAAAAAGTGAATTTAAAAGATTAAAAGAGACAGTATCAATCAAGACTTACGAAGTCTGAACCTAAATGTAAGATATCGTTTCAAGAATTTGGAAGTAGAACCCGAACTCCACAGCTCATACCTATTTCACATTCAAAGCATCTCTCAACCCGGTGCCCAACAAATTAAAAGCCAACACCAGCAACATTATTGCAAACCCCGGTGCCAATGCCAGCATGGGGTTATGTGTTATAATGAAATTGTAATTCTCTTTAATCATTAACCCCCAACTGGGTTGCGGGGGTTGAACTCCCACTCCTAAAAAACTAAGTCCGGCTTCAATTACAATTGCAGAAGCAAAGTTAGAGGCAGCTACCACCAACACAGGACCTAATATATTTGGAAGGATGTGCCTGAATATTATGCGGCCATCAGTGAATCCTAAAGCCCTTGCTGCTTCTACATATTCCAGTTCACGAACGCTTAAAACCTGGCCACGTACAATGCGGGCAACGCTTACCCACATAGTTAAACCTACTGCAATGAAAACCTGCCAGAAACCCTTCCCTAATAATAACGTAATAGCGAAAACAAGTAATAACGTAGGTATGCTCCAGATTATGTTAATAAGCCACATTATAACATCGTCTATCCATCCACGAAAGTAACCTGCTGTTGCTCCTAAAACTATTCCAATGGTTAATGAAATAATAATCGCTATCAGTCCCACACTCAAACTTACCCTGATGCCTACAATTAACCTGCTTAAAATATCTCTGCCATATTTATCCGTTCCAAGCCATAATGTTTTTGTTACAAAATTTTTTTCTACAGGCTTTTCAAATTTGGCTATAGGGTACCTGATAGTTTCCTGAACCCCTTCGTCAATATATTTTTCAACGATCACTGAATCTGTTAATATGTTGTATGCATTTACAGGAATATAACTATAAGCTTCGTCCTGTCCATAAAGCAAACGCTCGATAAAACTTACTGTTTTTACAGGTCTCTCTTTTTTCTCTTTAAAAAATAGCTGCCTGGTTGCTGGTTTTAAACCGCCAATTTCTACAATCATCCTGTTTGCGTTCGGGGAAGCATCAGGTGCAATTAAATAAGCTGAGATAGCAAGTAGGGTAGCAATTAATATAATGAACATTCCAAAAACAGCGGCTTTGTTTTTCTTTAATTTTTGCCAGGCAGCTTGTTGTACTGAATTTTCATGAGCTATCATTATTTGTAAAATACTGAATTTATTTTTATTTTACTTTCCTGCCTTTCCATTTATAACTTCCGAATTTGCCTAACCAACCTGCTACAACAGTATAAATAATATGTAATGGTTGTAAGAAAGGGAAGTAAACCATAAGGTGTTGCTGATTAAAAAATATAGATACTTTTTTTATAAAAAAAAATTCAAAAATAGTTTTAGCTGCTATCAACCCAATAAATACAAGTAGCCATTTAATGTTCCATATTGCAGCGAAAAAGAATATGAGTATAAACGCATTGAGAAGGTAAACCAACAACAATACACCGAAAATTCTTTTATCATTATACTTATCCGCTTTACTGGCCCATCGAATGCGTTGATTGAGAAAGTCTTTCCAGGATGGCGCGGCCGCTGTGCTTACAATAGCAGCTTTTTCCTTCACAAAAAAAAACCGGTCAGGATACCTGGTAACAATTTTATGCATTAGCAACATATCATCACCAGAAGCTATGTTATCAATACCTTTAAATCCATCTACTTCATAAAATACTTTTTTTTCATAAGCAAGGTTGGCCCCATTGCACATTGAATGGAATTTAGCAGACACCGATGCACCCGTTATTCCCTGAAGTGTTAAAAAATCAATTGATTGAAAAATGGAAAGTATAGAGTTTGTGTTTTTGATTTTTACCGGTGCTGCTAAAAGTACCGCATTGCTAAGAAGGTAATATTCAGCAAGGCACCTGATCCAATCGGGGGAGGCACTGCAATCTGCATCGGTAGTAACAATTAAATCTCCACCGGCAGCAGCGATAGCAACTTCGATAGCTTTCTTCTTATATGAATTTAGACACTTACCATCTGTATATTCAGAAAGGTTAATAAGAGCTATGTTAGAGGCAGGGAAACTTCTAACAATTGCTTCAGTGTTATCAGTGGAATGATCATTTACAATAATGATTTCAAGTAATTCTTTCGGATAAGTTTGTTGTGTAAGGGATGTTAGACAATGAGCTATCATTAATGCTTCATTTCGTGCCGGAACTATTACTGTTACTTTGGTTTTTGCTTTCCATCCTGAAAATTGTTCAGATTTAAATTGCGGTATGTTATTCCATGCATAAAAATAATAGGCAATGAGAATGCCATATAATAGTAAAAATCCGCTAGTTATATACAAGAAAATCACCATGCTTACATTACTGTCAGGTTATATTTTTTATTTGATTTACCATGAAATACGGATTAAAGAATAATTGAAAATAGGAACTTATGTTGTCAGGAGTTGAATAATGATACAGGCATGTTTTTGTTGCAGTACCTGGTGACCGGAATCAATGATATACAGCTCACACAATGACTCTATTCCTTTACGTAATTTCACGGCTCTTTTTACCTGTATTATACGGTCATGCTTGCCATATAGCAATTTAACAGGTAATTGTTTCTGCCCAATAATAGTACGCATCTTTGTAAGGTCTGGTTTAAATGTGCGCATACAGGTCCAGCGATCAAAGAGTTGATTTCGTATGTTCGCGTCTTCTATGTAAGCATTGGTAAACTTAAAAACGCTTTTGTTGATTAATTTGAATTGATCTGAAATTTGCAGCAATTTTAAAAACCATCCGGGATTTTTCATAGTGAAACAAAAGATTCGATTACCTGCATAAGTTTGCGTAGCAAGCCAATACCAGAAGTTCACTTTCATTCCATCAGGAGCCAGCAAAACCAGTTTTGATATGCTATCCGGCATATATTGTAACAAGCTCATGGCAATCCTTCCTCCCATACTATAACCCATAAGTATAAAATGCGGCGTTTGTATGTGAAGCGTATTAAATATTTGAGTAAGGATAACGCTAAGATCTTTAATTGTAAATGCTCTTTTTTCGTTCCATTGTGTAGTTCCGTGAAAGGGTAGGTCGACTGCAATTAAAGAAAATCCGGCAGGGAGATATTCAATCAGGCAGCCAAAAGATGCTGCACTTTCTCCATATCCATGAAGACAAATAATGTTTGTAGATCCTTCGCCATAATATAAATAATGGATTTCGGATTGTTCATAATGTATAAACAGAGATAACATATTTTAATTGACGAGACTGAGGAGCCCGATTGTAATATTGCTACTAAGTCGCAAAGGCACAAATTAACACAAAATATCTTTGTGCTTCTTTGTGCCTTCGCGACTTAGTAGCAAAGATCAGCTTTTTGATTTTACCAGCTTCAATACTTTGAATGGTACTCCGTTAACATCAATTTTTAAGAAATAAATACCATCAGCTATGGATGGGCGATTTTTTACATTGATTTTTAATGTACTGGCACCTGCAGGAAGATTTTTAAAGTTTTCTTTATGAATCAGTTTTCCGGAGAGATCGTATAAGCCTGCGCTTATATTATTACCAGTGCTGTTGTTATAATAAGCTATGTTCAATGTTTGGTTAAATGGATTGGGGTAAGCATTAATAAATTTATTAGCTCCGTTGGATAAAGCACCGGCCAGTAATCCGGATTGGTCATTCACAGCAACTATATCTGAAAAGGAAGGTGATGATGTAAATGCTTCATTGGGAATGGGTTGCCTTGATATACCAGGTCCGGTCCAATATACCTGCATTTGTTCACCACCATTTTTTTCAAAGAAAGTAATAGCGATGGGATAGATACCGGGAGCGTTGATATAAATATTTGCCGATGCCGATTTAGTTGGGTGTAATCCATTATTACTCACCAGCGCATTTGCATTTGCATTATACTGGCTATTAAAATACAATTTGCTGCCATCATCAGATATAGTTTCAAAATTATAATCACCGGCTGTTGGAATATTGATATAGCCTTCCCAAAGGAACCCATAATAATCTGTCCTATTTCTTGGGCTTATATCAACATTAGCAATAGAACCGGATTTCACAGGTTGCAGTGCATTAAAATCTGGTAGTGTATTCCAGTCTCCTTCAAAGTATTTGTATTTGAGGCCGCTAGTTGAATTAGACTGACTGCTGAAAGCTGCGTTTGGTATAAGTTGCCGGGGAATACCAGGGCCACTCCAATATACCTGCATTTGTTCACCGCCATTTTTTTCAAAGAAAGTAATAGCAATGGGATAAGAGCCTGCGTTTATATACATAGAGTTGGAAGCTGATTGAGCTAAATGCAATCCATCATTGCTTACAAAAGCTGCCGCGCCCGCGCTGTAAGAAGAATTGAAATACAGTTTACTGCCGTCATCAGATACCAGCTCAAATGTATAATTACCTGAAGATGGAATAGTAATTGAGCCTTGCCAGAGAAAAGCATAATAATCGGTTCTGTTCCTAGGGCTTATATCAACATTAGTAATTGAACCGGATTTAACAGGTTGAAGCGCAGTAAAGTCTGGCAATGAATTCCAGTCCCCTTCATAATACTTATAAGTAAGACCGCTACCTGGCTGACCGGTAAAAGCTTCGTTTGGAATCAGCTGCCTTGAAAAACCCGGTCCGCTCCAATAAACCTGCATTTGATCACTACCATTTTTTTCAAAGAAAGAAATGGAGATAGGATATGACCCTGCAACATTAATATTCACCGAATTGGAAGCTGATTGAGCCAGGTGCAATCCGTCATTACTTACCAATGCATTAGCACTAGAGCTATATGGAGTATTAAAATACAATTTGCTTCCATCATCTGATATTATTTCAAAAGTATAATTACCGGCTGTTGGAATATTGATATATCCTTCCCATAGAAAAGCATAATAATCAGACCTGTTCCTTGCACTCATATCTATATTCGAAACTGATCCTGATTTAACAGGTTGCAAAGACCTAAAATCAGGAAGCATGTTCCAGTCTCCTTCATAATATTTATATGTTAGTCCGCTACCTGTATTTGATGGCGGGGTTGGTGTTGGCGGTGGGATTGAAGATGCAGTAGTACTAAAAATATTTTTCTCAAGAACCCTGTTAAAGAATATCCGGTGACCGGCATCATTGATATGAATACCATCTATCTGATATATGTACTGAAGAGAATTGTCAGGATTTGCAATCCCATCCCAAAAATTTATGGCATAAGAACCAAATTCAGAAAGAATCCTGTTTTTTATCTCTGCCATTTTATTTCTGACTTCCTGGGTTTTATATGATTCAGGATCATTACGCGGTTGTGATGTAGTAATGTAACATGGCTTTCCGGCATTATTAGCAGTTTGTTTAATAGTTCTAAAACAGTTCATCACTTCTTCCACTGTAAAAATATCATAGCCATTAGAAGGATAATTAATTAGCACAACATCAGGATTACCCGCTAATCCTTCGGTAATATTGTTATAAGGCCGTGGAATATTTCTTCCGGAAGGAGGAGTATAGCTTAACGGCATTCCTTGATAAACATTGTCGCCAGCCACCGCGCGGTTATCCAATGTAATGGGTGAACCAATACTCTGATAATATCTTTGTAACCTTGTTATGTAACAACTATCAACAGAAGAAGGGCCAAAAAAGCAGGTTGAGGTAGAAGATCCTAAAATTAAAAGTTTTTTCTGCGCATTTGCACATTGTAGCAATAGCAAACTACCAGCAAAAAATAAAAGACTCTTAAATAAAAATGTTTTCATGTAATAGATTTATTCAGATTAAAAAAAATTATATAAGCGAAAGATAGTTCAGTGTAAAAGGATAAGATCCTAAGGTATCAAATCGGGGACTCAAAGGCTTAAACAAAATTATTATTCTAATTACAAGCAAAGAGGTTGCCAACTGCTGAATTTGGTTAAAAAAAGCGGAAAGTTGCATTTTTCCAAACATTTATTATCTTTGATTAGTTGTTTAACTAACTATATGCCAGACAACCAATTTAAAAAAGGCGAATTATACAGTTTTATTACCGGTAAAGCTTCAACAGCGATAGCCAGGAGATTACAGAAGAAGTTTAACCAGGCAGGATTAAATCTTACAGTTGAACAGTGGAGCGTTTTATATCATTTATGGAAGGAAGATGGTATCAGTCAGCAGGAATTATGTAATTCAACTTTCAGGGATAAACCAAGCATAACCCGGTTAGTTGATAATCTGGAGAAATTGAATCTAGTGAAAAGATCTCCTTCCAGAAATGATCGCCGGATGAACATGATTTTATTAACAGAAGAAGCAAGGAAATTACAGGAACAAAGCATGGAGCTTGCTAATCAAACCCTTAATGAAGCGCTGGAACATGTTCCGCTTGATAAAATTGATATCTGCAAGGAAGTGTTACAGATAGTTTATGACAATCTTAAATAGGATTATGTTATTTATGAATTATCGCTTTGACTGTCAGCAATCAGGAGAAAAGGCTATGATATCGATTTGCTGATAGCGATTAAATACGCGATATATGCTTAATGGCCTCAATGTTTGTTAAGTATATAATGAACGGTTATCGGTTATATATTAGAACGCCATTGTTTGCTGAGTTTCCTACTGATAGCTAACGGATCAGAGCAAATACTTCAGTTTCAAAAGATTTCAATTAAATTTTTAAAATTATAAATATGAGTACTACTTCTCAACAGAATCTTACAGTAAATAAAGGTGCAGAGTGGTTCATAAAGGAAAGTACTCCTTTTAACACTTTCATACCGGAAGACTATAACGAAGAACAGCGGATGGTTAAAGACATGTGCCTGTCGTTTTTGGAAAATGAAGTGCTTCCTGTAATTGACCGGATAGATAAAATGGAACCGGGTTTAATGCCTTCATTGATGGATAAAGCAGGGGAGCAAGGCTTACTATCGGTTTCACTTCCTGAAACATATGGTGGATTGGGAAAAGATTTTATTACGTCTACTCTTGTAAGCGAAGGCCTGGGAGGTGGATTTTCCTATTCAGTTGCAATAAGCGCGCATACAGGTATAGGAACATTGCCAATTTTATATTTTGGAACTGAAGCACAGAAAGAAAAATATATACCTAAACTTGGTAGCGGCGAATGGAAAGGTGCTTATGGATTAACGGAACCAAACAGTGGCAGCGATGCTTTAGGAGCTAAAACAACCGCTACATTGAGCGATGACGGAAAGTATTACCTGGTTAATGGCCAGAAGTGCTGGATTACAAATGGTGGGTTTGCTGATGTATACACAGTGTTTGCTAAAATTGATAGCGACAAATTCACTGCATTCATAATTGAAAGAGGCTTTGAAGGATTTACTCAGGGTGCTGAGGAACATAAAATGGGCATTAAGGGTTCTTCTACCGTTCAATTATATTTTCAGGATTGTAAAGTGCCTGTAGAAAATGTTTTAGGTGAAATAGGCAAAGGTCATATTATAGCCTTTAATATTCTTAATATAGGCCGCTTAAAATTGTGCGCTGCCGCTATTGGCGGATCAAAGAGAGCAGCTGGTATTACTTTGCAATATGCTTTGCAAAGAGAACAATTTAAAACTCCTATAGCCAATTTCGGAGCTATCAAAAATAAACTGGCTGAAATTGCTATCAGGATTTGGGTATGTGAAAGTGCGCTTTACCGTGTAGCAAAATGGATTGATCTTAAAGAACAGGAATTAGTAGACGGCGGTAAGCCATTTAATGAAGCATCACTTGGAGCTGCAGAAGAATATGCTATTGAATGTGCAATGCTTAAAGTATATGGCAGCGAAGTACTTGATTTTGTTGTTGATGAAGGTGTGCAGGTTCATGGTGGTAATGGTTATAGTGATGAATACATTATTTCCAAAGCATACCGTGACAGCCGCATTAACCGAATCTACGAAGGAACCAATGAAATCAATCGCTTATTAACTGTGGATATGGTTTTGAAAAGAGCTATGAAAGGAAGGCTGGATATTATGGGACCAGCTATGTCTGTAGCAAAAGAACTGATGAGTATTCCTGATTTTGGTAGTGGAGATGATGCGCTATTTGCTAAAGAGCAGAACACAGTGAAGAATTTTAAAAAAGCGATTTTAATGGTATCCGGAGCAGCAGTTCAAAAGCTACTGATGAAACTGGAAAGCGAACAGGAGATTCTGATGAATATCGCTGATATGGCTATTGAAACATTTAATGCTGAAAGTGCTTTACTGCGGGCAATGAAGCTTTATGACCAACGTGGCGAAGCCTCCACTCAATTTGAGTTGGATATTATGCGCACATACCTATATGATGCAGCCGACAGAATTAACAAATTTGGTAAGGATGCTATTAATGGGTTCGCTGAAGGTGATGAACTGCGCATGATGTTACTGGGTTTAAAACGCTTTACAAAAGTTGATCCGTTTAATAGCAAGGAGGCAAGGAGAAGAATTACGGCCAGATTAGTAAGTGATAATAAATATCCTTCTTAGAAAAATTTATTAGTTATATGTCAACAATATAATGATGCACTTGACTATCAGCAGTCAGCTTTAGCTCTCAGGAGGAAACGTATAGGGCATTGATCTCCTCACTGTTTGTAGCTGACAGCAAAAGCGTTAATAAGGTTACCATGACATTAAGATATTTCTCAATTATTTGGAAACATGATCATATTTGAAAACTCAATCAAAGTTCCTCGCATGAGGGAGGGTCCGTTCCCTAATCTATCCCGGTGTTCGCACCGGGATTTTGTTTTTAGTATGCTAGGATGGGAAACATGAAATGAGACTTCTTGTTTTAAGAAGTCAGGAGATCAATGCCACATACGTTTCCTCCTGACGGCTGATAGCTGACGGCTGATAGCAATTTAGATTTATCTTCAGCTTATGAAAATTGTTTTATTAGGTTTTGTATCATTGTTATCAATGGTGTTGGCAGCGCAGAATATAAATAAAAAGCCTTTCCTGGTAAAAACAGCCGGCCAATTGCCTTTCCTCGAATACGGATTAGGCGATGATCGTTTGGGTGGTGCAAAAATGACCTATCTTGATTCGAATATTGTTTTAAAAGTAATAGATTCTTCCCTTACGGATTATAAAGTGCAGCTTTCAAAAAATCATTCGGCTTACATTGCAAAAGAAAACGTCAGGATGTTGCCTGGCACATTAGAAAAGCCATACCATCTCACCGGCAACTGGAAGGTTTACGGAGATTCAGCTTTTGATTATATAAACATCAGTCTTGATGAAAAATTGCCTTACAGAAGTCAGCAACAGCTTAGTCCGTCCAGAATAATGGTGGATATATTTGGCGCTACCAGTAATACCAACTGGATCACACAGCTTGCTACTAATAAAGAAATTAAAAATGCCTGGTACGAACAAACCGAGGATGATGTACTTCGTGCTGTAATCGAATTAAAACATCAGCAGCATTGGGGGCATAGTATTTATTACGATACAACTGGAAACCGCTTAGTGATCCGTGTTAAAAGGCAACCTCCAGTTCTGGATATTAAAAAGTTGAAGATAGCTATAGATGCAGGGCATGGAGGTGATAACAGCGGTGCAACAGGAGTAACTTCAAATATTATTGAAAAAAATTATACCTTATTAATAGCAAAACAACTGCAGGCAACTTTAAAGAAAGCAGGCGTTCAGCATATTTTTATGACGAGAATAAAAGATACCTCACTTGGTATGCCGGAACGTATTGGCATGTTAAAACAGTATAATCCCGACTTTCTTATCAGCGTACATTTAAATTCATCATCCGTAGATTCTATAAAAGGAACCAGTTCTTATTACCGTTATATTGGGTTTCGACCACTAAGTGTTGCTGTTCTTAAACAGATGCTAACTTTAAAATTGAAAGAGTATGGAAATGTGGGCAGTTTTAATTTTGCTTTAAGTGGCCCTACGGATTATCCTAACTGTTTGGTAGAAGTAGCTTTTCTTAGCAATAAAGAAGATGAAAAGAAAATTCTTGATCCGAAATTCCATAAGGCAGTAGCGACTAAGATTTATGCGGGCATCCTGGATTGGATAAAAGGGATAGGCAAATAGTTAAACAATGAAAGGGTATTTATTAAAAGATCAAAAAATAATTATCGGCAGGGAGACATTCATAGAAAGCGTTTCTTCAGAGAATAATTATGAAATAATTTTTGAAGATGATACGGAGACGGGATATTTTTATAGCGCTGAAAGAAATAAAAATACAAACGAGCTCCGCATTTTGGATATGCTGCTTGTTTATGATGTTGAAAGTATTAATGAATCAGAAAGAAACGCTACACTTAATATTATCTGGTCTACCGACTGGATGAGATGCGGATTGGTTCTCAACAACTACTGCCATGCAGTTTTTGATTTTGAGAATGAAGGAGGGTATAACCGTCATGAGTTTCCGGTTCCTGTTTTATGGACGAAACATGAAAGGAAACTGACTGATGAGATGGTAGCTTCATTTTTTGAATAATAGCATTGACATCTTAAATGGACGATGTTTCTGAAACACATCACTCAGGCGTTAACTTTCGAAGTCTTGAATAGACGATGTTGCTAAAAATTATCACGGAGATGTCGACTTCCGAAGTCTTAAATTTCAACAGCTTCCACTACAAACGCAGACTTCGAAAGTCTTGAATAGGACATCTCCAAAAACGAAAGAAATTTTAAGCTTAAACAGCCAGGGTATCTATTAAGACTTTCGAAGTCTGAACCTGAGGTGTAATATGCCGATACTCAAGACTTCGGAAGTCGGCGTCTGTATTATAAGTCTCTTAAACTTTCTTTTAACACTTCAAAAGTGTACGTTTTATTAATCCTGATAGTGTTGAGATAAAATAGTTTGGTTTAGGAATTGAAGAAAGTCACAAAAATAAAAACTAACGTTTAATTGTTGTAGGCATCTATGGTGGAGGCTGCATAAACAGCAATTTCAGCTTTATTAATGCTAAGACTTCCTCAAATCCGCAGCTGCCGCTTCATCTACAAACCAATGCAGTTCGCCATTTACAGGTTTAATTAATTGTGAAGGGTATAGGTCAGGCTGAAGAGCTCCCTCTAAAACCTGCTCCAAAGTTTTTGATTTATTTTTTCCTGCTGCAAGAAAAACAACCGAGGCCGACTTATTCACTATTGGTGCGGTTAATGATATCCGGTACATATTCTGAGCTTGCAAAAAGAATGCTTTTGTCCAGGCAGTTTTCTCATGAACTATTTCTGTTCCCGGGAACAATGATAGCGTATGACCGTCATCACCCATTCCTAATAAAACAAGGTCAAAAGAAGTATCCGTTTCATCGAAATAACTATGGAGGATCTTTTCGTATGCTGCGGCTGCTGCTTCAGGGTCAATATCCGTACGCATTATATGAATCTGTTCGGAAGGAACAGGCAAGTGATTCAATAAAGTATCGTAAGCCATCTTTGCATTGTTGCGATCATCAGTAAAAGGTACCGCTCGTTCGTCTCCCCAGAAAATATGCATTTTGGTCCAGTTGATTTTTTCTTTGTAGGGAGAAGCTGCTAAAAGAGTATGCAGCTTTTGTGGGGTGCTACCGCCTGATAAGGCAATGGTAAAACGATTGTTTTTTGCCAGAACAGATTGTATGTAATCAGCAACCCATTCAGCTACTGCAATGCTGAGCTCTTCAGGACTTTTATAAATATGTAAATTCAATGGTTAATTGTTAATGGTTAATTATTAATGATTAATTATTAACGGGTAGTGGTTAACGGTAGCATAGAGTCGTCCAATATAAGAAACTATCCGTTAACCATTAACCATTATTTCGAAGGCAATGTTACCCAGGTCCTTCCGTCTTTTGCAATCAGTGCTTCGGCGGCTTCCGGACCCCAGCTATCAGGAGCATAGTTTGGAAAGTCAACTGGAGGCTGGGCCTGCCAGGAATCCAGGATGGGCATAATGATTTTCCATGCAGCTTCTACCTGGTCTGATCTCATAAAAAGGGTTGGGTTGCCAGACATTACATCAAGCAACAGCGTTTCATAGGCTTCAGGTTCATTACCTTCATAGGCATCCTGATATCTGAAGACCATATCTACCGGGTTTAGCAACATGGACTGTCCCGGCTTTTTCGCCTGAAACCGTAAACGTATTTCCATTTCTGGCTGAATACTTATGATCAACCGGTTCTCACGCCATGTTTCAGTTGCTTCAGGTGGAAAAGAATAATGTGGAGCCGGCCGGAACTGAATGGTAATAACGCTTGTTTTTTGGTGGAGCAGTTTTCCTGTTCTTACATAAAAAGGCACACCCTGCCATCTCCAGTTATCAATATAAAACTTAACTGCACTGAATGTATCAATCGGTGACTGAGAGTTCACATTTTTCTCTTCCCGGTAACCAGGCACTTTCTCTCCTTTGAGCCATCCGGCAGCATACTGTCCGCGGACAGCATTCTGATGAACTTCTTCAGGTTTGTAGTGCCGGATTGCATTTAAAACATCTACTTTTTTATTCCTTACTTCATTGGCATCAAATGATACCGGGGCTTCCATAGCCACCATACACATTAATTGCAGAATATGATTCTGCACCATATCTCTCAAGGAACCTGAATTTTCATAATATCCACCCCTGTTTTCCACACCAACGGTTTCGGCCGCCGTGATTTGTACATGATCAATATAATTCCGGTTCCATATCGGCTCAAATAAAGCATTGGCAAATCTTAAGGCAAGAATATTCTGAACGGTTTCTTTACCCAGGTAGTGATCGATGCGGTAAATCTGTTCTTCATCGAACATGGTGCTAAGAAGCTTGTTCAATTCATTGGCACTGTTTAGATCATGTCCAAATGGTTTTTCAATAACTATCCGGGAACATTTCTTATCGGCACAAATATTAAGCGGACCTAATTTACTTGCAATACCTGGCACCAGTTGTGGTGCAACAGCCAGGTAAAATAATACATTCGGATGTTCGCCAAATTCCTTTTCTTTTTCTTTAACTAATTCTGCAATCTGGCTATAAGCATTTGCATCCTCAGCGTCCATGTTCAGATAACTTACATGTTGTGAATAGTCTGCCCATTTTTCATTCTGCTCTTCTTTACGCCTGGAGAATTCCTTAATTCCTTCCAGCAAAAACTGGTGATAGGCCTCGTTAGTATATTTGGTTCGGCCTATGCCTATAATGCTAAATTTCTCTGGCATCCATTCATCAATAAACAAATTATACAAAGCAGGTGAAAGCTTACGGTGATTAAGGTCTCCGCTTCCCCCGAAAATAAAAATTACCGAAGAAGGCGGACGTTCGTGAGTTTGCATATTGTCTGATTCTATAGTAATAAAATGTTGAACTAAGTTCAGCCAAGGCATCTATTACCAATTATCTGTAATAATAGTTGCTTTGTCTGAAGTAATGTTATGATTTAGGTTGCATCCATTCTGTGTGATAGAAAACTCCAGACGGGTCATCAACTCTCTGGTAAGTATGTGCCCCAAAATAATCACGCTGCGCCTGAATTAGATTGGTTGGCAGGTTGGCACTTCTGTATGCATCATAGTAACTTAAAGAAGCCATTAAAGAACCACTAGGGTAGCCATGTTTCACAGCTTGTACAATTACTTCCCGGAGGTTTTGCTCTTTTGATTTTAAGAGTTCTGCAATTCCGGTTTCTAAAAGTAAGTTAGGCAACAATGGATCTTTTTCAAATACCTGGATAAATATGTCTAATAATGAAGATCGGATAATACAGCCACCACGCCATACCTTAACTACCTGCTGCATTGGTATATCCATTTCAAGTGTTTTGGAAGCTTTCTGTAACATTGCCAAACCTTGTACGTAACTCATCAGCGTAGCAAAGAACAATGCATCGTGAACCTGTTGAATAAAGGTTTCTTTATCAACATCTATTTTTTTGTCGGAAAATGAATAAATTTTTGATGCGGCAACTCTTTCATCTTTAAAAGAAGAAATATTGCGAAGGGTTACTGCCATATCAATTGTTGGAATAGGGCTTGGCAGGTCAAGAGCATCCTGGGAAGTCCATTTACCCGTTCCTTTTGAACCTGCTTTATCAAGGATCATATCTACCAGCCTGTTGTTTGTTTTATCATCGTTAAAGGCCAGCACTGCAGCTGTTATTTCCACCAGGTAGGATGTCATATCGGTTTTATCCCATTTATCGAATATTGCCGACATTTCATCATTGTTGAGACCTATTCCATTCTTCAACATATCATAACATTCACTGATCATTTGCATGATGCCATATTCAATACCATTATGAACCATTTTTACATAATGGCCTGCAGCATGCTTGCCCAGGTAAGCAACACAGGGTACGTCATTAACTTTTGCAGATACTGCTTCTAATAAAGGTTTCAAAAAGATATATGCTTCTTCTTCTCCACCAGGCATAATACTGGGGCCGGTACGGGCGCCTTCTTCACCACCGGAAACTCCCATACCCATAAAATGCAGGCCTTTTCCTCTCACATAAGTATTACGGCGTAAGGTATCGGTGTAATGCGAGTTGCCGCCATCAATAATAATATCACCTTGTTCTAATAAAGGAATCAGCTTTTCAATAACTTCATCAACAGCTATGCCTGCAGGTACAAGCAGTAATATTCGCCGTGGTACCTGTAGTTTTTGTACCAATCCTTCCATTGAAGTAATTCCATCAACTATGGTACCGGCGGTAGCTGCGGCTTTAAGGTTATCTAGTTTTTCCTGGCTTCTGTTAAAAGCAATCACTTTAAATCCATGATCGGCCATGTTGAGTAAAAGGTTACGGCCCATTACACCTAAGCCTATCATACCAAGATCGAATTGTTGATTTTCCATATACTTACTTGATTAAGGGCGGTAAAAATAGGGAATTTGTGAATACGTGGAAGAAATTAGGTATGAGGTATGAGCTGTGAGGTATGAGGGTTAGAACCTGAACGGGGTGACATGATTATGGAAAGTAATACAAAACAAAACGCCAACCCTGTAAGAGTGACATTTTCTTTAGATGTGAATCAATATTGCCATTTCTTTAGGGTTCGGTTCAGTAATTAATATCGTCTATATTTATGTCATCCCCATTCAGGGTTTTGTGCCTCATACCTCACAGCTCATACCTACTTCTCCGTCAGGTACTTCCAGTAACGCTTAGGCATATGCTGAATATGTAACTTCGTGTTTTTACGTGATGCGATGTTTACGCTGCTGAAATAAGTTTTCCAGAGATGCTGGTAAAGTTTCTCTTCCTCATCATAAATACCGCTTATGTCTTTTCCGGAGTTAGTATCTTCTTCGAAATTCACCTGGATGCAATCTACTTTTTGAAGATCGTAATAAATACCGTATCTGCGGCGTGCGTCATAGATCATCCATCGCTGGTCTGCGTATCGGGTTTTAAAATGAGTTTGTATTAGAGGAAGTACATTAAAATCAGGTTCTACAATGGCATAATATAATTGATCCTTTGTAAGCTGGAAGCGAATGAACGCTTCCATTCGATGTTTCTCGCGATGAACTATTTTTGCAGTGTCCGTAACCGTTAGTACTGCCGGATGACTACAATCTTTTTCTATGGAAACTTTTGAGTTAAACGCATACTGAACATAAGCCAACAGCGTATTTTCTATGCCGGCAATTTCTGAAAGCCAGGTTTTATTTAATTGCTGCAATGCAATCACTGATAGTTTTTTTTGCAGGCCTTCCCATACCCGCTTTGCCTTTACTTCATCAGAGGTTACAAAGTATTCATTTCCAAAAAAACTTTTCTGATACTTATCTGCAGCATGTATGACAACTTCTTTAAAACCATGTTCGTAAATTTCAAAAATGGTAGTGAGCCATCCTTCAAAACTTCCGTCATGTATCATTGTCTGCATAATTAAAAAAGATGAAGCTGTTGAGAGAAATTGGGTTTGTATTTACTCTTACTGCCAGCAAGGATCTGCTGTTTAATTTGCATGGCGCTAAAATCTTTTCGTTCAAAATCAGGACTATCGCAGGTTATAAAATACCGCGTTCTGTTATACATGATCCCCATTTTCTTAAGGTGGTCCCAGCTTAATTTATTGAACCGGCGGCTGGCATTGATTTTATGAGCTGATTGAACACCAATTCCTGGCACTCGCATTATAATTGACAGATCAGCTTTATTGATATCGATGGGAAACAACTGAAGATTTCTTAAAGCCCAGGCTAGTTTTGGATCAATGTCCATATCAAGATGTGGTTGCGCCGGCGAAACAATTTCTTCTACACCAAACCCATAAAATCGCATCAGCCAATCAGCCTGATAAAGCCGGTTCTCACGAATCATTGGAACAGGTGTACCAATTGCAGGTAAACGGTTATCGCTGCTGATAGGCACGTATCCGGAATAGTACACCCTTTTTAAGTACATTTTTTTATAAAAATGGTTGGCCATCAACAATATTTCCGCATCTGTTTCAGGTGTAGCGCCGATTACCATTTGTGTGCTTTGTCCGGCAGGGGCAAATAAGGGTGTTTTCTTAAAGAGTTTTTTTTCTTCCCGGTTTTCAATGATAGAATTTTTCAGGTAAACCATAGGCTTTATCATGTCTTCCCTTTTCTTATCAGGAGCTAATAGGCGCAGGCTTTTTTCTGTAGGCATTTCAACGTTTATGCTTAGGCGGTCGGCATATAAGGCAGCCTGTTTTAGTAATTCATCACTTGCGCCGGGGATCGCTTTGAGATGAATATAGCCATGAAAGTTATGTTCGGTACGAAGCTTTTTAGCTATTAACACCAGGCGCTCCATAGTATAGTCAGCATTTTTAAAAATGCCTGAGCTTAAGAATAATCCTTCTATATAATTTCTGCGGTAAAAATTGATGGTTAGATCTACAACTTCCTGAACAGTGAAAGCCGCCCTTTTAATATCGTTACTGCGCCTGCTGACACAATATGCACAATCATAAATACAATGATTGGTTAATAAAATTTTCAAGAATGAAACACAACGCCCGTCCTCTGTATAAGCATGGCAGATTCCCATACCTTTTGAATTGCCTAATCCTTTGTTTTCATTTTTCCTGATGCTGCCGCTTGATGCACAGGATACATCATATTTAGCGGCATCCGCAAGTATTTGCAATTTTTCCGTAATTCTTTCAGACATTCTACTGGCTCTTATAAAATAAAGTTACTAAAAATGATAGTATTTGTAACTAATAAAATTAGTTAACATTTATTATTTTTAAAAGTTGCATAACGTTTAATTAAATTGTAGGATGCATGAATACATGTAGCGGTTTAAACCACAGAGGCAGGGTGGCACAGAGAAACACCGTGCTTCTCTGTGCCACCCTGCCTGTGGTTCATCATTTGGCCTAAGATTCAAGCCCGATTAGCCCTCCAATTGAACAAGATTTTCTTTTTTAAATGTGCCATCCCTGAGTGCACTTCCTTCAAACCAATTACATATTACATCCCCTTCTTTAAATCCGCGCAATTTAAAATATTCATCCGCAGCTTTTATTCCTATGTTAGATGGATCATCGCCGATTAACCTTTGAATGGTCATTTTCGGGCCACCTGATTTTAATTGCACTACCGCACCAACTTGCAAATTTTCCATGATTACAATTTTAATTTTTATAGAAATTATTCTTTTGCTTGATATACCGGTAATTCTTTTTAGTTGAGAATTTATCCAGATAACCAATATTGTTCTTGCCGATTGCAATTTTCCATTTATTTTACTGATCCTAATTGTTAAATTATTTTAAAGGTATGACACCATCACGGCCGGCTGCTTTAAGATTTATCTTTATAACCTTGCTGATAGATGTAACGGGGCTTGGATTAATTATTCCTGTGTTACCTAAGCTTATCGCTGAACTGATTCATGGTAACCTGAGTGCTGCCTCTGAATATGGCGGATGGTTAACCTTTTCTTACGCGATAATGCAGTTCCTATTCGCCCCGGTATTAGGGAATCTAAGTGATCGTTTTGGCCGTCGCCCCGTTTTACTTTTTTCATTATTGGGTTTTGGGATTGACTATATATTTCTGGCTTTTGCTCCTACTATTGCGTGGTTATTTGTTGGAAGGGTGATTGCGGGCATAACCGGTGCAAGCTTTACAACTGCGTCCGCTTATATTGCCGATATAAGTGAACCTGAAAAAAGAGCCCAGAATTTTGGATTGATAGGAGCCGCTTTTGGATTGGGATTCATTATTGGTCCTGTTGCCGGCGGAATTCTTGGACAATTAGGTTCGCGCATTCCTTTTCTTACCGCTGCAGCACTTAGCTTATTAAATACGTTATACGGATTCTTTGTTCTGCCTGAATCCTTATCAGAAGAACACCGGCGAAAATTTGAATGGAAGCGGGCTAACCCTCTAGGCTCCTTACTTCGATTAAAAAAACATCCGGCAATTATAGGGCTGGTAGGCTGTATCATTTTATTGTATATAGCCGGACAGTCAGTTCAAAGCACCTGGACTTTTTATAATATGGAAAAATTTAAATGGAACGAGGCATGGGTTGGATATTCATTAGGTTTTGTAGGATTAACCGTGGGTATTGTGCAAGGCGGACTTATAAGAGTGATCATTCCAAAATTAGGTAACACCAAAAGCGTTTATCTTGGATTAACGTTAAACTGCCTTGGATTGTTATTATTTGCCTTCGCTACCAGGGGTTGGATGATGTTCGCTTTTATCATTCCCTATTCATTAGGTGGAATAGCAGGGCCTGCTTTACAAGGCATCATCTCAGGCAATGTACCACCAAACGAGCAGGGAGAATTACAAGGTGCATTAACAAGTCTCATGAGCATGACTTCAATTGTTGGTCCGCCATTAATGACTACCCTATTTGCAAAATTCACCGGCCCTTCAGCACCGCTGAATTTTCCCGGAGCACCGTTCTTACTAGGTTCTTTAATGATGATAGTAAGTACCTGGCTGGCTTACAGGAATTTAAGAAAACAGGTATGAGGTATGAGGTGTGAGGTATGAGGTATCAGGTATGAGGTATGAGTAAACCCCCGATCGGGTGATATGATTATGGAAATGAAATAAAAATGGAACCCCGAAGGGGTGGCATTATTCTTTGGAGCAGGGAATCATACTCCCTTCGGGGTTAATACCTCATACCCCATACCTGATACCCCATACCTCATACCTGTTTCTCCGCATCAAATACTTCAGGGCGCATTTGCGGAAACAGCAACACATCCTGGATAGATGGCTGAGCGGTGAGTAACATGCATAGTCTGTCTATTCCAAAACCAATACCTGATGTTGGTGGCATTCCGTATTCCAGTGCGCGTAAAAAATCATAGTCTATGTACATGGCTTCATCATCACCTCTTTCCATTAGCTTAGCTTGTTCTTCAAAACGTTCCCTTTGTTCCAGGGGATCATTTAATTCAGTATAGGCATTGGCCATTTCTTTACCGTTGATCATTAATTCAAAGCGTTCTACCACACCGGGTTTGCTACGATGTTTTTTTGTTAAGGGACTCATTTCAATTGGGTAGTCTGTAATAAAAGTAGGCTGAACAAAGTGGTGCTCGCATTTTTCACTAAAGATCTCGTCTATGAGTTTTCCTTTCCCCATGCTTTTGTTTACGTTTAAATTAAGTTGCACACAGACATCAATAAGCGCAGTTTCATCCATTCCTGAAATATCTATTCCGGTAAATTCTTTTATAGCATCATACATGGTAACGCGGCGGTAAGGAGCCTTAAAATCTATTTCATTGTCACCCGCTAATACTTTTGTAGAACCATTGGTAGCAATAGCTACCTGCTCCAACATTTGTTCTGTTGTTTCCATCATCCATAAATAATCTTTGTAGGCAACATAAAATTCAAGCACTGTAAATTCAGGATTATGGGTTCTGTCCATTCCTTCATTTCTAAAATTGCGGCTGAATTCATATACCCAATCAAATCCTCCGACAATCAATCGCTTTAAATAAAGTTCATTGGCAATACGCAAATAAAATGTAGTATCCAATGCATTGTGATGGGTGATAAAAGGCCTTGCTGCCGCACCGCCGGGAATGGATTGCAACACAGGAGTATCAACTTCTAATGCTCCTTTTTCATTTAAAAATTCACGGATGGCATTCATCATTTTTGTTCGCCTGATAAATGTTTCTTTAACAGAAGGATTTACTATCAGATCTGCATAGCGTTGACGATAGCGGAATTCAGGATCGGTTACTTCATCGAAAGTTTCTCCATCTTTTTGCCTTACAACCGGCAGGGGTTTCAATGATTTTGACAGCACCGTAAGTTCCATAACATGTATAGATGTTTCGCCGGTTTTTGTTGTAAAAACATATCCTTTTATCCCTATAATGTCACCAAGGTCAAGCATGTGTTTCCAAACTTTATCATAAAATGTTTTGTCTTCACCAGGACAAATCTCATCTCTCTTTATATATAGCTGTATCTTACCGGCAGTATCCTGTATAACAGCAAAGCTTGCCTTACCCATATCGCGGATACTCATGATGCGGCCGGCAAGGCAAACATTTGTAAAATCATCTTTATTTTCTTCTCCTTTATAATGCTGTTTAATAGCAGCGGAAGTTATATTTACAGGATATAGCGGGGCAGGGTAAGCATTAATTCCCAGACTTTTTAATGCTTCAAGTTTTTCTCTACGAATGATCTCCTGTTCTGATAGATTGGCATTGGTCATTGATAAATATATTATCTTTTAAAAAAATAGTAGGCAAAGGTAAGAGAAGAGAAGTTTAAACTTTACAATTGGGGCACGAACTGATAAAGTTTGAATGCTTCTTCTTTTCGTAATTTCCCTTTTTAATACTGCCAGTATATGATAAGATCACAAATAAAGGGAATTGGAATGTATGTTCCCCAGAATGTATATACCAATAATGACCTGACGAAATTCATGGATACGAATGATGAATGGATACAGGAAAGAACAGGCATTAAAGAAAGAAGGTTCGCTGATCGTAAAGAAGAAACTACCACTACCATGGGTGTGGAAGCAGCAAAAATTGCATTGGAACGGGCGGGCACAACTGCTCAGGAAATTGATTTTATCGTTTTTGCAACGTTAAGTCCAGATTATTATTTTCCGGGTTGTGGGGTATTGGTGCAGCGTGCTTTAAAAATGAAAGAGATTGGAGCTCTTGATGTCCGCAACCAGTGTAGCGGATTTATTTATGCACTAAGTGTTGCAGATCAGTTCATCAAATCCGGCATGTATAAAAATATTTTAGTGATCGGTAGTGAGAAACACTCTTTCGGACTTGATTTTAGCACAAGAGGAAGAAATATAAGTGTGATCTTTGGTGATGGTGCCGGGGCTGTGGTCTTACAACCTGCAATGGCTGATGGACAGGGCATTTTGAGTACACACCTGCATAGCGATGGAGAAAGCGCTGAGGTATTGGCGATGTTTAATCCGGGAACACATGCCAACCATTGGGTACCTGAAGCGGTAGCCGATTTTGAAGAAGCTGAGATCAGTAATATGTTTATGAGTCATGAGATGATTGATAATGCCCAAAACTTTCCTGCGATGGATGGGCCGTCTGTATTTAAAAAAGCAGTGATTAAATTTCCCGAAGTAATTATAGAAGCCTTGCAGGCAAATGGATTAAAACCTTCAGATATAACTATGTTGATTCCACACCAGGCAAACCTTCGCATAAGCCAGTTTGTTCAACAAAAATTACAGTTGCGCGATGATCAGGTTTATAATAATATCCAGCGATATGGTAATACAACCGCGGCTTCTATTCCGATTGCTTTATGCGAAGCCTGGCAAGAGGGGCTGATTAAAGAAGGTGGCCTGATCTGTCTTGCTGCATTTGGAAGCGGGTTCACCTGGGCAAGTGCGTTAATAAGATGGTAGTGCCATGTTAACCATAAAATCTGTATAAATGTTGCTTTCAGCCGTCAGCTATCAGCTATCAGGACGCTAATGTGTACTATATTTCCTCTTGATTGCTGATAACAAAAGCGACAATTTATGGTTGACAGTACAGTAGTATTCTTGAATCACGGAGGCAGGGTGGCACAGAGGATCACCGGTTAATAGTAAGCCGTAACCCTCTGTGCCACCCTGCCTCTGTGGTTCAAATAAAAAATCAAAAGTACCATGCACAGAAAGATTATTTATCTTATAAACCCTATCTCCGGAACCAGTGTCAAAAGCATACTGAAAGAGAAACTTGCCAAAGAAACGGAAGCTAAAGGAATTGAATATGAGATTTTTGATACCGATGCTAATGGTAACTATGAGAATTTAATTTTGAAGATCAAACATGAAAAAATAACTGATGTAGTGGTTTGTGGTGGAGATGGTTCTATTAATGCTGTCGCCTCAATTCTTATGGGCATTGATATAAATATTGGTATCATACCCATGGGCTCAGGCAACGGTCTTGCTTTTACAGCCGGTATTCCAAAAAATATTCATCGGGCCCTAAAAATTATTTTCACAGGAAAAACTTCGTTTATAGATGGCTTTTATATCAATAACCGGTTTTCATGCATGCTTTGTGGAATCGGCTTTGATGCCAAAGTGGCTCATGATTTTGCAAAAGAAAGTAAAAGGGGTTTAATGGCTTACATTAAGATTACTGTTGCTAATTTCTTTTCCGCAAAGCCTTATATGTTTGAAATTTCCGCAGGTGAAAAATCAATTCAAACCGAAGCTTATTTTATAAGCATAGCTAACAGCAACCAGTTTGGCAATTATGTTACCATTGCTCCTAAAGCAAGCCTGAGCGATGGTTTGCTGGATATTGTGATTCTAAAAAGAATGAATAAGCTACTAATACCATTGTCTATTTTAAGTCAGGTTACCGGTATTAATACCAAACAGGATTTCATAGATTCGCCGGGAAAAAGAAATATATTATATTTTCAAACTACCTCTTTAACAATTATTAACGGCAGTAATGCGCCATTGCATATTGATGGAGATCCGAAAGTAACCGCATCAAAGTTTGATATTAAGGTTGTGCCTCGTGCAATCAGATTAATTCAGCCTTAGTATGGCTATCAGCTATCAGCAGATCAAGCTTAGTATGTTTCCTCCTGATAGCTGATTGCTGACGGCTGACAGCAAAATCATTGTTTTTTTGATATCATTGATAATTGCTTAAATTTTTCAAAAGCTTTTACATTGTTTTCATTGCCTGTTGCTTCCTCTATATTTTTCTTTTCTCTTTTAGTAAGATGAAAGTTTAGTGCAGCGGTTATGTCTTCTTTACGGGGAACATACTGAAACGAAAGTTTGTAAAATTTATCGTTGATGAAACTTTCCATGCTCACTATTTCATTCTGACTATACTCCTGCATTTTATAGTAATTGTATTGCAGCAACAGCATAGGCTTAGTAATAATTTCAGAAATGTTGTCAGACTCAAACGGATGTTCCCAGCCGCCACTTCTTCTGTCACGTATTTGAATCAACACAACTTTTGAAGTGTTTTCCAGTAGCCATTTTCTGAAAACGAATAAAAAACGTAACGCTGTTTCTTGACCGTAATTATCGCGAAGACCTGCATCCATTACATCAATGACAGGCTTGGAAGGCAACCAAACGTTTGGTAAAACGTAAGGAAAGGTGGCATTCATTCTTAAAGCAGAAAGTAATCGTAAATTCATTGGATCCTGTTTTGAAAAGAGTGCGCCGAAATCAACCGCATCGGGATCCATTTCAGAAATTCTGCCAGTATCAAATGCAGGCTTCATTAAAAAACTAACAGGCTGCGTGCTGATGATCATTTTACGGCTATCTCTTGTAATAACGGAGTTGAATAACATCAAAGGAATTCTTGCATCAAATTCATCCTGTTCAATATCTTTCAACTGTTTATTTAATAACCATTGCGTGTTTTCTGCCAGCTTTTGCTCAAATGCATATCCCCTGTCTTTTATAAAATAATAATCTCCTACTTTAAATTTTTGAGCGGGTGAAGTAAGGTCTCTTGCTATAAATGATGACAACATTGGATTAAGAAGGTCTCCTGAAATATTTTGAAGGTATTTTTTATCCTGTAAATTTACCGGCTGACCTGTTGATTTTTTCAGGGCCAGTTCCCGGAAATAGGATGCTCCTAACATGCCACCTGATGCGCCTGTGATCATAAAAGTTTTATCCATTAACCTGCCGTTACTCAAACTATCCAAATACTGTAAAATATTCAACGTAAATGTTGCGCTTCTTGTTCCGCCACCACTGGTAGTTATTAAATAAAATACAGGTTTTTTTTCCGGCTGTTTTTTTTTCCAGTTTTTCAGCACCTGTATCATATGCTTACTGTCTTGTTTTATGTGTTCAGGAGTGCATAAACTCTGCAGGGATTCGCGGTTATATAATGGCCTGTCTTTTCTGTTACCATAATTTAAACCATATGCTTTATTGGTGGGATCTATTACTTCATACTTATACAAAAAATTAAATAGTATAAACAATAAAACTAAGAAGGGAACACTCCAGCTTTGAAGAAAATAAGAGAACGCTCCGGCAACAGCTACGAGTATAGAAAAAAATATGGTGATACTGGCTGCTGCCGGCAATTGAAAAACATGCCTGTCTAAAAAAAAGCCAACGATAATGAGAAAGACAAAAGCCGCAAAAATAGAAAGTACTGCAGCGAAATGATGACGGCCGAAAACTTTTTCAATAAAAAGACTGCTATAATGCGATACATCCCTCACAGGTTTCACCGTTGTATGATTATGAAAATAAGATTTGATTTTCATTAGCCTGCTGCCACCACTTGTTTGTACAATATGCGACTGGTCCCTTGAATGAAAATCTTCGCTTAGTTCATCGCCGGCGGTCATTTGCCTGTTAATTGTTTTATCGGCACGGAAAAAATAATAGAATGACGCTGAGATGCTGATAATCAAACCAAATAAAAAGCCCAGGGTTAACAAAACAATTTCCCAGACGGTTAATAATTCTTTGTATTTCCCGAAAACAGCTGCATTAAAAAAATAGAACAACAGGAATGAAAGCGGGATGATGGCATTATTAATACAATATTTTAGGAAGGGATTAGTAGTACTGGCTAAAAATTTAAAGTGCCTGCTGAAAAGTATGAATGTGGTAATATTCCAGCTCATTATAAAAACCCCTACAGCACTGCCTACGATAACTGTACTAAGAAAACTAACATTTCCCAGGTATTCAGGTGCGAGGTATAAAGAATCCACTCCATACATTTTTAGAAAAGAACCATTTACGGCGCTGAATAGAATAAACCAGAAAATGATAAGTACCTGAAATTTTTTAAAATGAAGCAGTACCAACTGAACGGGGAAGGAGTAAAATATTGATCGTAAGGTTTGCTTCATTGGTTGTAAGAAAGGCTATCAGCCGTCAGCTATCAGCCGATGTTATTAATTAAGAGATTCGTAATCTAAATGAATTTTTTAAAACGTCATTACTAAATCTTCGTTATTTATTAACGTTAAAAATTAAGGCTAATAGCTGATAACTGACTGCTGATAGCTAACAGCTAGTATTGCTTTTTAGCTCTCAACAGGTAAAGCATCCAAACCGTTACCAGTAAAGTTAACATCCCTGTAATCTGGTGCATCTCTGCAATCCATTCGAACCTTCCCCAGCTATTTGGAATAATATAAGTGCTGCTTAGCACAGCAAACATTCCCAGTATTACTTGTAATAAAATTAAAGCAGCAGGAAGCCACCTTGTTTGATTAAAGTAACTGCAAAGGGTAGTAATGCGAAAAGATTTAAAAGTCCAGATAATTATTAAAACTAATAGCAGGTAAGCTAGTCCCCGGTGAATAAATTGAATAGTAATTTTATTTTCAATAAAATTTATGGCAGCAGGAGAGTACTTAAACAAATTGCCAGGTATCCACTTTCCGTTGATAGTTGGCCAGGTAGGGGCTGCAAGGGCGGCTTTATGGCCTGCCATTAAAGCACCGAATAATAATTGCAGAAAAATTAATCCGATAATTATCTTGGTCCAGATGCGTAATGATTTATTAAAAAATTTCTGCCTGAATGGAACCGATAATTGTAAGCCAAACCAGAGTGCATAGGAAATCAACCCAAGGGCTAATATAAAATGTACAGCAAGCCTGGTTGGATTTACATAAACGGCGTTACCGGTAAGTCCGCTAATAACCATTATCCAGCCTACTGCACCCTGCAATGCACCCAATAAAAAAAGAATCAGTAATGGCCTGACCATCTCCTGGCTGAATCTTTTTTGAATAAGAAAAATTATAAAGGGTATTACAAAAACAAATGCAATAAGCCGTGCCCAAAACCTATGTAACCATTCCCAGAAAAAAATGAACTTAAAATCCTTTAAAGTGAAATCGGTATTCAGTAGGGAATATTGTGGAGTTTGCTGATATTTATTAAATTCGGCTATCCATTGCGGTTCGTTTAAAGGAGGAAGCGTTCCGGTAATTAGATTCCATTCAGTAATTGATAAACCTGAGCCTGTCAGGCGTGTAATGCCGCCTAATATTACCTGTATTATAAGCATTCCTATGCCTGTATAAATCCAAATTGCCACAGGCTTGTAGGAACGTTGGGTTAATTTACGCATAGCAGATGCAAATGTATTCAGGAATGATTAATATTCGACGATTAGCTTTCATCTCTTAACTTTGAGCTTGTAGCTATCTGAACTATTAAACTTCCAAAATTCTTTAAACTGAAAGGTAAAAGTTGATAGCTGATAGCTGAAGGCTGATTTCAATAATTATTGTATTTTTAACCTCAAACATTTTCATATTGTTAAAATCCTTTCACCGGAGGTCATTGATAGAGGCAGGTTGCGATGAAGCGGGTCGTGGATGTTATGCCGGGCCTGTGTTTGCGGCTGCTGTAATATTACCAAAAAGATTTCGCAACCCGTTGCTTAACGATTCCAAACAACTGAAGGAAAGTGAACGCGAGGAGCTGAAGCCAGTTATTGAAAAAGAAGCGATAGCTTATGCAGTAGCTATGGTTGATGTAGAGGAAATTGATACTATCAATATTCTCAGGGCATCGTTAAAAGCTATGCACCTTGCTATTGAACAGCTAAAAGTTAGCCCTACTTTCCTGATTATAGATGGTAATTATTTCACTCCTTACAAAGAAGTACCGCACCGGTGTTTTATAAAAGGAGATGGTGCTTATGCATCTATTGCGGCGGCCAGTGTTCTTGCAAAAACTTCCAGGGACGCATATATGCGCCAGTTGCATCATGAATATCCTCATTATTGCTGGCAAAATAATAAAGGCTATGGAACAAAAGTACACCGGAGTGCTATTGAATCGCATGGCATTTGTAAACATCACAGGAAAAGTTTTAATATACAGCCATTACGAAATCAGGTACAGCCGTGAGAGCTGTTCACCGTAAACCTATAAGGTTTTACAGGTAGGCTGTTCAAAAGACAATAGTAGTTTTCGTACAGTTTTAGTGAATAAGATATTATAATATATTTTTAAATACTTTACAAACAATCCTATGAACTTTTCAACCGATTAAATTTAAGGTCTGGCAAACCCCGAAGGGGTGACAGGATTATAGTAGTAAAATTATTTTGTAACGCGAACCCTGAAAGAGTGGCATTATTGATTGTCCATGAGGCTATATGTCACCCCTTTGGGGTTCGTGCCATGGGGTTACTATTTTGTATAATCATTTCACCCCTTCGGGGTTGCTCTTACAAAGTGTTATTAAAAGTGTCAACTTTTTTCAAGCCCGGCAAAAAAACTGTCCGCAAACAACTATGCATTTTTAAACCTATAAGGTTTTTAAAACCTTATAGGTTTAAAAATTTCTGCTTTACTTCTTCCCACTCATTTTCTACAATGCTAAAGTAAACAGAATCCCTTCGCCTGTTATGAGGCATTTGCATATGGCTTCTTAAAACACCTTCTTCTATCGCACCAATCTTTCGCAAGGCCTGCTTAGCACGCTCATTCAGGTTGTCGGTTTTTATCTCAACCCTTTTAAATTTCATTACTTCAAAAGCATATTGTAGTAAAGCAAATTTACAATGACGATTTACTCCTGATCCAAGAAATGTTTCACCTAACCAGCTCCACCCTATTTCAATTCTTTTATCATAAAAAGAGATATTGCCAAAGCTGGTGCTGCCACAAACCAAGCCGTTTATTTTGTCATGAATGGTAAAGGGAACTCTTTTGCCTGCAGCCCTATCCTCTATTGCTTCGTTCATCCATTGATACAACTGCGCTTCATCATTCAGTTCTTTTGTAAAATATTTCCACAGGATATCGGATTGAGTAATAGGTAACAATTTTGACAGGTCTTCTTTCTGCATCGGACTTAATAATACCCGGCTGGTTTCCAGTAAAAAATCAGGAGGAAAGTATTTGTTGAAAGCTGACACATTATATAAGGAACCTCCTGCTATCATAAAATAATTTTAAAAATTTTTGGTGCTGGCTTCTTCCCAAATTCCAAGACCCTGCCTTTTTAAAGCCGGCGGTTCTACAGTAAAATCTAAAACCGTTGAAGGCACCATGCCTCCTAATCCACCATGCACTACAATATCAACCTGATTTTTAAAATTTTCATACATTATTTCAGGGTCGGTGTATTCTTCCACCATTTCGCCGGGTAAAGAAGTGCTGAGAATGGGATGTCCTAATTCTTTAATGATAGTACTAGCTATTTTATTATCCGGAATACGCAAACCAATGGTTTCTTTTTTACTTTTTAATATCTTTGGAACCTGCTTACTGGCTGGCAAAATAAAAGTATAGGGTCCAGGTAAATAAGTTTTGAGTAAGCGGTATAAAGGGGTAGATATGCTTTTTGTGTAAGTGCTTAGGTCACTCAGGTCATTACAAATAAACGAAAGTTGTGCTTTTTTGGGATCAACGTTTTTCAGGCGGCATATTTTTTCTATGGCTTTGTGCTGAAAAATGCTACATCCCAACCCGTAGATAGTATCTGTGGGGTATATAATGATACCTCCATCCATTAAACAATCAATTATTACCTTGATATTTCTTAACTGTGGATTTTCTGGGTGAACATATAATAGCATAACCGAAGTTATTTAAATACTAAAGATGGAAGATGTAATTTTCAATAAGTCCGGAAACAGTAGTTTTTTTAAAGTATTTCATTAAGTGATTAACAATGAATTAATATTAATTTTGTACCACAAACTTAAACAAGTATGCAATTAGCATCTATTGACAAATTTGAAGATATAAGTCCGGCTGATTTTCAGAATAAATATTATAATCTAATGCAACCCGTGATATTAACCGGGTTGGCAAAGAAATGGCCTGCTTATAAGAAATGGAACTGGGATTTTTTCCATGAAGTAGTTGGAAATACTGAGGTGGGCGTTTATAATAATATAAAGAGTGATGCTTACACACCTGTTAATAAAGCAGATGGTTATATGAAATTTGGTGAGTACCTGGACATGGTAAAAAAGGGTCCGGTAGAACTGCGCATATTTCTCTTCAATATTTTTCAGCATGCTCCTCAGCTTGTCAATGATTTTACATGGCCCGAACATTTATTAAAAGGATTTGTAAAAAAATTTCCAATGTTGTTTACTGGTGGGTCGGGTTCTATAACACACATGCATTTCGATATAGATATGTCTCATATTATGCACACCCAATTTTTAGGAAGAAAAAGAGTGTTGCTATTTCCGCACCAGGAGCAATATAACATTTATCGTAAACCCTGGGAGGTGATGAGCTTTGTTAATTTTGAAAAATATTTTGACGATCATAATAGCAAGCTGGATCTCAATAAATTTCCGGCGGTAAACCAGGCAAAGGGTTACGAAGTTATCCTGGAACATGGAGACACGCTGTTTATGCCGGCTGGTTACTGGCATCATATGGAATACCTTGACAGTGGTTTTGCGATGAGCCTTCGTGCGCTCCAATCTTCAGTAAGTGGCAAACTTAAAGGCGCCTGGAACTTATTTGGTATGAGGAGCATAGATACGATGATGAAAAAAACTGCTCCTGAATGGTGGTACAAATATAAAACTGAAAAAACTTTTGAAGCTGCCACCAAACGATTAATTATACCAGATGCAGTTGTTTAATAAATAGAGTTATCGTAAAAACACGCTATTTGGTGATTATGCTTAAAATAATTTGGAATAATTTGCATTATATACAAACAGTAATTACTTTTATTGCCGCTTATGCTTTGAACCAGTAATAACTGTAGCATCTGCAAAATCTCCAATCTCTGTTAATCCAAGTTATCCTAATTCCATTTAAGAACATCCAATCAAATCATTCATATTATTAGAAATAATTTTAATGAATGAGTAATAATCCTTAAAATAATTTATTTGATCTTTATAAATAAGGATATTAAAACAGGTTATACATTACGCTGTTTTAGATTTACCGGCTATTAAATATTGATAAACCTACATAACCTCTTTCTTTTTGTGGTTTCAGAGGTAAGCACAGGCCGGCGATTTCTATCGCCGGCATTTTTAATTAGTTTAAGGTTTAAAGTTGGCATATCATTGTTATATTAAATTGAAATAAAAAAGCTCTCAATGGAGCTTTAATATTTGTTTGGTTATCAACTTTAAACTTTAAACCATAAACTTTAAACTAACTTATAGTCCACGTTTCACGACCGCTTAATAATTTATCAAGATTTCCTTTTCCTTTCGTTCCAATTACTTCTTCAATCTGCATAGCCATCACATCTTCGTAGCATGATCGTTGTGTTTGATAAAATACACCAAAAGGTCTTGGCAGGTGGTCGGCTTTCATAGGGTCATCAAACATTCTAACAAGAATCTGCGCCTTATAAAAATCATTTTCATCATGTATCCATAAATCATCCGCACTATAACCTTCTCCAGCCTCCACAACTACCGGCCTGAAACCATTTAATTTAATCCCCTTATTTCTTTGGGCTCCAAACACCAATGGCTTACCCTGTTCCAAAAACAGTGCTTCATCGGGTTTAGAAGTTTTTTCGGTAAAAATTTCAAAAGCGCCGTCATTAAAAATGTTGCAGTTCTGATAGATTTCCAGAAATGAAGATCCTTTGTGAGCATTGCTGCGTTTAAGCATGTCCTGTAAATGCTTGGGATCTCTGTCCATACTTCTGGCAATAAAAGTTGCATCGGCGCCCATCGCCAGAGCTAGTGGATTAAAGGGATGATCAATGCTTCCAAAAGGTGTTGACTTTGTTACCTTGTTTTTTTCAGAAGTAGGAGAATACTGGCCTTTCGTTAGTCCGTAAATCTGGTTATTGAAAAGCATGATGTTAACATCAAAATTACGCCTGAGCAAATGGATGGTATGGTTACCACCTATGCTTAAGCTATCACCATCGCCCGTAACGATCCAAACGCTCAGGTCTGGCCTTGCAGCTTTTAATCCGCTTGCAATAGCTGTGGCACGGCCATGAATAGAATGCATGCCATAGGTATCCATATAATAAGGAAACCGGCTACTACAGCCGATTCCGGATATAATTACAATATTTTCCCTTGGAATACCAAGCGCCGGCATTATTTTTTGCACCTGCGCAAGTATTGAATAATCACCACATCCAGGGCACCAGCGGACTTCCTGATCTGTAGCAAAATCTTTAGCGGTTAAAACAGCCTGTTTACTAACAATCGTTTCACTCATAAAATGTACATATTAAAGTAAAGTTAGTATATCAAAAACAAGAAAAGATGATTTGTTAATATTTTAGCATTAAGATATGAAAAGGTCCTGCATTAATTTATGTTGCGGATTAACAGCATATTTTGAAAGATCTGTAATGCCCTGCCCGCTCAGAACATCTTCATCAATAAAAAAATTTCCGGTGGTTGTTCCAGAAGGTTGCTGCAATATATAAAAAGCAGCATCAGCTACAATTTCGGGAGTACGGCTCCGCTGCATAAGAAAATCTCCTCCTAATAAATTCTGAACTGCAGCTGTAGCAATGGTGGTTTTCGGCCAAAGCGCATTAGCGGCGATGGTATCTTTTCGCAATTCTTCTGATAAACCGAGTACTATCATACTCATTCCATACTTGCTCATAGTGTAAGCCAGGTGTGGTGCAAACCAACGTGCATCCATATTTAGCGGGGGAGATAAATTAAGGATATGCGGATTGACGCTTCTTCTTAAAAAAGGAATACAAGCCTTGCACATTAAAAAAGTACCCCGAACATTTATGCCATGAATAAGATCAAATCGTTTGGCTTCAGTTTGTTCTGTAGGAGATAAGTTGATGGCGCTCGCATTGTTTACCAGGATGTCTATTCCGCCAAACTCATCCACCGTTTTACTTACAGCAGCTTGTATACTTTCTTCAAATCTTATATCCAGTTGAACAGGAAGTACTTTGCCATTTCCAGCCTTTGCAATTTCTTCGGCAGCAGTGAAAATAGTACCATCCAATTTTACATTTGGTTCAACCGTTTTTGCGGCTATAACAATGTTAGCACCTTCCTGCGCCAACCGAAGTGCAATTGCTTTTCCAATGCCACGGCTGCCTCCTGTAATTAAAACTGTTTTTCCGGAAAATAGCATGGTAATGTAGTTTAAGCTATCAGCCGTCAGCTATCAGCTTTCAGCTCAGCACAACAAAGATTGCATTTTAATATAATTAAGTGCAATAAAAAAACTCCTGAAATTTTCAGGAGTTAAAAGGTTAGGGTATTGCTGACGGCTGATAGCTGACGGCTGAAAGCTTAATGCATAGCTTCCGCCACATCAATCTTCTTTCCTTTATTACCTTTTACCATTAATACAACAGGCACACATACAAGGAACAATATACCCAGGTAGAGGAACACATCCATATAAGATAATACTGCCGCCTGTTTAGTTACAATGTAATCAAGTGACTGATAACCGGTTTTCAACGCTGCATCTGCTGTCATGCCTTTCAACATAAAACTATGCTGCAAGCCGGCGACCCTTTGCTGTACTGAAGGATTATTAATATCTAGCTTGCTGACAAGGTCGCTACGGTGTTGAATATTTTGCGTCGCCAAAAAAGTAGTAATCAATGCAACGCCAAAGGAACCTCCAAGCTGACGCATCATTCCTGTAAAAGCCGCACCCTGCCCTATTTGCTGACCCTTTAAAGTAGATAAAGATAATGTTGTAATAGGGATAAACAGTAAGCCTAATCCTATTCCGCGTAATATAAGCATCCAGAAAAAATCCGGGGCTCCTGTATCCGGGGTTAAAATTTTATACCCCCAAAAACTATATCCAAAAAATATAGCCATCCCTCCTGCAACAAGATACTGTTGGGGCACCCCTTTTTGTAATATCCTGCCAATTATCGGCATCATGAAGGCGGTAGTAAGTGCCGCCGGTATCATAAGCATACCCGATTGCTGGGCAGTCCAACCTAGTGTTGATTGTGTGTATAAGGGAATAATAAATGTAGAGCCATACAACCCAAATCCCAATAAAAACGAAAGTATTGTGCCTACCCTGAGATTACCGTTTTTGAGAACCCTTAGGTCTACTATCGGATTTTTATAAGTGAACTCCCGCCAGATAAAAAAGAACAATCCGAATATAGCGGTAGCTGTTAAAAAAATGATCATTTTACTGCTGAACCAATCATCATCATGCCCGCGTTCCAGAACATATTGTAATGATCCCACAGACAAGGCAAGCAGACCTATTCCCCACCAGTCTATTTCTGAAATAGATTTCTTTTCTCCGTATTTAGGACTGCGAACAAACTGTAAAGTAAGTAAGGTTGCAATAACTCCAATCGGGATATTAATATAAAAAATGTAGGGCCATGAAAAATTATCTACAATATATCCTCCTAGTGGTGGTCCTAATGTAGGACCAATAATTACACCTAATCCATATATAGCCTGGGCCATTCCTCGTTTTTCAACAGGATAAGACTCTGTAATGATGGTCTGGGAAGTTACCAGCAAAGCACCCCCGCCAACTCCCTGCATAAACCGGAACAGAACCAGCTCCCATATTCCGTTTGCATTACCGCATAAATAAGAACACACAGTAAAAATCATGATAGAAGCGGCGAAATAATTCCGTCTTCCGAATTGCTGTGATAACCAGCTTGTCATCGGAACAATAATAACATTACCAATAGCATAAGCCGTAATAACCCAACCAACCTCCGTCATGGTAGCCCCAAGGTTACCACGCATATCGTTAAGCGCTACGTTAACAATGGTAGTGTCAACAATTTCAAGCAGCGCACAGAAAATGGCGGTAATAGTAATGATCACTCTTCGGGAACCATACTCAACCAGGGAATTTTGTTGTTGCATGTTTTATGAGCTATCAGCTGTCAGCTATCAGCTGTCAGCCTTGTTAATGAATCAATAATCCTTAATCTGTTAATAGTTACATCTAGTGAACCATCGTTAATGTAATAGTAATTGTTGCTTTTGCACAACCTGATAGCTGACAGCTGATAGCTGACAGCTCAATTAATCAAGATGAACATCCACATTAACATTCATACCCGGACGAAGTTGCTGGATGATCGAATCATTGGCATTCCTGAATTCTATTTTTACCGGTAGCCTTTGAACCACCTTAACAAAGTTTCCACTGGAGTTATCCGGAGGTAACAAAGCAAAACGAGCGCCTGTTGCCGGAGCATATGATGATACTGTTGCTTCAAAATTATGACCAGGAAAAGCATCTGCATGAACAATAACCTTTTGACCGATCTTCATTTTATTAAATTGTGTTTCTTTGAAATTAGCTACTACCCAAACATCTTTATTCAACACAATGCTAAAGAGAGATTGACCGGCTGTAATAAATTGTCCTGGCTGTATATTCACTTTTGAAATCAATCCATCTGTTTGCGCTATCACTGCTGCATAAGAAAGATTCAACCGGGCGTCATCAACATCCGCCTGGCGTTGTTTAATTATAGCATTCGCAACCCCAACCTGTTGTGACGTGGCATTTGTTGCAGAAGACACTGCACTTGAAGAACGGCTGGCCTGGTTTTTCTGTTGCTGCAAAACCGCCAGCTGCGCATCCATTGTTTGCTTCTGAGCCAGTGCCTGTTCGTATTGCTGTTGTGTTATAGAATGATCTTTAATCAGGTTCGCGTACCTGTCGTAATCCTGTGTTGCTCTTACTACATTAATTTTAGCCACTGCAATCTGAGCATCGATAGTTGATACGCCTGCTTGTGAAGTAGCTATATTGGCAGTGGCAGCAGAGGAGCTTGCTTTAGCTGCCGTTAAATTACTTTTTGCAGTTGCCAGGGCCGCTTCAGCCTGCTCCAGCTTTATTTTAAGATCCCTGTCATCCAATAACATTATGGTATCACCCTTTCTAACCTGCTGGTTGTCCTTTACATTTACTGCAACCACGTAACCGGAGATCCTTGGTATTACCGGACTGATATTCGCTTCTACCTGGGCATCATCTGTTTCTTCATGATGCTGCGCATGAATGTACTTTGTCATTCCAAACCATCCACCAAAAATTACCAATAGTACGAGTACAATAATAAAACCCTTACCCTTTTTTTTTGGCGCTCCCGGTGCGGAAGATACTGTAGTAGTTACTTTTGCCTGATCAGTTCTTGTTTCCATAAAATGGCTTTATAATTAAAGTGAGTTATTTATTTTCTGTTTGATTGTTTAAAAGTCCTGCTGATTGTAACAATTTATTATAAGCAACGTTAGCATCTGCTTTGGCAAATGCAAAATTCAACTTTGCCTGTAGTTCAGCAACTTCCGCTTCCAGCAACTCTGTTGTGGTTACCAGGGTATTAACATATTTATTTTTAGTGATCTTATAGTTTTCAGCTGCCTGCTCAATAGCTTTATTATATACTTCAATCTTTTTCTGGCTAAGAATTACATTTTGATAAGCCTGGTTGATCTGTAAACGGATAGCATCATTCAACATATCTTCATTAGCCTGAACTTGTTGAACCCTGGCCTGTGCCTGTTGAATTTTTGATTTTGTTTTCCAAAGAGATCCGATATTATATTGAACGCCCACACCCAGATTTACTGCGTTTGTTACGGTAAGAAAATTTGGGATATAAGCGGCTACATAACCTCCGGTGATTGCAAGACTAGGGTATAATTCACCCTTAACTGCTTTAACACCGGTAATAGCTGCTTTTTCACGAAAAGATAATGCGCTGGCATCCTTACGATTTTGAATGGCTAATTGTTCCCACTCGGCTATAGTTTTTATATCGGATGGTTTTGTAAGGCTGGAAGCATCCGGTATTAATACAGTTTCTTCCGGCAGCCCAAGCATGAGGTTCATGTTTACGGTAGCTAGCATCCAATTATTTTCTGCATCCAGTAAAGATAATTCCGTATTGGATGCTTGTAAATCGGCCTTTAAAAGATCATTGCGTGCAAGAAGACCATTCTTTTCAAGATTTGAGAATTCTTTGGCGCGTTGTTGAGCCTGGTTCAAACTTTCTTTTACCAGTTCAGCTGCTGCTTTCGCTTTATACAGATTACTGAATGCATCTATTATATTCTGTATCACTTCTTCGCGGTCATTTTCAGCATCAAGCTGTGTAGCTCTCTCCAGGTATCTGGCAGATTCAATACCGTATTGAATACGAAGGCCTGAATAAATTGGAAGGGATAAATTTACAATTCCATAAGCCGCTTGCGACACTTTGGGCGTTCCCTGTTTGCCGTTATTGCTTCCTGAACTGTCCTTAGCTGATTTTAAACTTATATGTGGATTGTTCAGGTGAAGATAAGATCCTGAAACATTCACATCGGGCAGCTTACGCTCCATAGCTTCTTTTACAGCAGCAGTTGCCTCATCGATTTTAGCGCGGCTGTTCTTTAATTGTTTACTGTTTTTCAGGCTTAAAGTGATGGCTTCCTGCAGGGTAAGATTTTTGGTAGCCTGTGCCTTAACCTGATACGTTGCAAAAAAGCTGGTAATTAAAACCGTACAAACCAGCAGTAGTTTTCTGAATTTCATAATTCTTTATTGCTTTAAAAATGTTGTATCCTTCAATAAATGAGCCTGCATAAGTTGCTGCAGATGATTGATAAGCCGTTTGCGAAAAGATTCATCCTGTTCAATATGCTCCGTTTCGTCTTCATGATTACTGTAATAAGCGGAGGTTTGCATGTAATGATTGATTGTTCCGAATAATGTAGAGATCGTTAGATCAGGATCAATTTTTCGAAAGATGTTTTTTTTCATGCCCTCTTCAAGGATCATTTTAATAACCTGAAAATTCTTTGTAAACAATTGCCTGATGATATCAATCATTTCCGGACGGGTATCCAAAAGCAATTCCTGGTGCATCACCCTATGAAAATGAGGATTAGAAAGGATGCGTGTAGAATATTCTTCAATGATAACATTGATCTTTTCCATTTCATTTAAGGTAGTATCGGTAAGCAGTTCTTCCAATCTTGCTTTCAGGTAAGAAGACTTGAACTCAATAATGGCTTTAAATAATTCTTTTTTGGAACCGAAGTAGTAATTGATCATTGCTACGTTAACACAGGCTTTCTGTGAAATATCCCTGATAGAAGTATTATCAAAGCCGCCTTCAGAAAATAATTCAATTGCTTTTTGAATGATGTGTTCCCTTTTATCCATTGTGAGGACAAAACTAAACAATTGTTTGATTTAAACAAACGTTTAATTAATTATTTTTAATTTTTATAAGTTGGTGCTCGTTGCCTTAGCTAATCGTTAGGGTATAATTAGGCCACAAAGGCCCGAGGGCGCAAAGAAATAATAAGAAATCTTCTTTATTTACCTTTGTGACTCCATGTCTTTGTAGCTAACAGGAGGCTTCACTTGCTATGGACGGGCAAGAATCTAACAGCTGATAACTATTGCAGATCGTTAGTAAAATCTTTAGGAACCTGTATGGGGCCATGAGCCTTTGTAGTATGGAACCAACTGAAGTTTTGGTCTGCTTCCAGGCCAATGCCGTATAGAATAGTTTTACCTGGCTGGTGTATTTGAACCGGCTTATCAGTATAAAAAATTTTTTTTTGCTGATCCCACCATAATTCCTGGCAATGGAGGGTGTCACCTTTCAAATTGAAGATGACTACACTGTCTTTAAGTAAAACTTTGTGTTCATTTTCCTTCCATTTACCATAACGGGCACTTACCTGGCTTTCAATAACTAATGTGTCATTATAAAAATCAACATGCAGGGAACGGGGGAAATCAGAATAAGCGGAATCACCCAGGTAGCGTTTCATTATAGGGGCAGTAAGTTTCGACTTCATTTTAGCCTGCTGGCTGTAATAAGCTACCACACCAACCACTGTTTCAACGGAGGTTTTCTTCTCAGTAAGGGCCTTTATATCTTTTATATCATTTTCGCAGGAACAAAAAAGCAACATCAAAATACCAGGTAAGGCTACCTTTTTAAAGAAAGTGAAAAATTTATAAGGCATGAATTAATCGTACTTCTTTTTAACAAACCACAGGTCGCTTAGTGTTAATCCTAGTGTGATACGAAAAATGTTTTCTGTAAGAATATTACTGGTATTACCTCTTTTGCCATATTCAAGTCCAAGGTTTATCGAAGTGTACTGGTTGGTGTAAGGATTTCTACGGATAGGAAATCCGGCTCCGGCAGTAATCCCTAACTGAGGTAATTTACCATTGGCATAAATATAATCAGGACCGATATTAAAACCTGCCCTATAGGTTACAAGGCTCCAATAATTTTTTGCTTTTAAAACATTAGGAATAATCTGGCCGCCAACCTTTAGTAACCAGGTGCTTTTAACAGCATCCTTTTCGCCAAAAAAGCGATAATCATCCCAGGAAGTTTTAGTAAAATCCACGCCTAACTGCCAGCTATCCTGCTTTTCGATCATAAAACCAAACCCAATAGTTGACGGATAATCCAACTTTCCTTTAATATTCTTAGTATAGGAAACGGTATCATAGCTTTTAACGGCCCCATTGGCATCATAGTCGAAAGTTTCAGCCAGATTCTCTTTAGTAAGATTAAATTTTTGACGGGTATTTCCGTACACACCCAGGTGTAAAAATGTAGTTTTATTTAACTGAGCCCGATACTGAGCACCCAAATCATAAAACAAACCCCCGATAGTAGTTTTAGTTTCGTAATTGGATTTAAAATAAGTTCTGTCCAGCGAATCAGGAATGAATATTTTACGGGTGGTGAAATCTTTGGTTCCAAAAAAATAGCCAGTATTAAAGCCAAGGGACAAATTTCCAAATGATTTCCCTAAACCGGTATACACCTGATAAGTACCACCAGATCCCTGGAATAAGTTTGAGAGACTGTCTATTCCTGCAACTCTTTCATTTTGTTGTATTTTGTAATTGATACGGGTAATAGGACGAAGGCCGAATACCATTCCAAGGCTATGTTTACGGTTTAAAGGAATTCCTAACTGAACATAAGAAATAATAGCGCTTGCAGCTTTAAACTTTTCCGCCTGATCCGCTGCATAAAGTGTACGGTTATCTATTTCGAAGCCAAGGTCGAAGGACGTAATGCGTAATTTGGCATATGAAGCGGGATTTAAAAAATTCACTGTCTGTGGCTTTTGATACCGGTCCTTCTGGTCATAACGCTTATCATAATCAACATAAGCAGCAGCCACTCCTCCCATACTGCGGTTAACAACGTTTGCTGTTGGTACCAGATTGCCTAACCCATACCTGGAATATGGAGAATTTTCCTGTGCATAAGAAACTAAAGAAATACTTGATAATAAACCTATTAGCAGCTTAGTTTTTTGATTGATAGTTATACTCACTGATCGCATACAAGCCTTTAAAAATTAAATTAGGGTCTGCAAATATCTGTTTTTTAAGGTGCGGTACAAAATAGGTTGAATTACCCCCGGTTAAAAGCACGTTAAAGTTATCATACCTTTCTGCGTAAGCATCAATGAAGCCATCAATTTCTTTAGCCATCCCGATGATGACTCCACTCAGGATATTTGTAACGGTATCATAACCTATTAGAGGAAAATTCCAATCTTCTTTAACCAATGGGAGTTTAGCGGTAAACATTTCGAGGGATTTAAAACGCATGTCCATTCCTGGCGAAATTCCACCACCGATAAATTCATGGTTTTTATTTACAAAATTGTAGGTGATACAGGTGCCTAATCCAATCGCCAGGTTATTTTTCTTTGGAAACAGGTCAATAGAAGCGGCAACAAGGGCCAGCCTGTCTGCTCCAATAGAAGATGGTTTTCCCACAGGAGTAGTAAAGTTTAACCGGGTGAGATGAGATAATTTATGATAGCTTGTTTTTTCATTCAGCAGGATCTCAATATCCGGATTGTGATCAATAACAGAGGAAAGAATAGATCTTTCCGGTTTGAATTCTTCAATAATCATATTAATTGTAGATACTTTGTCATCCTGCAAAACAGCTTCTTTATGCAATTGCTTTCCTTCAAAAATTGCGTATTTAAGCCTGGTATTTCCGAAGTCAAAACAAATTGTCCAGGGGGTATGAGGTATGAGGTATGAGGTATGAGGCAAATCAGGCATTCAATCTTAATTATTAATGGTTAATTATTAATTGTTAGTTATTGATAGTAAGTCACTTGAGTTTACTTCAGAAAGTTTAAAGTTAGTAAAACTGACTTTACAGACATTTCTGCAAAAAAAATGCTTAACTCAACAACATTGAATGGTAAATAGTTAATTATCAAAGCAACGAAAGTAAGTATGTATAGTGTCTTTTACAACATATTTCAAACCATATACCTCATGCCTCCTTTACCGGCAACAATATATACAGATGGAAGCTGCCACACTCAATCTTTAAACGGAGCATGGGTGGCTATACTATTTATTGGAAATGAACGAAAACAATTAAGCGGATTAGAAATAAACACTACACATAACAGGATGGAGCTTACGGCAGTAATTAAAGCCATTGAATTTTTAAGAGATCATTATACGGAAATTGCCGACGTAACTATTTATACGGACAGCCAATATGTAACAGCTCTTAAGGATCGCCAAAAAAGACTTACTGCACTTAGTTTTGCCAGCAAAAGAGGAAGAGTATTACAAAATTCTGATCTTATAAAAAAATTGCTGGAGCTGTTTGAATCATATACAATTGAAACCATAAAGGTCAAAGCACATCAAAAAATTAATGACCTGAATAAATATAATATAGAAGCTGATCGCTTATCCCGCAAAATAGTAAGAGAAGCGGTAAAGAAATAATTTACCTGGCAACATCTATCTTTACTTTTTTATTTTTTATTTTTTCGCTTTTAATCAATTGCAGTGTTTCGCTAACCTTTGATTTTCTAATACCTACGAAAGAAAAAAAATCTTTTACTTCAATAAGCCCAATATCTTCTTTTTTTAATTGTCCTTTCTGTGCCAGGAAGCCAACGATATCAATTTTATTCACCTTATCCTTTTTTCCTGCGGCAATAAAAAGTGTTGACCATTTTGGTTTTTCGGGTAGCTCGGTTGTTTCAGGTAATGCTATTTCAGTAGCATCAGATGAAATGTATGGTGGAATTTTTTCATCATCAGCAATAATAAGTATAGCGGTTCCGCTTGCATCCATGCGAGCGGTTCTGCCATTCCGGTGTATGAAGATTTCTTCTGACGATGGCAGGTGGTAGTGTATGATATAACGAATGTTAGGTATGTCCAGTCCCCTGGATGCAAGGTCTGTAGTAACCAAAACGTTAGAGGTTCCGTTTCTGAATTTGCCTAATGCGCTGTCTCTTTCAGGTTGCTCCAAGGCGCCGTGATAAAAAACATTTACAATACCTTTTTCTTTTAGCAGGTTACTGGTACGCTCAACAGCATCCCGATGATTGCAGAACACTATGGCAGATCTGTTACCAAGAAAACAAATCAGCCTGAACAATGTATTAAATTTATCCCTATCATCACTTTTCAATAGTTGAATCGCCAGCGCTTCTGGCATTTCATCTGAGAGAAAATTTAATCTTAATGGATCATTAAGTGCGATAAATGAAGGAATTTCTACTGCATCGGTAGCTGAAGTCAGTATTCTTTTTTTGATTGATTTTAATGAATCAATAATAAAAGACATCTCTTCCTGGAAACCAAGTTCAATTGATTTATCAAATTCATCCAGCACTAAAGTTTCTATACTACTAACCTGGATATTTCCACGGCGGATATGATCTGCTAATCTTCCTGGTGTTCCGATAATTATCGCAGGAGCCTGTAATAAATTATTTTCTTCTGTTTCACGCAGGTGGCCGCCGTAACAGCAGGTAACTTTATAACCGGTGCTCATGCTTTTAATAACCTGTTCAATCTGCTGGGCCAGTTCCCTGGAAGGAACAATTATTAATGCCTGTGTTGTTGCCTTTGTTGGATCCATTAATTCTAATACCGGTAACAAAAAACCCAGCGTTTTACCGGAGCCGGTAGAAGAAAGCAGTATAATATCCTGGTTTTTTTTGTTAGCTTCAATAGATGCCAACTGCATTTCGTTAAGCTTTTCAATATGTAGATTTGAAAGAATTTTTTTAAATGAGGTTGGCTCGTGCATCTGCAAAAGTAAACAGATTAAAATTGCCGGATAAAAGTTACTCTAAAGTAAAGTAACGCCTCTGTGTTCCCTCTGTGTACCTTGGCTTTACCTCAGTGGTAAAAAAAAGCAATACACACTCTGGTAATCTTTTAAAATATTTCTCCACTTCATCCGTCTTTCATAATATATCTATTTATTCACTTTAAAAAAAGAAACATGTACTACAATCAGTCATGCGCCGCAAAAGGCAATTATGGAGGCAGGAATCGTAACCTGCTTATCCGCTCTATGGAAAGAGCCGCAGTAAACGTTTACAAAACAGACAACAGTTATGAAATGCTGCTGTTTGCACCCGGACGTATCAAGGAACATTTTCACCTGGATGTTAAAGGAAATCAGCTTACAGTTTCTTATACGCCACCGGAAGGGTTTCCAAGGGTAGAATGGATCATACGCGAATACAGCAGAGGAGGGTTTGAAAGAACATTTACCCTGAATGAGAGTATTGATGCGGCAAACATTAGCGCCAAATATGTAGATGGCGTGCTGCAGGTAAGCTTACCTGTTATCCCTGGTAAAGAAGGAGTGAAGCAGGAGATTCCCATAAGCTAAGAAGAAAAGGCTGCCAGGAAACTGGCAGCCTTTTTATTTAACCAAATGCTTACTATAAACGTAAGCCCAATAAATTAATAATAACTGTATAGGTAATCTAACAATAGTAATCCATAAGTGTGGATTGCCCTCCTTATAATAATTGATCATCATCTGGATATTAGCCGGGAACACCGCTATCAGCAAAAGAATAATTCCCAAGGCAGCAAGTCTTCTTTTTGCCTGGGGAATTAATAGTATCCCTAAAACTATTTCAAAGAAACCACTAACGTATACCAATACCCCAGGTGAAGGTAACTGCGGTGGAATAATTTTTTCATAAGAAGCAGGATGCACAAAATGATTAATTCCTGCTGCCACATAAAATGCGGCCATAACAAAAAGAAGTATTTTTTTCAGGTGTTCATTATTTAGCAGAATAAATTAAGGCAATTATATATA
>JAABUS010001498.1_pt1 | contig 50444 bp, 37 predicted proteins | sample 5560161 | NCBI WGS metagenome assembly JAABUS01 (sample SAMN10711885, study PRJNA513376) | rock metagenome | isolation source: Antarctica rocks | place: Antarctica: Victoria Land, Trio Nunatak nord | collected 2016-01-04 | reverse complement strand
GTCTTTCAATCTCGGCTTTGCTGATGTTGAAGGAAAGAGCGGGCATGTTTTTGTGATTTGGTCATTACAAAGTTGCCCCTCTTTTTCTATATATCCCAACTCACTATTTTATCCCTTGTCAAGTATATCGGCTGTCAGGAGGGAACCGGTAACAAGTTTGGCTTGTGTGTAACAGGTAATTATGGATGCAAATTGAGTCACTTTAATGTTTATCAGACACTGAAATTAAGTTATCCGTTTACCGGCATATTAAATTGCTTCCAGTAACACAGATGTTCAATAATATAGTTCCTCGTTATAGCTGACTTCTGATAGCTGATAGCAAAATTTTCATAATGAATAAAAGTAGACTGGAAGCTTTTAGTGATGGTGTGCTGGCTATCATTATAACTATTATGGTATTGGAACTAAAAGTTCCTCATGAAGCGTCCTGGGCATCATTGGAACCATTGATCCCTGTATTTTTAAGTTATGTAATAAGCTTTATGCTGGTAGGTATTTACTGGGGCAATCATCATAATCTTCTACACGCTGTAAAGAACGTTAATTCAAAAATAATTTTATCTAATCTACATTTGCTTTTCTGGTTGTCGCTGGTACCTGCCGCCACCGCTTGGATGGGTGAAAATCATTTTGCTCCTAATACTATTATTCTCTATGCCATAATTCTTATGTTATGCGGAATCGCTTATGCAGTTTTGCAATATTATATTCTTAAAATTACTGAGGATCACAGTGAATTAAAATTGGCTGTAAAAAAACAGAATAAAAAAGTTATTGCTTCATTGTTAATGGATGTTCTGGCAGTGGCATTTGCATTTATACATCCATATATCTCAGGCACTTTATTTTTTCTTCAGTCTGCTATCTGGTTGGTACCGGATAAGAATATTGAGAAGGCACTAAGCTCAAAAGTATAAATCAGTAAGTGCAATTGCCGGTGAATTACTGATGGTATACGGCTTTTATTTAACCGCAGAGTCCTTCATGAATTTGCATATTCAAACATCAGGTTAAGATAACTGATTAAGTTGCACTGCACATTAGTTATTTTTGAACATAGGAGACACCAAGGCACAAAGAGGCACAAAGATCTTATTCATTTGTTTTATTTTTTAAAAAACTCTTTGTGCTTCTTTGTGCCTTGGTGTCTGCGTGGTTCAAAAACTCTTTGCGAACCTAAAGTTTAATTTATTTTCGAATGTAGTTATACAGGAGCAATAAAATGTCACAGAACCTCAAGCCTGATATTTCTGTAAAACATTTCAGCAGCTTCTGTTTGCAATGCAATCTTACCTTCACGCACGTTTGCATCAGTACCTTCATTAACTACCACCCCGTTAATAATATGGGTGCACTTTCCATTAACGGCTATGATCTCTACTTTATTCCATTGACCATTCGGTTTTTCATTATCCGATAATTTTATAATCCGGCCCTGGGTCATGATTTTATCTTTCACTTTTACACTCAGGCTATCAGCGAGCCAGAAATCTCCGCAATCACCTTCCTGTATCTGGCACTCATAGGAACGCGGCCAGATTTTATCCGGACTTCCTGATAAGAAATAATACAGGATACCGCTATCTCTTTTATCTGTTAGCCTGGGAGGATATTTTTTTTCACCCCATTTAAATTCAAGTGTAAGATGAAAATTTTTATAACTTTTTTTAGTGCAGATATATCCGACACTTCTGCCGGTTATATGAAGCATGTTATCATGAATTGTAAAAGCACTATCAGGATCCTGCGAACCAACTTTATTATTCAGAAAAACATACCATCCATCCAGGTTTTTACCATTGAACAATGGGGTTGAACGCTGCGCATGTATGTTAGCGCTTGTTAATAACAAATAGCATCCAATGAGAACTATTACTTTTTTCATTAAAATAATTTTATACAAACTAAAAGGTATTACATTTTTCCGGATTGCAGGTTTCTATATTTGTTTGGAACTACCTCCGAAGTCTTCACGATTTAGAAAGTCTTTGATGGAGATACCCTATCTTAAAAAATCATGGAAATTCCTATATTTAAGACTTTCGAAATCTGCGTTGAAATTTAAGTTGTAGATGTTTTAAGACTTCGAAAGATGTTTCCTTGTTTTTCCAACAATGCTCGATTTCCGAAGTCTATGATTTGAACATTCTAATAAGTTCAAATGCTGGCTTCGAAAGTCTTGAATGAGTGCTCTCCATTATGGATTCCTGTTCAAAGAGGTTTTGTCCAAGACTTTCGAAGTCTGCCTATGTAGTGTAAGCTATTACGATTTAAGACTTCGGAAGTCAGCGTCTTGTTTCCATGATATGCATAGAATCCAGTTTTAATATCAATAAGTAAAGGCTAATTTTTCCACAATGAAAGCATCCACTCTTTAGCACGTTGAGGCCAGGTAGTGATACTTAGTTCAGATTTTCTTAAACCATAGCCATGTCCGCCTTTTGCATATAAGTGCATTTCTGCAGGCACTCCGGCATTCTTCAAGGCTACATAATAAAACAGGCTACTTTCAATCCTAACCGGGTCATCTTCTGTTTGAGCTAAGAAAGTAGGCGCTGTATTTTTCGTAATCGTTAATTCAGGAGCAACTTTATCATTCTGTTCTTTTACTGTCAGGTAAGCCGGATAAACGAGCATTACAAAATCAGGCTTGCAACTGGTAGTATCGGCAACATCTACTGCCTCATAAGTTCTTTTATCATAATTAGTGCTAAGAGCTGCGGAAAGATGAGCGCCGGCTGAAAAGCCCATGATACCTATGTGCATTGGATTTATGCCCAGCTTTGCTGCATTGGAGCGAACCAAACCCATTGCTCGTTGTGCGTCCTGCAAAGGTGGCTGGTATCTTGGCAGGCCTTCACGTACGGGAACCCTGTATTTTAAAAGTATGGCTGTTACACCTATTGAATTCAGCCATTCGCATACTTCTGTTCCTTCCAGGTCAAGAGCCAGGATAGAATAGCCACCACCCGGACAAACAATAACAGCGGAACCATTAGCTATATTCTTTGGCGCGGGATAAATTGTTATAGTTGGTTTTGAAACATTACCAATGCGGATCACATCTTTACCGCCAACTTTATTATCTGTTGGTTTGGTATTATCTTTTTCTTCACCGATATTTCCTTTATCCCCGGGGGGATTACCAGGCCATAATGCAATAGCACCTCCAGTTTTTAATGCCGGTACTGACATTTCTTTTAATTGACAGTATGCTGGAAAAGGAATTAACAAAGCCAACATTAATAAAATACCGTTGAATATTTTAAAGGGCTTCATATAAATGGTTTTAAATAGTATCCTACTTTCCGAGGTTTAACTTTAATTCTTTAACGGTTCCAGGGTGGCATCTAAAGTTATTTTAACCTTATTTGAAATCTTATCTTTTACCAATTTGGAAATAGGGACTTTATAATCCGATAACAGGATATTGAAGATAGCATTCATCTGTATTCTACCTTCTTTAACAATTACCTTTCCTGATGCTTCCATTTCTTTTGTTTCCCCGTGTACGGATAACATGCCTTTTACTTTAGCAGGGTATTCTCCATCTTTTGAATAAATGATGGCGCTGTTGTTCAGGAGCTGCCCTTTAAATTCAGCTTTTGGATACTTTGGACTTTCCATGTAATCTTCATTAAAATCTTCCTGCATCAGCGCCTTTTCAAATTCAAAGCCATTAATCAACAATATGAATTGTAAGCTGCCTGATTTAGTATCAACGATAGCGGTCACAGATCGGTGATGGGCTTCAATATCCTCCAGCGGTGCCACTGAGTAAAAACATACATACCCTGTTTTTGTGAAATATTTATCCTGAGCATGTAATGAAAAACTTCCGATCAATACATATGTTAAAAGCAACGAAATCCTGATCATTCTTTAATCCTGTTTATTTGTTTGAGGCTTTTCAATTACACACCGGTTAAGTATTATATCAGACCCTAATAACCCGGTCTCATCTTTTTGAAAACCAGTAAACATCCCTTTAATTGTAATTGTTTGATCTTTTTGTAAACTTAACACTTCAGATGAGAACAAAGAGTCCATCGCACATCTTATAGATGACATCAAAGCAGCATTACCCAGCACAACTGTAAAAAAGCCTTGAGCGTCTTTATCAATTGTTTTTATAACACCATTTATAGCAATAAGCTTCCCGAGATATTTTTTAGCAGGTAAGGAATCTTTTGTTTCAAACTCTTTTATGATCTGGGACGCCGAAACTTCAAATGCCGGGTTAAGATTTTTTACCGGTTCATTTTTACGGGTATATTCTTTCCAGCCAAATATTGCGGAAACAATAATTAGCACGCCTAAAATCAGCATCCCTATTTTACTGCGCTGCATATAATTGTTAATTGTTAATTGTTAATGGAAAGTGTATGATTAATCAAGAGAATATTAGATATCTTTAGTGGCTCTAAATTCATTAACGATTAACAATTATTTATTGTTTTGGAGGCGGGGCCTGAGTGGGCGGAGTTTGAGTTGCACCACTGGGAAGCCGCTGATTACTATTCATGCCACTATCCCCGGCAGGCCGGGGCTGACCGCCAGGCCCGCCACCCGGAGGACCCAGAGGAGCGGGTGGTTTCATTCCAGGGTGTTCTTTACCGTTATGACAGGTATAGCAGGTGACTATCTTAATATTTTTTTCATTATTGACAGTTTTAAAAAATTTTTTGTTGATCTTAGCTGCCATTCGCATCATACCTCTGGCAATGTTTTTATTTTCCAAGGAGTCATTAGCGAAGTCCCAGTTTTTTTGTGCATCATTACCACGAACATGACAAGCTCCGCATTTTACACCTAAGGAAAGTGTAAAAGATTTCATCACACTGTCAAGTTCTGCCTTGGTAGTTTTTTTAGATAGAACTTTAAGATTCTTATACCTTACTTCCGGAGGTGCCGGAGCCGTAAAAGCCATTGCAATTAAAATAAAGGCTGATAGCAGGCCGGCTACAAGGATTGTTTTTTTCATATTTAGTTTTGATGTTCAGTAATATAAATTGAAAATAAGAATTATTTGCGAAACGGGCTTATCCTTAAAATGTTAACCGTTGATCTGACCTTTTAGGGACGACTTCCGAAGTCTTAAATTTCATCAGCTTTCAATACAAACGCAGACTTCGAAAGTCTTGAATAAGTCATCTCCAAAACAGATTAAGTTTTAAAGTTTAAAGAGACAGCGTATCGCTTTAAGACTTTCGAAGTCTGCCTCTAAATGATGAGATACCGCAACTTAAGACTTCGGAAGTCAGCGTCTGAATGATGAGATATCGAAATTCAAGACTTCGGAAGTTGTGCTCATCCTATACCCCATACCTCATACCTATTTCTTCGCTTCAGGTGGCTTAACCAGCATGGTATCGGTTTCTATAAACTGCAATTGGTACCCTCCTGAATCTATCATCGTTTTTGGAAATGCTGCTTTAAGTTTATCCCAGTCATTCCTTGCAACAGCTGTTTGAAACATAAACAAATTTTGAAGTTTTTTTAACGACTGTAATTGCATTACACCCTGAGCCGTTACTTTAGTTCCAACTAGATTCAGGCTTTGAAGATTATGCAATGATTTCAAAGAAGCCAGTCCTTTATCGGAGATTTCAGTATTGTTTAATTGCAAAGTGGTGAGCTCTTTGCAATCGGCAATTATATTGAGGGCAGTGTCATTGATTTTTGTATTGCCGAGCTTTAGCCATACCAGTTGCTTTTGTAAAGGCTTTAACAAGCCAATATCCTTTGTACTGATATTAACAGCATTTATAAAATTTGCTAACAGGTAATTGCTGTTTTGAGCAACAGGTATTATAATCACAGCTTTGTCTCTTAATGCCTTTATTGCTTTTTCATCAGCCGGCTCTACCGGTTTTGCCGGCACTTGGGGCACTGCTTTTTTTTCAGTAGTGATATGATCGCTTTGTAAGGCAAGCAGGTAAGATGTAATCTTACCCGGTTGCTGCATGTCTTTTACTTTCCTGGTGAAGTCAGCCCCTTGCTCAATCCACCAATGTAACAAGGCAATCTGGCTTTCATTAAGCTGAGATTTTTCTTTCGGTGGCATATGATGCTCATCGTTTTCGGGCAATAGCAAACGTTTCATCAATTCACTTTTAGCAACATTAGACGGAATGATTTCGGCTCCGTTTTTTCCTCCTTTCATTAATAGCGCCGGATCATCCATTCGAAATTTTCCTTTTACTTTTCGTGGTCCATGGCAGCTATAACATTTATTTTGCAGCATGGGATTAATAACATCAGCATACACCATTGCTTCCTGAATATTTGCAATTGGTTTATGAATTATGATAACCGAATCTTTGTCTCCGGTAAAAGGTGAAGTAAGATAATCAGAACCATGAGTGAGTGAACCGCCAAGGTGTCCTGTAACGGTTATCAACAGGAGCAGTGATATTGATAAAGCCTTATAAGTGTTATCAAGCTCCTGTCTTGCTACTTTCATATAAAGGAACATAGAGGCGATAGCCACTCCAAAACCCATCCACATATGCCAGCTCACCAGTCCTGTATTATAATCGCCACTTAATGATAACAGCGTGCCGGTAATGCAGGATGCCAGGGCTCCGAATATGCCCAATAACAATACGAGCTTGATAACCTGGATGGAAATATTATACGATTGTTTTTTATGCAACCAGATCAGAAAAAGACTAACGAGTAAAACACCAATTGGTAAATGAACCAGCACCGGGTGAAACCGGCCAATGAATTCAATAAAAGATCCCAACAATAAAAGGTTTTATAATGATCAGGAAAGATAACGTTTACAGAGCAAATGTATTACAAGAACGTTGATGGCCCTTCGGAAGTCAGCTTCTGAACATATAAAGCCTCCGCCTTTATTTTGAAGACGAGTCTAAGCAATAATATCATCAATAACTTTCCCGCTAACATCTGTTAACCGGAAAGGCCTGCCCTGAAACTGGTAGGTAAATTTTTCATGGTTAAATCCTAACTGGTTGAGAATGGTAGCCTGGATATCATACGCGGTTACTTTGCCACTGATTGCATTATAACCGATCTCATCGGTTTCACCGTAAGTGAAGCCTTTCTTAACACCACCGCCCGCCATAAATATAGTAAAGGCATCCACATGATGATCCCTTCCTTTGAAAGGATTTTGCTTACCATCCCTGTTCTCCATCATAGGTGTCCGGCCAAATTCTCCACCCCAGATTACCAGTGTATCTTCGAGTAGTCCTCTTTGCTTAAGATCAAGGATAAGAGCTGTTACTGGTTTGTCAACCTGGCGGCATTTATTGATAAGTCCGATATCGACTGCCGTGTTTGCATCGGTACCGTGGGTATCCCATCCCCAGTCGAACAACTGAACAAAACGGACACCTTTTTCCACCAGCTTTCTTGCAAGCAACACATTGTTTGCAAAACAGGCTTTACCTGGTTGTGTTCCGTACATCTCATGCATGGAAGCAGGCTCATCGTTGATGTTCATCGTTTCAGGAACGGATATCTGCATCCGATAAGCCATCTCATACTGCGAGATACGTGATAATATTTCCGGATCGTTGTACTCTTTATATTCTTCTCTATTTACTTCGTTGATAGCCTCAATAGAAGCTTTGCGCAGGTCACGGTCCATACCTGCAGGATCTTTTATAAAGAGTACCGGGTCACCTTCGCTTCTGCATTGTACACCCTGGTAAACGGATGGTAAAAAGCCGCTTCCCCACACGCTCTTACCGGCATCCGGGAACCTTCCACCTGATGTTAGTACCACGAAGCCAGGGAGGTTTTGATTTTCTGTTCCTAGTCCATAAGTGGCCCAGGCTCCCATGCTTGGACGGCCCAGTCTTGAAGAACCGGTTTGCATCAGTAACTGAGCCGGGGCATGATTGAATTGATCTGTTGTTACACCTTTTAAAAAACTAAGCTCATCCGCAATGGTAGAAAGATGTGGTAAGTATTCACTAATCCAGGCGCCGCTTTGTCCATGTTGCGAAAATGTAGCCTGAGGTCCAAGCATCTTAGGAACGCCGCGGATGAAAGCAAAACGTTTTCCTTGCAGGAATGAAGGCGGGCAGTCCTGACCATTAAGCTTCATAAGCTCAGGCTTGTAATCGAATAGTTCCAGTTGAGAGGGAGCCCCCGCCATGTGCAGGTAAATAACACTTTTAGCTTTACCCGGAAACATCGGCAGTTTAGGAGCTAATGGGTTAGCGGGATCAAAGACAACGCTGTTGGTATCGGTGGCTGTGCTTTTTCCACATGATTGTAACAACGAACCGAGTGCTAATGCACCAAAGCCCATAGCGCTTTCCTTTAAGAAATGCCTGCGCGTAAAATGGCGCAATGTTATGGCATTTGCTTCATTTAGGAGCCGCTGGTTATGTTGTTCCTTTTGCGTCATATTAGCGAGTTGATGGAGATGTTTGTCTGAATTGGGATTCGTCAGATTTTGGGATTATAGGACTAATTTGTACTTCACCGTTATCTATTTGTTTAATGCCTAATTAAAGGATAGAAAGAAAATCAACCAATAATCCATCCCATAATCCCAAAATCAGATAAATCCCAATTCAAACAATTATTCTAATTCTTCGTAATCACTTCATCCAGATTTAAAATTGCATTAGCCACAATCACCAATGCAGCGGTTTCCGGATTATTATGCTGATCGGGCTGGCCGTTTATTTCACAGGTTTTATCAGGATCGTTTCTAAGCTTTTGATAAGCCCTGGTATATAAATTCTTCAAAGCAACTAAGCGCTCTGTTGTTATTGGTTTTGATAATGCCAGTCTGTATCCTTCACCTATTATTATACCAACATCTTTCTTGTCTGAAGAGCTCTCCTGCATTTTCCATGCAAAATGACGGCTGGCTTCAAGATATACCGAATCATTCATAGTGGTTAATGCCTGTAATGGAGTATTGGTTCGAATCCTTCTCACCGAACATACTTCTCTTGAAACACCATCAAAACTTATCATGGAGGGATAAGGGGCAGTTCGTTTCCAGAAAGTATAAACAGCCCGGCGATACTGATCTTCCTTATCGCTTCTTACCCATGAACGGCCATTATAGGGCGATAACCATATCCCCTGTGGTTGCCAGGGCATTACAGGTGCACCATACATTTTATCGCTAAGCAATCCACCGATAGCGAGTGCCTGGTCTCGTAACTGTTCTGCAGAAAGTCGCACCCGTGCGCCTCTTGCATAAAATTTATTGTAGGGATCTTTTTCTAAAAGCTCTTTACTTACTTTAGAATCCTGCCTGTATGTTGCAGACATCACCATTTCTTTCAGTAATTTTTTAGTGCTCCAGTTAAAATCGTTCATGAACTGGTAAGAAAGATGATCCAGCAATTCCAGGTGCGTAGGCGCAGCGCCTTGTGTACCCATATCTTCCAGCGTTTCCACAATACCGTTACCAAAGAGTTGTTCCCATATCCGGTTAACCATAGTCCTTGCTGTAAGTGGATTTTGTTTGCTGGTTAACCACATAGCCATTCCCAGGCGATTGCGCGGTGCATTGGCAGGAAAAGGATTTAACGAATGAGGCACATCAGCATTAACCGCTTCGCCTTTCACCAACCAGTTTCCTCTTTCAAAAACATTGGTAACACGAAACATATCGGCGGGATTGTCCATCATTACCGGAGTATTAGGCATGTCCTTATTTAAAAGACTCCGGAAGCCTTTGTACATTTCTTCATAACCGGGTCTGTCTTTGCCAGGCAATTCATCCGTAAAACAAAACCAGTCGAACTGTAAACCGTTGTCATTCGGTTTCAGAAGATTAGGATTTGTATAAGTCAGGTAAAGGTCATGAACACCGGAAGCTGGCGGGAAGTCTACACTGGCAATATTCCAACCCTGTGTTTTCGCTACCGGGATGGTTTGTAAAACAGTTCCATCAGCATTATCAAGATGAATAGTAAAAACGCCTCCTGCAAGTAAAGCCTTGTGTTTAAAAATGAGTTGGTTCTTCCCGTTCAGGTCAACTTTTTTCAAACGGGCCAAACCATTATTTCTAAAGGTCAGCCATTTGGTATCCGCCAGTTCACCATTTACAAAATTGTCAGCAAGCAAAGAATTTATTGCAGGCTGGCCTGTTTTTAGAAATGTATATACTTGCTTTGACTTTTTATCAAAGCCGTTTTTCTGAAGCCATGTAGTTATGCTATCCAGTGAAAGTTTGTCCTCAGGTGAAAAATGCCTGAGCAACGGGTAATCAGCATAAGTATCTTCATCCCTGGTATTATTAAAGAACGCCATGAATTTATAATACTCATTATGGGAAAATGGATCATAAGGATGGCTATGGCATTGTACGCAGGAAAAGGTAGTTCCCATTAATCCCTGCCAGGTAGTGTTCACCCTGTCGAGAACGGCAGCCGTTCTAAACTCTTCGTTATCTGTTCCGCCCTCGTCGTTTGTCATGGTATTCCGTTGAAAGGCAGTGGCCAGGTATTGGTCGTCGGTAGCATCAGGTAATAAATCACCAGCCAGTTGTTCTATAAGAAACCGGTCATAAGGTTTATCCTTGTTGAAAGCATGGATCAGCCAGTCACGGTAACGCCAGATCACCCTATTATCATCTCTCTCATAACCCTTGGTATCTGCATACCTGGCTATATCCAACCACATGGAAGTAAATTTTTCACCATATTTTGATGAAGCAAGCAGGGAATCAACTAAATCTTCGTAAGCCCTATTATTACTGCTTTCCAGAAATTTCTTTGCCAGGGATGCTGTGGGTGGAAGGCCTGTAAGATCAAGACTGACCCTTCTGAGTAAAGTTGCTTTATCAGCTTCAGGAGATGGTTTTAACTTCTCCTGATTCAATTTATCATGAATGAAATAATCAATATCATTTTTTTCCCAGGAGGATGAACCTGAAACCAAACCTCTTAAAAATCCTTTTGATTCAGGCAATGGAGTTTCTTTAACGGAGATGTATGCCCAATGATCTCCCCAGACAGCGCCTTCTTTTATCCAGTTATATAAAATAGATTTTTCTTCTTCATTTAAAGGCGGATGTTTATAAGGCATGCGGTCTTCAGGATCTTTCAGGTTTATTCTTCTTATCATTTCACTATGATCAGGATCACCGGGAATGATAGCGAACTTGCCGGATTCTGATTTAGCGAGCGCTTCAGAGCGGAACAACAAACTGAAGCCCGATTTTCTTTTAACACCGCCATGGCAGGTGATGCATTTTTTATTAAGGATGGGCTTTACCTGTGTATTGTAATCAATGGTTTTGCGGGAAGTGCTGAAGATGAATACAGATGCTGTTAAAAGCAGGCAGCATGAAACTAATACAAGTTTTTTATTTTTTTTAATTGTCATGAATGCGGGCTGTTTAACAGAATGATAAATTTACGGCTATTTCGGGATTTTAGAGAGGTTTACTTATAGAGTTTTTTTAACACAGAGAATACAGGAGGGAGGAAACACAGAGAGCACAGAGAAGTTTCCTCCGTGCTCTCTGTGTTTCCTCCCTCCTGTATTCTCTGTGTTAAAAAAAAGTAGGCATACGGCGCTTATTTGTTTCCGTTATTATAGTACCAGAGCAATCCTTTCCAATCTCAAATTATATCTCTATATTAGTACAACAGTTTTTCTTCTGTCCCCTACAATCCTCATTTTATAAATATCAACCATGCCACAACCCACCACTAAAATTTGCCGTGAATGCAAGGCTTCACATCACAAAACATTCAGGAATGTAAAGAACGCTGTCCTGGAAAATGAAAGTAATGTTCCTGAAAATCTTAGCAGGTCTAGTAGGGGAATCCTGAACGACTATGTACATAAGAACATAGTTAAAAAGCCGGAAGATTTTGCCCAATTGTCCCGTATGGCCATACCCATAACAAAGTTCTGGAAGAACACTACTGTTCTCACTGTTTCGTTTATGGGTGGTGATAAGTCTGTAAAAGACAGGATCAGGCAACATGCCATACAATGGATGGAATTCGCCAACATAGAATTAAAATTTGTTACCAACTCCAAAAAGCCAACTATTGTTCGTATTGCATTTGATACCAAAGATGGTTCCTGGTCTTATGTAGGCACTGATAATAAAACCATTGAGCCGGGTGATCCAACAATGAATTATGGCTGGTTATTTCCTGAAACCCCTGATGAGGAATATCACAGAACGGTAATGCATGAGTTCGGACACGCTTTAGGTTGTATCCATGAGCATCAGCATCCTGCGGGTGGAATTCCATGGGATAAAAAAGCAGCATACGCTTATTATCAAAAACAGGGCTGGACAAAGGAAGAAGTGGATCAGCAGGTTTTTAACAAATATAAAGGCGACCTTATCCGTGCCAGTAAAGTAGATAAAAAGTCTATAATGATGTACCCTATTCCTGATTCAATTACAATTGGCAATTATGAAGTAGGATGGAACAACGAATTATCGCCAGGTGACAAGAAGTATATTAGGGCGGTGTATAAGAAGTAGGTGTGAGGTATGAGGTGTGTGAACCATGGAGACAGGGTGACACAGAGAAACACAATTTTATGAATTCTAAAAAAATTTATCGTGTTCCACCGTGCCTTCCTGCCTCCGTGGTTCACACACCTCACACCTCACAGCTCATACCTGGAAAAGCCCTTCGTCGATGAAAAAATGCGATTCGTCGCAACAAATTCATAAACATACTTTTTAAAAATTTATGTTGTTAATTTTAGCTTTATGAAAACAGCCTGGTATTCAAAAAAGTGGGTAATTATTCTTTTGCATGCATCTGCATGGATACTGTTGTTTTCACTACCGGCCTTATTAAGGCCCTCCTACAACAGGGAGGAACCTGTCCATCCCGATGCTGTATCTCCTGGCATAGCATTCCTCCTCTTACGTGTTATGGATATTACCTGGATGGGATATTTTTATTTGAATGCCTTGTTACTGATGCCAAAGCTGACTTACAGGAAAAAATACTGGCAGTATGCCGGCATACAGCTTATAGTGTTGGCGTGGATATTAGCTCAAAGCACGATTATCTTTAAATTGCTGAAACACCCTGGAGAACATTTTGATATACGCCGGCCAATTCTTTTCAATTTTTTTATTTATTTATTTATGCTGGCTTCCAGCACTGCTTACACACTGATACGCGATAAAATAAAATCCGATAACCTTGCAAAGGAAAAAGAAAATGAAAATCTTAAGACAGAATTATCCCTATTGCGTTCGCAGGTTAGTCCGCATTTTATGTTCAATGTATTGAATAATATGGTTTCGCTGGCGCGAAAACAATCAGACCAGCTAGAACCTTCGCTGATTAAATTATCATCCCTGATGCGTTACATGTTGTATGAAACGGATGAAGAAAAAGTGTCGCTGGAAAAAGAGATTGATTATTTACAAAGTTATATAGACCTGCAGCAACAGCGTTTTGGTAAGAAAGTAAAAGTATGTGCTGATATGCAATCTATGGATGAGCAATACCGGATAGAGCCGATGTTATTAATACCATTTGTTGAAAATGCTTTTAAGCATGGTACCGGGATGATTGAAAATGCCCAGATCAATATTAAACTAAGGGCAGAAAGGAATCAACTGCAGTTCACGGTAAGTAATAAGTTCAATGCCATATCAAATGAAGTGAAAGATAAAACCTCCGGCATCGGACTTACAAATGTAACCAGGAGATTAAATTTATTGTATGGAAAACATCATGACCTCACTATTACAAAAGATAATAATTTTTTTATTGTTTCACTGCAATTAAATCTTTCAGAATGATACGTTGCATTGCCATAGATGATGAGCCCTTAGCACTGGAACTACTTGAAGACAACATAAGTAAAGTGCCTTATTTGCAATTAATAGCAAAATGCGACAATGCCCTGGAAGCTATTAAAGTGCTCCAGGAAAATACAGTGGATCTTATTTTTCTTGACATACAAATGCCAGGACTTACGGGCCTGCAGTTTATCAAAAGCATTACGCAAAGGCCGATGTTCATACTGATCACTGCGTACGAGAAATATGCACTGGATGGATTTAACCTGGATGTACTGGATTACCTTGTAAAACCCGTATCGCTGGATCGTTTTATAAAGGCCTGCAATAAGGCGCAGGAACTATACAAGCTTAAAATTAATAACAAAGAACCCGGCAACATTACTGCTCCGCCTGATTACATTTTTGTGAATGTTGACTACAGTCTTTTAAAAGTGGTTTTTGCAGATATTATATTCATTGAAGGATTGAAAGACTACATTAAAATCCAGTTAAAAAGCACCTCAAAACCCGTTATAACAAGGATGAGCATGAAATTTGTTGAAGAATCTTTACCGGCTTCACAATTTATCCGTGTTCATAAATCTTACATTGTCTCACTAGCATCTGTAACCGCTGTTAGAAAGAATAGTGTTTTTATAGGAACAATGGAAATTCCGGTAAGTGATAGTTATCCGGATGCGCTTACAATCATTACCGGAAGGCATGTTTAATTACCGGCATATTACATCTTCGTCGCAACATCTTTCTCTTTCATCTCATTTATTTAAATCACTTATAACCCTTTACTAGCTTTGTTTTGCAATTGATGACAAACATATTAATTGTTAACTTTTAAAACAAAGAAAATGAAAGCAAAAATTTTATCCCTGTTAGTTGCAGCAATGATCATATTTAATGTGAGCTACGCAAATAATACAGAAGGCAACGTGAACGAAACAGTATTGAATTCTTTTTTACATCAGTTTGTAAAAGCAACAGATGTACAATGGATCAAAACTCCGGAATATTATAAAGCTACATTCAACTGGAACGGGCAATACCTTACTGCTTTTTATGATGAGAAGGGAGCGTCCATAGCTGTATCGCGCAACCTATTGCTTAATGAACTGCCACTTCTTCTTCAAACTAACCTGGCTGACCAGTATAACGGCTATTGGGTATCAGAACTTTTTGAATACGATACAAAAGATAATAATAAGTATTATATAACTATTGAAAATGCTGACAAAAAAATTATCCTGGAAAGTAGGGATAATAGCTATTGGGAAGTGTTTAAGAAGAGTAGTAAGGATTAATAGCAGAGCTGCAAATAAAAGCGGTTCTTATTGTTAATATAAAGACAGAAACAAATTGAATTGATGGGCTGTTGGCATCTGTATCAAAGCTGCTACTACAGTGCCGTTGCTAACCGGCCCTTTTAAAATCTCAGAAGCCTTTCGAGTTCAGTGAGGGTTTGCCTTTCATAATTTGTTCCTGTGTGATGCAACCGGGGACGGAAATGATTTTATGGAGATGCATTGTGGAATGTTTAGAATTTTTAAAAAAGCTTCGTGCCCTGATAAATTTCTTTTAATGTTAATTCAAAATCGATAGTAAATAACTTAAGGAATTCATCAGGGTTTTTATATTCATCCAATTGCCAGTGTCCGTTTTCATGTAGGCGAAAAATCTCTACACTTATGGCTTCCGAATCTATCAGTACATATTCTTTCAATGACGGGATATCTCTGTACAGTTTAAATTTGGTGCCACGGTCATAGTTTTTAGTAGAAGGCGATAGTATTTCAATCAGTACAGAAGGCTGGATGACATTGTCATCATCTTTTTGGTCTGTTACAATATCCCTGCAGATGATGGAAATATCAGGATACGTATATAAAGTGTTTTCGGGAATATGGATCCTGAGATCGCTTCCATATGGCCGGCAGGGATTGCCTTTTAATTTATATGCCAGTTCTCCAAATAAATTGCTGAATATAACATTATGCCTTTCACCGGCACCCGACATGGCGAATATTTCACCATTAAAATACTCATGCTTCTGTTCACTGCTACGTTCCATTGTCAGGTACTCCTCCATAGTGAATTTTTGCTTGCCGTAAGCAATGGCTGGTTCTTTTATTTCCATGTTTAAATATACTTAGAAAATTAGAAAGTGGGAGCCTAAGTAATGTCAGAAAATATAGCTACTCCATGGTTAAAAAAAGTCTCACAACATCTTTAAATCAATTATAGCATTACCTCACACCTCGTTTTCATCGCAACTTTTTCCCATCTTGTCTCATTTACTAAAAAAATGCAAACCCGCAAGTTAGTTTTACATCATAATAAAAAATTATGAAAAAGATTTTACTAATTGTAACCGTTGCATTTTTCAGTCTTGGAACAAAAGCTCAGTTTCCCGGAGGCATACAAGCCAGCGGTGCACGCCAGTCTGCACCTTCTATCGGACACCTCTACGGCAAAATTGTTGACAATAATGGAAAAGCCATCAGCGATGCCTCCATCATCTTACTTCAAAGCAAGATGGACACCGCTTCAAAAAAATTAAAAGACATTTTGTTAAAAGGAACGGCTACCAAAAATAATGGCCAGTTCAGCCTGGAAGAGTTACCCACAATGGGCGCCTTAAAATTGAAAATTTCAGCTGTTGGCTACGTTGCATTTGAACAAACAATCTCATTCATGCCTTCCGGCGCTGCAGGAGTTCCTAAGGCCACCGCAGCAAAAGCGGGACAAATGCCCGGCTTCGAAAAAGATCTTGGTAACATCAAACTTACCTCTGATGCAACGCAGTTACAGGAAGTGACGGTATCGGCCACTAAGTCTTTGATGAGGCTGGATATAGATAAGAAAGTTTTTAATGTAGAAAAAAACATAGTAAGCTCCGGTGGTACAGCGCTCGATGTTATGAAGAATGTTCCATCAGTAAACGTTGACATTGATGGAAATGTATTGTTGCGCAACGCCGCTCCACAATTGTTTGTTGATGGCAGACCCACTACCCTGTCGCTTGATCAGATACCAGCCGATGCAATAGAAAGCGTTGAAGTAATAACCAATCCATCCGCAAAATATGATGCGTCAGGTGGTGGTGCCGGTATCTTGAATATTGTTTTAAAAAAGAACCGTAAAACAGGCTATAATGGTAATATAAGGGCAGGCATTGATAAACGCAGCGCGCTTAATGGTGGTGGTGATTTTAGTGTACGCCAGGATAAAATAAACATCTCCGCTTCTATGATGGGGAACCAGAATAAGGGTCGCACTACCGGAACAACAGATCGTATAAACTTGCAGGATGTTCCGCAAACTTCCATCTTTCAAAATAATTTTAATAAAACAACCGGTGGCTTCTTGTTTGGTAAACTAGGACTTGATTACTTTATCACCAATAGAACCACTATTTCATTTTCCGGCATTAAAGTGCATGGAGAATTTAGTCCTAATGAAATAATCGGGATCACTACGGACAGCTTATTTAACTCAGGTAAAATATCACAGTTTAGTCAGCGTACTTCTGCCGGAAGCCGTGAATTTAATGGACAGGGATTGGTATTCGGTTTGAAACACCTCTTTCCAAAAGAAGGAGAAGAGTTAACCGCGGATGTCAATTTTTTTACAGGAAAAAACACCAACAACTCTTTATATACCACTAATTATTACCTGAATAATTCAGGCACAGTTACTGGTAAGGAACTGCAGAAAGTTCTGGGTGATGGCAACGACAAAAACTGGACGCTGCAAACGGATTATGTAAAACCATTAAGCATGAAAACCAAGCTGGAAGCAGGTATACGTGCTTCTATACGTAGCCGGATAAACAATAACAACAGTTATATTTTTGATGATGTGACTGATGAGTATGCAATTATTCTATCAGCAACCGGTAATTATCAAAGCAACGATAACGTGTATGCCGCTTATGCAACCATCTCCAGCAGCATAAAAGATTTTGGTTATAAAGTAGGACTGCGGGCTGAAAGCTCCAATTACACCGGGGAACTGCTTAATACAAAAGAGACATTCAGTAACAGTTATCCTATCAGTTTATTTCCTTCCCTGTTTCTTAGCCAGAAGCTTAACGGCAACCAGGAATTACAAGTGAGTATTACCCGGCGTATTAACAGGCCGAACTTTTTCCAGTTGATTCCTTTCACTGATTACACTGATAAGCTCAACATCACAAAAGGTAATGCGGGACTGGTGCCGGAGTTTACACAATCAGTTGAAATGTCGTACCTGAAAACTTTCAAAGGAAATAATTCGCTTCTCGGATCATTGTATTATAAGAAAACCAATCACCTGATAACACGTTACCTTGATAAGGAAATCAATCCTGTTACCGGTACGGAGGATCTGATCAATACTTATATCAATGCTAATTCAAGTTATTCGGCCGGGGCTGAGATCACCTCTCAAAATTACCTTACCAGGTGGTTGGATATTTCTACTAATATTAATATTTACAATTCAAAAGTCAATACTGATAATGTCAGTGGTGGGTCGCAAGCTGCTTTGTGGAGCTGGTATGGTAAGTTCAACGGTAATTTTAAGCTTCCGGCTAAGTTTTTTATTCAGCTAACCGCTACTTATCAATCTAAAACAAACTTACCAATTAATAATAATAATGGCGACATGGGCGGTCCGCCTATGATGCAGAGCCAGAGCGCGTCACAGGGATATATCAAAGCTTTCTGGGGAACAGATGTAGCTATAAAGAAAACCTTTCTTAAAAATGATGCTGCTTCTATATCCCTGAGTGTAAGCGATATTTTTAAAACCCGCTACACGAGCCAGTATTCTCAAAGCGTATATTTTGTACAGAACTATAACAGGCTTCGCGATCCGCAGATGGTAAAGTTAAATCTTAGCTATCGGTTCGGCAAGATAGATGCGTTGCTTTTCAAACGTAAAACTAATAGTAACATTAATGCAACCGAGGGAATGCAGTAGAAGGCCAATTCACCTATAAGGTTTTCAAAACCTTATAGGTTTGAACGGGGGGTCTTTTGGCAAACCTGTGAGGTAGGCTGTTCAAAAGTCCACAGGGGTTTTCTTACAGTTTTTAAACGGGGTAATACGGCCATCTGCTCATTTAAAAGAAAACAGTTTTAATAAAACCGTTTGAAGGTTTGGTATAAATTGATCAGCCCTGTAAGGGCGCCATACATTAGCACAGGGTGAAGCCCTGTGAGGATGTATAGTAATGGAACACAGCCCTGACAGGGCGTCATAGTAATCAGTAGCAATTATGATGGCAATAGTATTTCACCCTTTCAGGGCTCTGTTCCATTACATTACTTATCACAGGGCTTCACCCTGTGCTAATGTATGTCGCCCCTTCAGGGCTGATAGAAAAATTGTACGAAGAGTGTTTTGGACTTTTGAACAGCCTACCTTATAGGGTTTCTTTAAACACTACATAAGGAAAGCATTCAGGAATATGCGTGTCATACACACCATGTTTACTTAATACCCAGGCCGGATGGGGAAAAATTTCCTGTCCTGATGGTGTCATTTTTTGAAAGCGGCCAAAGAAAATCCGCCAGGTATCTCCATCTTTGGGAGGCAAAGATCTGCCATTAGCAAGCCAGCCGAGACTTTTCCAGGGAACCGCTATTTCGAGCGTCCAGCCTTTATCTACATGCGACAGGTCGTTGATGCGGCCGTCAACCTGTACAGCAGTTTGTAGTTCCGGCATATCATAATCAAGGAAAACCCATCTCAATCCCCTGGGATGGCGACCCCACCAAAAAGAACTGCCACTACGATCATAGTCTCCTGCAAAGGTCATAGCTTTTTCTTTATGAACATCAAATTCAGGAACATCAAACCTGCCGCATATTTTATAAGCATCTTTCCAGATAAAAAATGTTTCATACACAGTGTTCAAAGCATTTACCTCCAGTTCATAATAACAATCACCTCCATCAATAAGAATTTCAAGGTCATTTTCCAGGAATATAATAGCATCTCTTTTTGTTTGAGTGGCATTCACAAAGGGTTCTTCAGCCCAGAAAGCAACATATAAGTTGTTATCATTCCATAACGCTGCGGAACGGGTATCATAAAAGCCCGGTTCTCCGGTAACCATATCTACAAACCTGCCGGACTTTATTGCGCTTAACCATTGCGGTTTGTTAAGATCACCATTGATTTCAATGTTGCCCTCAATTTTATTACAGGTATAATGAGCAATGTCTTTTTTATTACAGCCGTATTCCATTTAAATTGTAATTTGATAAATGATCTAATAATTCAAACTACATCAAAGGATGCTTTATACGAAGGTTCTCTATGATTTTTGTTAAGTGTAAATACAATACCGGCAATGAATAAAGCGATAAGAAGAAAGTAAGTATATTTTGTTATTCATAAACCAAAATTTAAAAAATAAGAATAGTGGCCCGTACTCATATAACGGGCCACTTATCCTGACTATTCTTTAACTACAGAGATCGTTTGCTTTAATCCACCGTTTTTATATATTTGAACAAAATAAATTCCCTTGGTCATATTTCCTGACTGCCAGTCAAGCGTATGCATACCGGCGTTTTGATTTTGGTTAGAGAGCACTTTTACAGGCTGGCCTAAAGCATTAAACACTGTAATCTGTACTTTCGCATCAGTGTCCAGCTTGTACCTGATTGTATTAGTATTTACCATTGGGTTTGGAGTTGAACTTGCAATGATTTCAGGACTTGAAAAACCTAACGAACTTGTTTCAGTAAATGAATTGATAGCAGCCTGGGGGATTGTTTGATTCAGGCCACAATCACAATTGTGCTTACCAGACCATGGTGTTTGTTCAAACGGAAAAGTTAGGGTTAATGTTGTATCATTTTTATCTATTCCTGTATGATATTTAAGAACGCCGGCCAAAGCTGGTGTAACAAGGCTACCTCCCGGTTTGTAATCATCGTAAGGCAAACCTATAGCGGCCAATACCACACCACCTACAGCCTGGAGTTCGATGCGGATGGCGTCGTCTTCCAGCCTTCTGCCATTAGGAAACCCATCCATATTAGGAATTTGTTCAGTTTTTGTGGTTGTATTAAACCTTTGATCAGTCAGACCTAAAACTGCGGCCTGTACCAAACCTAGAGGACTAAAATCCGGGCTATTACGTGGTGTAGGAGGAACGGCCATGTTTAAACGTAACATATCTCCAATCACCGGCAGGAAATTATTTACAAATGGTTTGCCTTCAGCCAGCGGATTACCATTTTTTCCGGTTGCTAACTGGAAAGGGCGCATGTTTGGAACACCTGTATTAAATATGGGCCAAAGGTCGACGGATCTTGGCTTACCTGGTCCGGGAAGCAATAAATTTTCATACTTACCCTTTAATACTGTACCTTCTCTCTGTTGACTGGTTAATCCATATAAGCCGTTTTGACCGTTACCAAAGCCAAACATGCCTAATGAATTTTTCTGAATACGTAAAGGTTTTAAAGCGGGCACTACAGAACCGAACTTAGCATCGTCCATATACAAAGCCAGTTCAGGATTGTAAAAGAAATTTCCAAACAGCTTGATCTGGGTTGCAGCATCCTCATAAGGAGTAAGACTGTTATAAAGATCCTTTACACCAAAAGGATCAATCGCTTCATTAGTCAATGGCATTCCCAACCGTGATACCTGAACCCAGTCACCGGCAAAAGATTCCTGACCATCCCCTTTCAGGTTTAAAACTTTAATTCTTTTTCTGCTGGCTGAGGCCCACACTCCTATAACAAAATCCCCGTCAAGAATACTGTTTGCATACTTTGTCGATTTATGATCTTTTTGTAATTCTTCAATCGGGATTTCGAGGGCAAGTGTTGAAACGTTTTTGCATTTCAGGTGGTCTTCAGGGTGTGTGCCATCTGTCCTAGGAGCATCTCCCAGGTCAAATATTCCACCCAGGTCTGCGAAAAACGGATCATCAACTGGTCCTGCAAAAACCATTTCTCCGGTGTAGGCTTTTGTAACAGCTTTACGCATCAACGTCTGGTAATCCGGTGCACCTAGTCCGGTAGATGACTGAATTGACCTAGGGCCGATATTTGGTGGCGGAACAACCCCTTTAGTAATGATGGTTTTCCAACTTCCATTAGAATACTTTTCCAGGGTATAAGTATCCTTTTGATTTTCCTTTCCCAGCCTGATATGTAAAAAAGTGGTTGGGTCTTCATCTACTTTGTTAAATGTAAAGCGATAAGTAATATCATCGCCTTTGGTGTTTGGATTATTCTTTATGTGAATTTCATAACGAATGTTCTCACCAAAATTTGCGTAAATGGGCCCGTCTTCCGGCAACTGACCAGGAATGTAATTGGCAATGATAATAATGTTCCTGGCATTCAAAGGGTTTCTAAATGCATAGACATCTGTATTGTCTGCCAGGGGATCATAAGCGATCAGGGGAGCTTCCCTGTGGCTCGAAGACATTAGCATTACTGAAAAAACAAAAACCACAATAATTGTAATTAATGGGTTTAGTCTGCCAATCGTAAATTTTTTTTCCATTTTTTCATTTTTAATAGTTAAAAATCTTTGTTTGAATAAGTTACCATAGAATATCGAATCCTATTAAAGGGAACAGGTGCATAAGTGATTAAGGAGAAAGCTGACTCTGGAAAACATTTCCAAAGTATCAATTAAGGGTCTGCCTGGATAAATAAGAAAATGTTAAAATTTATAAACCAAAAAGTATGTACGTGAATTTTTATAAAGCGGTTTTAAAAAAGAAATCATTTTATTAATTTTTGAACGCTTATAAATTTCTTAAACAGTATTCAGCCATTGCATTTTTATATGACTGCTACGTGCCTTACCTCTTTGGCATAATTATCCATGAATAACCATCTGACAAACCTGATAAATTTTCACTACTTTAAACAAATTATTCGATGTGTAATTGCAGGCTTGTTTCGATAGCATTAAACTTGTTGGCAGGCTGCTTTTTAGGGAGAATACAAATAAATGTTGCCCCTGCGCCCTCTTTGCCTTCTGCATTTATTATACCATGATGATTTAATGCAATCTTCCTGCAAAGTGCCAGACCAATACCTGAGCCGGAATAGTTAAGGCGGTTGTTTAGCCTTTGAAAAATAACGAAAATTTTATCGGCATATTTTGGATCAAAGCCAATTCCGTTATCCTGAAAGCTGATCTTATGGTAAATAAGCTGATGGTCAAGATTAAAGCGCCTGATTTCCTCATTTCCAGCAAGTTCGACAGTAATATTTATTTCAGGAAACCTTTCACTGACAGAAAATTTAAGGGCATTGTTTATCAGGTTATAAAAAAGCTGGTTCATCTGCAAAGGGATGCATTCCATTGACGGAAGATCAGCACAGGTTATGACAGCATTTTTTTCTTTAATAACCAGTTCAAAATCTATTAGAACATTTCGTAGTATTTGATTCAAGTCTGTTTGAACAAATGCCTTGGTCTCTTTTGTAAGGTGAGACAGGTTAAGAAGATCCCCGATCAAGGTACTCATACGATCTGCTGATTGCATAACTTTTCCTAAATACACTTTGGTGAAAGATGCAGAGGGTTCATTAAAGCGTTCATCTATAAGACTGGCATAGGTTTTAATTTTACGAAGGGGTTCCTGTAAATCATGACTTGCTACATAAGCGAACTGCTCCAGCTCGCTGTTCGTGGATTGAAGTAATTCAACTTTTTCCTGTAACTCCTGCTGATTGTTTTTTAACTCTGTTATATTATGAAAAGTAGCAGTAAATCCATCATTAAGTTTTGCAAGAACAACTTTATACCATTGCTTGGTATTATTGCGCAGGATAGATGTTTCAAATTCATCTTTTTTACCGGTTTCCAATATGCGGATATATCTTTTCATCATCCCGCTATGAATAGCCGTAGGCGAAACACTTAAAAATGATTTTCCTATGATGGAAGAAGCTTTTACTCCTATCTGTTTTTCCGCAGCTTCATTTGCGAAGATCATTTTGAAATCAGTTATTTCATTTTTGTTGCGTATAGCTTCGTAAGTGATGATCCCGTTTTGAGAAGTATTCAGAATGGATTCCAGAAACAATTCAACGCCCTCTCGTTTTTTTATTTCCATAAAATTCATAATGGCTGTTCCAACTATCAGGAAAGAGGATATTATCAGAAATAATCCTATCAACACGTTGGTCTTATCAGATGAATATTCGTATTCATCCTGCCTTGCCTTTAATAATTTCAGCTCTATATCAATACCAGCATCAATTAAACGCTGTGTAACTACTATATTTCTGAAATGATCATTCTGTTCCTGCAGTGGCATAGAATCAGTAATATTATTCTTAAGCATCCACTCTATATGTTCACTATATACCTTACTCAACGCATCTACCCGTTTTTGTTGTGGTTTATTATCAGCGACAAGTTTTCTAAGATTTTTTATGCTGGATGGTATGCTGTCGATATCAGCACGATACAATTCCATCAGGGCATTTTTGTGATGCTTACCAAGTTCAGAAGGCATCATCTGGGCGCTTTTAATTTCGCCGGAAAGCTTTTCAAGTAATGCGATTACGTTATGGGTATGATTAACCTGTTCAACGTATTGCTTCATATTATTGATGCTGCGCAGATACAAAAAAATAACTATTATAAAAATGAGGAAAGCGAATCCAAAAATATAATAGCTTTTTTTATCCATGGTATAGATTTTTCGTTTCCTTTATTAAATGTAACAACTATTTTTAGTTATCGCAAATCAGCTGTTAGGTGTTGACTGATAACTATATTCTACTCATTCAACATAAAATAAACTATGCGGCAGGCATTTCCTTTCGACCTGTAATTATGGTTTGCAGCTTGTAACATCCAACCGGTGTTTTTTAACCACAGAGGAAATGCAGGAGTATAAGAAAAGGATACACAGAGACGTCCTCTGTGTATCCTCTTCTTATACTCTGGCGTTACTCCGTGGTTAAAAAAAATTATCATTTATACGCCTTAATCGCCTGCTGATTAATACCAAACAGCAACTCATTGTTAATGGAAAGAACACTCCTAACGTCACCCCATAAACGAAAGCCTGATTGCTGCTGATTGATATAAGTAAATTTTCCTTTACCATCTCCTTTTAACAAGGTTCCGTAGTTAGCATCATATTTTCCAAAGCGAAGCCTGGCATGATTGATATTACCGCAAAGAAGAAGGTCTTCATTTCCATCCTTATCATAATCCAGTGCTGTTATTGTATATACAGGTGAAAACTGTGCTTGTAAGGGCAATGGCTTTTCATGGAACCTGCCATCAGTACCAGTTTCAAAATAAGCGGTAGCAAGATAGTTGGCCTGTAAATGTCCGGCGGATTGTAATTCCTGTTCAGTAAAAATATCTTTTATGGTGGCATCCGCATAGCTTTTATAATCTGGGAAACGTGTTCGCATGATACTCATCTGGTCTAATAATTCATCTCTTGTTACATAAGGATAGCTGCTATCTTTTATACAAAAACATAGAATAGGATCTATGGAACCATTATCATCAAAATCTTTGTAATACAGCTCTGCGGGTTTTTTATCACTGACCCTGCATTGTGTATTTAAACCGAGATTACCAATAATCAAGTCCGGCTTATTATCATGATTAAAATCCCCTACAAGCAATCTATTCCACCAGCCACTGTATAACTTGTCAAAATATTTAAGGGTACTGTTTTCAAGCTTCCCGTTGGTATTAATAAAAATACTTACTGGCATCCATTCGCCAGTTACTACTAGGTCATTCTTATTGTCACCGTTGATATCTACCCACGCCGCATCTGTAACCATCCCTATGTTTTTGAGTCCGGGCGCTAAGGCCTCGCACTTATCAGTAAAATGGCCCTTTCCATCATTAATAAGAAGGAAGCTTTGAGGTGTTTCAGGGTACCTGCCAGGAATCACCCGGCCACCAACAAATAAATCCGGGTATCCGTCTCCATTAATATCAGCAGTGCGCACACAGCTTTTACTTACATGCATCACCGGTAACGAGGTCGTGCTTTTTGTAAACCTTCCTTTCCCATCGTTCAGGTAAAGCCTGTCCTGTAATAATGAATCGTCCGGAAGGTAGTTATTGTATCCGCCGCTGCATACATACAGGTCGGGAAAGCCATCGCCATTTGCATCAAAGTAAAGTGCATCTGCATCTTCACTTTGTTTATCGGCTTCAAACGCCGGTTGAGAAGTTGTAATAAATTTCCCTTTCTTTTGCTGAATAAATAAAGTCCCCGGCTGGCCACTTCCACCCCCGGCATATATATCCTCTAATCCATCTCCATTAATATCAGCTTTTATTAAGCAGGGGCCTGAGAAAGACAAAGGATTTATTAGAAGTGGCTGGCGTTTAAAGTCGTTAATATTATTTGTTTGATGATGATAAGCAAGTGGTGACTTTACCTCCTGAAATAATGGTGTTATAGTTTTAGACGGCTTAAAAGAGGCAATAGCGTTTTTCTCCTGCAGCGTTAATAACTGGTCTGCTTTAATAGATACCTGCGATTGTTGTTTTCCGTTCAGCCACACAACCCTAAGCGAATCTATAGTCTGTTCTTTACCCAATCCAAAATTTAATACAGGTGATACACCGGATTGAAAACCTCTGGTCGGCATTTGTTCCAGGTATTGTTGCCTGCCTTTGTTGTATAAAAATACTTTAGCACCAAGTCCCTGTGTATTTTGTGCTTCACCTTCCAGTTTAACCTGAAGATAGTGATTTGTATGAACGGTGTTTTCTTCATTTCGGTAAATAAAAGCGGGCTGATTAATATTATTGACCACCAGGTCGAGGTCTCCATCATTATCCAGGTCCGCATAAGCAGCACCGTTACTGTTAGAAGATTGGTTTAAACCCCATGCTGTACCAGTGTTAGTAAAACTAAGGTCACCATTGTTTTTGAACATGTAATTTTTTACTTCGGAAGATGGCATTTTTTGAACCAGGTCTAACAGGTTTTGCCTTCTTACCCCACCTTTGTTACTTTGAAGGTAATCACCTGAATACTTTATAAAATCCATGTTGGTAAAATCGCGTAGAACACCGTTTGTTACATACAAATCCTTCCAGCCATCATTATCATAATCTGCTATCAAAGGAGCCCAGCTCCAGTCAGTATTGCAGATACCTGACAACTGGCCTATCTCGCTGAAACTGCCGTTGCCATTATTTAGCTGGAGCATGTTTCGCATGTATTGGTAATAAAAGCCCGATTTTAACGCAAGGTCAAACTTTTCATAATTGTCAGGAGCCATTAGTAACTTTTGTCGCCGGTTATCTTCAGGAAGCATATCCAGTGTAAAAATGTCGGGTAAGCCATCGTTATTTATATCTGATACATCGTTGCCCATAGAAAACTGAGTTGTATGTCCAAGATTTTGTTGCAGTTTATTTGTAAAACTGCCATTGCCATTATTAATGTACAGGTAATCAGGAATGGTATAGTCATTAGAAATGTAAATATCCGTCCATCCGTCACCATTAATATCTGCAACACCAGCACCCAATCCATAAGATAGTGCGGAGCTGCTAAGCCCTGATGTAGCCGTAACGTCATGAAAATAAATTTTATCATTCCTGAATAATCGTACACCGGATAAAGGATCTTGTCTGGCAAGTACTTCAGCAGTTCTTGCTTCATCAAGCACCGGTAGTGAAACAGGACTATGGTTTAGTAAAAACATATCCAGGTCACCATCACGATCATAATCAAAAAAAACAGCCTGAGTAGTAAATGAGGAATCTGCCAGTCCGTAATTAGCAGCCTGTTCACTAAAATGGGGTATTCCCTGCTGATCGTTGCCATCATTAATGAATAATTGCTTTACTCTTTTTGAGCCGGGTAATTTTCCCGAATAGCAAACATAAATGTCCGGTTTGCCATCACCGTTAACATCAGCCATAGAAACTCCTGTCTTCCAGGGGCCAGGCCGCCCTGCTACGGCTGCCTCATTTGTGATGTCCTGAAACTGCATCTTTCCTTTGTTAAGATACAGCCTGTTTTCGGTCATGTTGCCAGAGAAGTATACATCCTGTAAGCCATCGCCGTTCACATCACCAATAGCAACCCCACCGCCGTTATAAAAATATTCATACATCAGAACGTTTGTATTCAATCCTTCATCTAAAGAGTTCGTAAAGCTGATATGCGTGCTATCAACAGGTAGTAGTGTAAATAATGCTTTTGAATTCGTAGAATGAGTTTTGTCATTATTAGACAAGGTGGGATTCTGGCAACTGCCTAAATAGAGAATTGTAATAGCGATAAAAAATAAGTTTCTAAACAAGATGACTTTATTATAAAACAATTTTATTATGGACGTAAGTTTTTTATTTATGATAGAAAAAAATCTATGCCGGTGCAACAGCACCGGCATAGATTTAAAAGAATAATTATATGATGGTTATTTAAAAACCAGGGTTCTGCAAAAGTTTAGTATTCTTGTTGGATTCGTCTTTACTAAAAGGCACAAAATACATTTTATCAAGCCATTGCCTGTTCTCAAGACCATTATCTTCTACCGGATTATAAGTATAGTCAAAAATAGTTTTGTCATACCGGTAAGGTGATGGAGATTGAGCTCCCGGTTTCAGTGTTCCAAAGATACTTATGAATTTAATTTTTCTTCCTAAGGTAGCAGGGGCTATCATCCAACGGCGCGCATCATGATAACGTTGCTCTTCAAAGACCATTTCTATTCTACGTTCATTTCTATAGTGGTCTTTCAATGCTGCACCCGACTCAGTAATAGCTGGCATACCGGCACGGAAGCGTATTTTATTGAGCCATGTCCTTGCTTCAGCATCCTCGCCTAATTCTATGCAGGCTTCTGCATAATTAAATACAGCTTCAGTATAGCGAAAGAATGCCCATGGTACAAATTGCCTTGAATTATTATCAACGAGATTAGGATCCGGATCTGTAAATTTTCTCATATAATAGCCTGACCAGCTTCCGTTCCAGTTTTCAATAGTACTTTGCCGGGTATCAAGCCCTGCAAGAATAGTCCCTCCAGCAAGGATATACTTTCCGGTTTGTATCTGGTTAACTGGATCTACGTTACCGGAGATTTTATCTCTTGGTTTCCAGGTAGCACCATCATATAAAATTGACGCATAAAAACGAGGGTCGCGGTTATCATATGGAGAGGCTTTCTGAATTGGATTGCTCCAGTCGAATTTTGTGCCATCCATCATTTCGTAGTCATCCACTAACTGCTGTATTGGTTCATTACCGGCCCAGTTATGGTAGCCATTTGGGCCGTTATACAGGCCTATTTGCTGCATACCTTCCGGTTGATTCGCTACGGTGTACCGGGCAAAAAATATTTCTTTTTCAGCTGAGGCATCTGCACCCGGAGCCTTGCTTTTACCACCCATAGAAATAGACAAGTAGTTATTCTTCGCCTCGTCTATGGATACAGGTGCAGTTAAGTTAAGTTTGTAGCCACCACCACCGGCGTCTAATAAAGCTTTAGCAGCGGTTTTCGCTTTTAGCCATCTTTCAGCGCGGGTGCCACTAACATAACCAAGGATTTCCGGTTTAGTAAAAGCTCCGATAACAGCAGGTGATTTTGCTTTTGCGGTTGGCATATCATGTAAGTCACTAGCTGCATATAATAGTATCCGTGACTGGAGCGCCATGACAGCTAATTTATTTGAACGGCCTTTCGCTAGTCCTTTTGTTCCAAATAAGGTTAGTGCACTATCACAGTCTTTAAGTATATAATTCACACAATCTTCAAAGCTGTTACGCTCTGTACTAAAATCTTCATTGAGTCCATATACTTTTGAAATAAGGGGAACTCCACCATAGTAGCGAATAAGCTGGTGGTAATAATAAGCTCTCAAAAAATGAACTTCACCCTGTAAGCGCTCGTTTAGCGCCTTATCATCGAAAGTAGCTGTTTTCAAATTCATCAAAGCTACATTAGCAGCCCTTATGCGGCGATACATAGAACCCCATTCATAAGTACCATTTACCCAGCCTAAATTAGACGGGTTTTGAGTACCTTCATTTACAGTGTTTATACCACGGCCAGCATGGGTAAACATGGTTTCATCAGTTAATGAAGAAAGCATTTGTTCATTAAAACCACCGGCGCCAAGGCCATTATAAATTTCATTTACGAAAGCTTCAGCTAGGGCTCCATCAGTCCAAACAACTGCTGATGAAATTTGGTCCAAGGGCTTGGTATCGAGGAAATCCCTTTTACAGGAAGTTACGATAGTTGCGAACCCTGTTATTATTATAAAATTTTTTAAAATACGCTTCATTATTAATGTTTTTAGAATGATACTCTGATACCTGTGTTAACTAACCGTGCCTGTGGGTAATACTGTCCGCTGCCGCTTGTGGATTCCGGATCATATATCTTCATCTTATCCCAAGTGATAAGGTTTAAAGCATTTGCATAAATCCTAAAGCTACTGATGCCAAATCTTTTGCCTACAGCTGATGTAAGATTGTAGCCCACTTCAATGTTTTTTAAGCGGATGTAATTGCTGTTTCTTAGCCAATAAGTGTTATTACCGAAACCACCACCTGTATAATAAGTGCCACCCCTGTTTGCAAGACGTGGATCTTTTGTGCTGGGATTGTTTACCGTCCATTGATTGTCATAACTCCATTTGAGGTAGTTACCAATATCACCTGATTCAGTACCAATGAAAAGCAGGCCTTCTGTAGCGCCCTGGAATAACACCGATAAGTCAAAATTCTTGTAACCCACATTAATACTTGCTCCACCGGTAAATCTAGGATCTTGTGATTTATCCAGCCTTACCCTGTCATCGCCGTTTATTTTACCATCATTATTTACATCCTTAAATTTCATATCTCCAGGCAAAAGCTTACTGGTAGCTGCCGAATAATCAACAGTATTTTTATCAATATCTCCTTGGGTAGTGAAAATTCCATCGAATTGGTATTCAAGAAAAGTACCGATCGAACGGCCAGTTGATCTTTGGTATTCTGGTACGCCGGCTGTTTCATCCCAGAACACAATTTTGTTCCTGGCATAACCTCCGTTAACACTGAAGCTATATCTGAAATCACCTCTCGATCCATTGTAACCTACTTTCAATTCCCAGCCTTTATTATCAACCCTTCCAAGGTTAACAGGCGGCAAAAGCTGATCTATACCACTACTTGCAGGTGTTGATCCCTGTTTCTGTATTGAAATTTGACTGCGCTTATTATAGAACAAATCACCTTCAAAGCTGATCTTTCCGTTTAACAATGTTCCTTCCATTCCAAGGTCAGCATTGTTTGCCACTTCCCAGGTAAAATTCAGATTCGGTACCCTGCTTTCAAATAATGTTTTTTGTACCTTATCATCAATTATGTATGTTCCAAATCTGTAAGTAGAAAGATAAGCATACTCTTGTAAAGCTCCGTTAAAAAACACCTGGTCATTACCCATCTGTCCATAAGAGCCTCGAATTTTCAGGTTGTCTATGAAGTGTATATTTTTCTTAAAAAAGTTTTCTTCAGAAATGTTATACCCTAACAATATTCCAGGGAAGAATCCAAAGCGACCAACCTTAGGAAATATATAAGATCCATCATAACGCCATAAAAATTCAGCCAGGTATTTTTCTTTATAATTATAAGCTGCACGGCCAAAATAACTTAAACGGGCACGGTTGAATGCTCCTCCACCTGTACTTTGCTCCTCAGCACCACCAGCAAAAATCTGGTCAATTGCAGGGGATATAAAATACCTTCTGAATGCGGAAAAGTTATCACCTTTTACAGTTTCTTTTGTTATCCCAGCAAGAAGGCTGATTGTGTGATCACCTAATTTTTTATCATAGCTCAGCAAACCTGTAAGGTTAATGTTTAACTGGTTTTCTTCTCTTTGTGTAAGCCTGGGATCTGTAAAAGTTGATCGTACACTTTTATTAAGCTTTGGTGTTACACCATCGGCTTCAAAAGATTTCTTGTCCCAGTTGTATAATGTCCATGGAGTTGCCCATCTTTTACCACGCAGGATATATTTATCAGCAGCAGCAGATAATGACAATTTTAGTCCGGAGATCCATGGGTTGGTAACATCTACTTTTCCATTTATTTGGAAATAATCCCGGTTGTCTTTATCATAACCAGTAGCATTCGTAGTTATTACGATTGGATTTTGCCCGTTTTCAATATCCGGACCTGGCAGCCCGTTAGGATATACTTCCTGTTCAGTTGGTTTTCCCCTCATCAGCATCCTGAAAACAGATCCGGAACTTTCTGTTGGAAAAAACCTGCCTTCTTCACGCGCCGTTAGCCCGATACTAGTATTAATGTATTGATTGACTTTTGCATCCAGGTTAAACCGGAAATCATACTGTTTATATCCTGTTGCTGAATTTTTGTAATAACCATCCTGGTTTTGGTAACCCAGTGAAGCGATATATTTAACAGTTTCTGATCCACCGCTAATCTGTAGATTATGCCGTGTTTGAGGCGACCAGTTTTTTAGCGTGGTTTTAAACCAGTCAGTATTAGGATGACCCCAGGGATCCTTGCCATCACCGAATAGCTGTATATCTTTCGGGCTATAAGCGGCACTTCTCAGATCATTATTATCAGTTCTTTTGTAAGATCCTGTTTTTACAAAGGCATCCCAGGCAGCCCCCCATTGATTAGCTGGTATATCTTTGTAAAGGGTTAATTCGTTAATCATTGTGGCATATTGAACAGCATCTGCCAGCTCGGGAATGCGAGTCGGCTGAGACCATCCCTGATTGAAATCGTAGCTTAAAACAGGCTTACCTGTTTTACCATGTTTAGTAGTAATAAGAATAACGCCATTTGCCGCTCTTGCGCCATAAATTGCAGCCGAGGCATCTTTTAGTACCGACATGGTTTCAATATCTGCAGGATTTAGCCTGTCCAGGCCACCGGCACGATCGGGTACACCATCAATAACTATCAGGGCATTATTATTTCCTAGTGTATTAGTTCCCCTGATCCGTATTCTTGATCCATCATAACCCGGTTCACCACTTGAGTTAATGGCAAGAACCCCTGGCAGGCGTCCTACCAGTGAATTTGATAAATTAACAGCAGGAGATTTTTGAAGTTCAGTTCCTTTAACGGAAGCTACTGATCCTGTTACGGTTACTTTCTTTTGTGTACCATAACCCACCACCACCACCGCATCTAATTGAGAATTACCAGCAAGGAGCGATACATCCAGGTTCTTCCTGTTTTGAAGCGCAATTTCCTGAGTTGCGAACCCAACGGATGAAACCACCAATATAGACTGAGGATCTGCATCAATGGTAAATACACCTTCATTATTAGTAGTAACACCTTTGGTGCTTCCTTTTACTACCACACTAACATTAGCGGCAGGAGCGCCTTTATCATCTTTGATAGTGCCAGTTACTTTAGACCTGGTTTGAGCGGCACCAATAATGCTCATTAGTGCAAAAACAGAAAATAGAAAATTATTTTTAAAACCGGAAAACAGCTTTAAGACATTAAAGCTGCATGTAAAAGACGTAGGTACACGTTTTTTCATAATAGCAGTTTTGGTTTTTAACAATCGAACGACTTAAAAAATTATAATTGGTAATACTTAGATGTAAGTAAGGTTAAAAGTATGCAATATTTTAGATTTAACAATTTTTTTTAGAAATTGTTGTTTTGGTTATTTTATCCCATCAACGACTTATTAGTATAGATTTGGAGAGCTCAAAACATTCCATACTTTCGAATCATGATAAAATTTTTAATTGTATCGCTGCTATTAAATAGTTTATTGATTAACGCGCAGCCTGTTACTTATACCTCTTCAAATGCGCATTCACACAATGATTACGAACAACCCATTCCATTTCGGGAAGCGTACAGCGCAGGCTTTGGAAGCATTGAAGCTGATATATTTTTAGTGAATGGCAATGATGAATTGTTAGTGGCGCATACGCCAGCAGAATTAGCGACAAAAAAAAGACGGTTAGACTCCTTGTATCTTATTCCTATCCGGGATTGTATCAGGAAAAACCATGGCCAAGCTTATGCGAATCGTTCAAAGAAACTGCAGATACTGATAGATATTAAAACAGCGCCGGTTCCAACGCTTAAAAAATTTATAGAAACAATTCAACGATATCCTGAGCTAACATCCACTCCTTCTCTCCGGTTTGTTATTTCAGGTGGCAGGCCAAACCCTGATTCTTTTCCCTCCTACCCTTCCTTTATCTGGTTCGACGGAGAGCTGGATAAAACCTATAGCAAGCAGGCATTGTCGAAAATTGTGATGATGAGTGATTACCTTAAAAGATATACTTTATGGAATGGAAAAGAAAAGTTGCCTGAGGCAGATGCTGATAAATTAAAAGCTGCCGTTAATAAATCGCACCAGTTAAAAAAGCCAGTGCGTTTCTGGGATGCCCCGGATAATATAAATGCATGGAATGTATTGATGGGTTTTAAGGTTGACTTTATAAATACGGATAAGATTCGTGAGTTATCAGAGTTTTTAGAAAAGATGCCTTCGTACTCTTTATAACCACAGAGGAAATTAGCACGCCGCTCTTTCAATATCCTAAAGGAAGACCTGCTTTTAATTTCATCCATCGTCAAGTTGCTGCATAGCTCATAGGAAGCTGTGCCGGGTTAAGATAGCAACTATCCGTTAACAATTAACAATTAACAATTAATCATTAAGAGCCACGATAAGTACTGTATCCAAAAGGATTTAAAAGCAAGGGAACATGATAGTGTTCATCGCCTGTAATTTCAAAAATAATTTCAATAAAAGGATAAAATGTTTGTGCACCCATGGCATCAAAATATTCTTTGATCATAAATTTTAATTTACAGATTCCGTTTGGCAAAGCGATGTCCTTTGCTAAAAGATCTGTGATCCTGCCATCTTTGTTGGTGGTGGTACTGCTCATCTCTATCCAATTATTATTATCATACTTAAAAAAAATCACCGGTATTCCGGCAGCAGGCTTGCCCCTGGAAGTATCCAGCACATGTGACGTGATCCGGCTCATGATCTTAATAGTTTTTCTAACCTGATAGCGGTAATTTTATTTTGTTCTTCCATAGCAATTTTTATTTCATCTTCCTTTTTATTATCAAGCCTTACAATTAACAACTGCAACATTTCCTTCGCTGATTTTCCTGTTGCACATACAATAAAAATAAAGCCGAACTTTTCCTGGTATAACCTGTTTGCTTCAGACAAGGCTTCTAATATCTCATTGGATGTTTGTTTCACTGCCGCTTGCTCACCCGCTGCCCAATCAACTGTTGCAGAAAATTTTTGTTTCAGGGAGGCTATGTCGCCTATTTTAGGATGATGCGTAAAAGCTTCCAGCCAGTCATTCTTACAACAGGCATACCATGCTTTGGTTGCTTTTTTAAATAATTGTGCTTCATCAGCAAACGGGAAAAATAATGACATCTTTTCCACCCATTGAGATGAACCGCAACATTTGGTAAGCAATTCTTGTAACCGCATTTTGTCTAAAGCATTTAACTCTTTCAGGGACATAGATCGAAGTTAAACATGAATCACCTATTAAAAATGCTATCAGCTTTCAGCAATCAGTAAAGCCACACCATCATATGTTTTCTCCTGATAGCTGACAGCTAATGCCCATATAAATTAACACAACACTACATTTTCGTTGGAAACCGGTTAACGTTTTTATAATAAATATATACTGCAGGCTCTTTACCCATCGCCGTGAACCATTGTGCACAGTATGGCGCCATCCAGATAGCATCACCTTTTTTAACGGGGTACCAATACTGGTCTAACATATAAATTCCCTGTCCCTGCAGGTACATCAGACCATGTTCCATGATATGTGTTTCCACAAAGGGAAGGTGGCCTCCCGGGTCGTAAGTAAAAATGTTAACTGCCATATCAAATGACAATTCCTCGGGCAACAAAACCTGCAATCTTAAAGAAGGATCTCCCAGGTAGGTGGGTCCGTTTATTTTAGCAGCATCACCAAATATTACAGGTGGTACTTCATAGGGGTCGAGCTTACAATATACTTTGTGAAAACTTAATATTTGTGTGCCTTCCTGGGGCAGATCAAAATTATATTCATGGCCAACCGGCACATAAACATACTGACCTGCTGTAAGCACTTTCTCTTTGCTGCCGACAGCAACAGTGCATTGTCCCTTTACAACATAAAAAAATATTTGTGAGTCAATACAGGTTCCCGTTAGTTGTCCGTTTTTGTTAAGCGTTATCAATGTCTGGCAAAGATTAGCGCCCATCTGTTCATTGATGATTACGTTAACGGTGCAGTTGGTCCAGCCAGGTACATTGCTGTTGATATAACCATCAGGACTGATAATAGCATGATTTGACGTAACAACCGACCTGGTAAGTGCTGAGATTTCCATTATTACGGTTTGTATGTTGAAATGAGTTTATGAATAAATTTTTCTGATATTATTAGTGATGCTTTTATGTCAGCAGGTTCAACATATTCCTGTGGGTTATGACTGATTCCTTTAAAGCATCTTACAAACAGCATAGCCACCGGTGCTATCTCCGAAATGGCCACGGCATCATGTCCCGCGCCACTTACTAATTGTATGGCTTCATAACCTGCTTCCTTTATCGCTTCCTCTAATAACTGGTTCATATTTTTGTCGCAGGCAACCGGCCTGGCCGACTGGATACAATTCCATTCAAAGACAATAGTACGTTTTTTGCAGACCGATATACAGGCCAGATAAATCTTTTCAGAAGCAGCTTCCAATATAGTGTCATCATCGCTTCTAATGTCAAGACTGCATACAATTTCTCCAGGAATCACATTGCTGGCAGCATTACGGATATCCAGTTTACCAACTGTAGCAACCACTATATTTTTTTGTGTGTTTGCGATTCTTTCTATTTCCAAAATGCAGGCAGCAGCTGCGCATAGTGCATCGTTTCTCCTGTCCATCGGTACTGTGCCGGCATGCCCGGCAATGCCATTAAAACTCAATTCAATTCTTCTTTGTCCGGCAATACTGTTGACAATAGCGGCGGGTATTTTTTTTTCATAAAGTACCGGACCTTGTTCTATATGAATTTCAAAGTATCCTGCCATATTCTCTGCGGCAATCGCATTTTCCGTAAGCCTGTTAGCATCACCACCGAATGATTGTATCAATTCCATCACTGATATTCCGGCTTCGTCTTTTTTATAAAGAAGCTCCTTATCAAAGGTTCCTGCTATTACTTTGCTGCCCAGGTAAGTACTATGAAACCGAACGCCTTCCTCATCACTGAATGCAATCAATTCAATATTAAATGGAATCGCTGATCCTGAAGTAGTAAGGTGTTCCATCAAATCCAGCCCCATGATCACACCAAGCGGACCATCAAATTTCCCGGCATTTACTACGCTGTCTACATGAGATGCAATTACAAAAGTTTTATCGCTTTTATTAGTTGAAAGCAATCTGCCTCTAATGTTGCCAATATTATCAATGGTGGTTTGCAGGCCGGCTTCGTTCATCCAGGAAAATACTTTTTTACCTGCCTCAACAAAAGCGCTTGAGCCAAAAGTTCTGGTTAAAAATTCCTGATCCTCACTATAACCTGCCAGTTCATTAATTCTTGCCAATATTTTGTCCGTTCTTTTTTCAAACTCATCCATAACGCTATCGGATTATTATGTTGCCATGGTTTAATTGTGTAAATGAGCCATTATCGAATACCTTAACTCCTGCAAGATAAGTTTGCTTCACTACACCTGATAATTCTTTGTTCAGATATGGTGTTACCTTATGTTTATGCAGGATGATATTTTCAGTCACTACAAATTTTTCTTCTTCATCCATTACTACCAGGTCAGCATCATAGCCTTTTGCAATTTTGCCTTTGCTGTTTTGAAGTCCGGCTAATAGTGCCGGTTTTTCGCAAAGCCATAAAGCAAGATCATTAAGGGACGCATTGTTACTTTTTGCAATCGTCCATAGTACTGGTAATGCCAATTGAAGGGATGCTATTCCACCCCATGCTTTCATAAAATCGCCGCTTTGCAAATGTTTTAATATGGGTGGAGCAGGTGAATGATCGGTTGCTACAAAATCAATAATGCCTCCCTTCAAAGCCTTCCATAGCAATTCATTGTTATATTTTTCTCGGATCGGAGGTGCACACTTGTATTGCGTTTGTCCTTCACTGATATCTTCCGCATTAAAATATAAATAATGCTGTCCTGTTTCAACGGTGAGTTTTAATCCGTTCTCTTTTGCTTTTTTAATTTGATTAATTGATGATGAAGCGGATAAATGAACAATGTGCACCCTGCAGTTATATTCCTGGCAAAGTTGTATCATCAGGGAGATAGCATCATCTTCCCAGCAGGCGGGCCTTGATTGTAAATAGTTTTGGTAAGACCGTGGATCGCCGTTTGCGGATTTCATATTATCACTCACCAGTTCACAGTGCACCAGTAGGGGCAGGTTATACTTGGCAATAACAGGCATAGCTAACCGCAGATCAGACTCAGTAACGTTAGGAAATTCATCAATTCCCGAATGAGTAAGGAAAGCTTTGAATCCAAGCACTCCCCTTTTTATTAACCCTTCTATTTCATTTTTGTTGCCGGGTATAACACCTCCCCAGAATCCGCAGTTAGCGTGTAGTTTATTTTTGGTTGATAATAGTTTTTCTTCGAACGCTGAAACAGATGTAGTAACAGGTGATGCATTCAAAGGCATATCCACCAAGGTTGTAATGCCTCCTGCGATTGCAGAACGGGTGGCTGTATCAAAGCCCTCCCAATCAGTTCTTCCTGGTTCGTTGATATGCACATGCGGGTCAATTACTCCCGGAAACAATATTTTATCTCCCAGTTCAATAATTTGGCAATCAATGCCGGTGTTTAATGATGCTACAATATCCCATATAATGCCATCGCTGATTAAAACAATAGCTGGCTGAACCCCATTAGGAGTAACCACTTTATTACTTTTAATTGCAAGATCAAACATTTATGGAGGCTTAGTGAGTAAAATTAGAACAGTATTCTAAATATATATTAGTAGCAGCTATAAAAAAAACAATTAAAGCTGCTACCACTAAATCGGTTATTATTTACGATTATGCCACGCCTATGCTTATACGCCATAGTGTAAATGTGCATCAGTGCAAACACTGTACAGTTGGAAAATTATCATTAGTGATGACAATACCACGAACAGGCCCAAAGACAAACCGGTACCTGTTCAAAAAGAATAGAGAAGCTTGAAGCCGGTACGACTATGAGAACAAGATTTTCGAAGACGCTAAACGCTTAAAGAACATTCTATGCTCAGCCAATAAATGAAAGAGAAAAAGTGCATAAAAAATCCCTCAAAAACTATGATTATAATGATAAGATGAAATATTTTGCTGCCGATTGTTCTTCCGTCTAGTCCTGCTATTGCAAATACTTTTGTTGGCAGAAGTAAGAAGGAAAAATAATACATTATATTTAGTAAGGTCGAAATAATATTTAAAAAATGATAATTAAATAGATTATTTTTTCCATGTACAAATAATTTAGATTATTAATTCCAATATAGCAGCCAGGACGGCTTACAGCAGGTAGGGAATTGTTTTGCGTCTGCCAGTACCGAAGTTAAATTTATAATTTAAAGTTCATTGTTTGTTCTATTGTTGAATTATTAACGTGCGCCCGAGCTACCGTAGAATATAGATTTTAGCTGATTGTTATTAGGTACGCCTCACTTGGTGTAAACCGAATGTTACCTGCTGCTTTTCTTTGTCAACCTTTTGAGTTCTTCTATTGACAGGGCAGGTTTTGCTAAATGAATTACAGAATAACAGTTGGCACAAAGCGAAATAAGATCATTGACCGGATCAGCCTGGTGTTCTTTACCAATGTCAGCAAGAGGTGTCTTATGATGAACATGAATGAAGCCCTTTGCTATTTCACCATAAACCTGACCGAAATCGAAGCCGCATACATAACAACTGTCGCCATAATGCTTGATACACTTTAATCTTGCTTCTTGATTTCTCTCATAGCGATTTACAAACACCTGAACGACTTTGCCTTCTTTATAAAGTTGTTGTTCATCAAACTGAAACATTTCAGTAGGTAGCCGCTCAATAATGTCGTCTTCACGGTCACTGGAGACAAGATTAAGTTTTTTCAAAGCTTCTTGCAGTTCTTCCCACATATTCCAGCTTGTTTCTTTGTAGTATTTTCCAACAATCAAGAAGTAAGCTGGAGTTTCTTTTTGACCATTAAGGTAAGGTGGAGGAATTACACCAGTGTAATTAGAAATTGCTTTGCCAATCTTCCCTATAAGTCCGTTTACAACAATTGTTGAAGTTGAGAAAGGACTGAAGACCTCTGCTAGTTCTTTGGCTGTGGCTGATGAATTAGGAAAAGAATAGAGAATTTGAAGCACTTCAATTTGTCTTGAAGAGAGTGACAAATACTCACACCTGAATAACTGTACCCCTTCGCTCCATCTCCATTACAGAAACTTCTTTACTACTATGGATACATCTGATGCTTCTTACTACATCCCTCTGCCTTATGGCAGGGTTTAGGCAACAATGATAACCTTGGCTTTTCGTATAGCCGTGGTAGTTACATCAGAATGTAACTTCTTGTTGCAGCATTTTGCACATTAATAAGTAAGCCTCACACGTTTCGTATAAACGCCTGTGTAATGTTCTTGTCACCTCAATGCCGGTGAACCTGTAACCAGTAAACAGCTTGCCCTTTACAGTTTTATCCTGTCAATTTGTGTCTTCTTTTTTGATATAAGTTGAAGTTGGATGTTTGAAACTATGTTTTAGTTTTCTCTTTAGAAAGAATTTCTCTAATAATTTCTCGGTTTCGAATAGCGATTTATTCGGATTTGAAAGCCGCTGTTTCCAAAGAAATATTATTAGAAGAGTGCTATTAAAAATACTTATACTCACTAACCATATAAACATTTCACTTTTGTTTGTAAACAATAAAAGTATTGGGGTTGCAATTGAAATTATAGAATAAATAACTAATAGGTATTTCCTTTTAAAAATAAAGTTGAGCGAATATCCTACTCCAATTGCAATGAACAATTCAAACAGTCCGCCATCAAAAAATGGTTCCATATTTATATATTATTTTATTACGTTAGGATTGCCTTCTTTAGGTTGACAACCATCAATTAAAGGATGATAGCTTGACCCGATAAGTGGATTTGCACCTTCTTTGTTTCGCAAATCAGGCATGTTTAGCGATTCTTCAATTTTTGCCTGCCACACTTTTGCCTGGTCCGCTCCTATACATTGATTCGTAGGTACTTCAAAGGGGTAACCTTCTGCATCTTTTTGCAGTATATTGCCTTTACTTAAAAATTTTACCGGATGCAATTCATTCCACCCGGCTTTTAAATCATAGTTATGACCTGAATCATAAGTCCAGGTTCCGTAGGCTATCAATAAATCTTCCGGGTGTAATACTCCAATTGTGGGATCAACATCATCCAGGCTGCCATCGCTGGAAGCGACATAAGTGAGTGCTGCAACTCCGGCTCCTACTGCTGCCCCAAAAAGCATTATAAGCAATGCTAATAGCCAACCAATTCCAGGGATGTTTATAACTGCAAGAGCAGCTAACGCGGCAGCTACTAATAAAGCCCAGGCTGCAAGGAATGCTGCATACATATTTGAAATTCTTGCTCCTTCTAATTCAATGTGAAAATTAGGTTTGAATTTAAATGACATTGACTCGTAACCTGTATATATTACACCATGATTGCTCGAAGCAGGTTGTTCCTGAACTAAAAAATCTTGAAACTCTGTAGGCTTTGAAAAGTCAATATCACTTAATTTTAAAACATTATCAAAATTTTCCTTCGTACTTTCCGCCGAGTCTCCCCTATTAAACTTTATATCATGTGGGCATAAGAGAATATTAATACTATAGTCATTGTCAATATTTTCGATCACCCCATCTTTTGTTCCAGGAAGCTCAACCGATATTACTTTGCCAATAGCTAACTTATCACCTCCGAGGCAAATAAGCTTACCTCCCAGGAGAAATTCAAAAATGATTATAATTGCTGATAATAAAAAGCCGCTGCCAAATATTACAAAATAGATTCCATAGCCAGGTATAGCCGCCTGTACGAATATTGAAGCAATCAGGGCAGTTAATCCGCCAATACCGGTTATTTTGCCCCATAGATCCCGGTCGAATTTCTTAAAATCGGCGGTAGGCGTGCAGTGTGTGTATTGTTTAAAAGACATGATTTTTAATTTTTAGTGATGGTAACTGTTACCCCTCCTATGAACACATTTTGCTCGTCAAAAACATTAAAGTTGAATGGTTTGCTTCCGGTAAAATTATCAGGCGGCGTTACCGTTACCTTTACTATTTTCTCAGTGCCTCCATTCAGGACAAATAATTCTTCATCGTATTTAACCTTCCAGTCATCAGGTACTGGATAATTTCCCCGGCTATTTCTATTTTTAATTATCTCTTTTTTGCGATCTGCTGACTGGCGGGTTTCATTACAAGGTAACAATGGCGGGATGGTGTAAGCATCTGCTTCTACATGATAACGATGTTCTCTTTTGGATTCATTTTTTACCTTGAAATTAAAAAAAGCCGGTGAGTGGGTTTCAACGACATTAACATTTTCCTGACCTAAGTTATTTTCCGGATTCTTATCATCAGACCATTCTAATTTTGCCTGAATGCAGTAGTGACCCGTAAGTGATGGTGTTTTCCATTTTACCCTGGCAAAACCGGGATTTTCACTTCCTCCAATAACGCTTAAGTTAACAGGAGTTTGCCCAATTATATTATTACTTGTTCCGGCCCCAAAATCCAGATAGGTGAATTTAACCGGCATTGCAACCACTGGTGCATCATAAGATAAATTCCAGCACCTGGCAACAACTTCATATACTGTTTCGGGTTGCAAAGCATGAGAAGGCACGGGAACATCATTATGATATAATTGAATATCGGGATTATCCCAGGTAACGGCCAAACCTTGCTTCATCAGATAAAACTGGGAATAAATCATTGGGTCTGGCCGGTGATAATTAGGATGTCTGATTGGTACGCACTCATACTTAGAAGCCTTGCGAATGCGTCTTGGAATGTCCTCTTTATTTTTTTTCTTTTTTACACGTGCCTTCCAGACTCTTTTGATTAAATCAATAATTACAATCAGCCATTTATAAAGCAGATAAGAAAATGCGGTTGAGAAAAATTTGATTATCTTTTTCATAGAAATATCATTGTTGTTTTTTTTTGACTATTTGAGGAAATTTCTGAACCCTTTTATTTTATAATTCCACTCTTAACATTCAAATCTGTTAGGTTTTCTTAGCATGACGCACAACGGGTTAGCATTAACGACGGCAGGGTATTTGAAATTGAACAGCTTGAAAATAATGCTGATTGAAAATTTACTGTTAAAGTTAAAAGCAAATGCTCAATTTCTAACGTCCGCTTGTACAAATGCAGATGCTTAACTACAGTTCATTATTCCATTTCTAGCCCTGCTGGCGTTAATGCACCTTTTATAACTTGTCCAATGTTTTTTTAAAATGATTAGATTATTTTGCTCTTTTTAAATGATAAATATTATCCGTCTCTTTTATTTGAAGTTCATCTTTGTCAGGGTAAAACATAAAGAAATATCCGCTTGCAGCATTCATAAAATAGTTGTTGCTTATTTTTTCTACTTCAAACACTTTTCCTTTTGTCTCCAACAATAATTTAGTACCCTCTTTTGTACAGTTAACTACTATCTGGTCAGATGAATATTTGCCGATATATTTGTCTAAATCCTTACTTCGCAAACTACTGTCTTTAGCGAATGGCAAAGTAAAAGGTTCATTAAAACAAATTTTCAAAACGCCTTCTAATAGGTCAGTTCTTGGATAGTCTATACCATTTGTACAATAGGCAAATGAAAGTTTTTCATCAGGAAAATACCAAAGTGCCGAATAAAATTCTTCAATTCTTCCATTATGTCCAAAACTGTTTTTTGAACCATACTTATTTGGAAACATTCCCATACCATAGTCATCAATCATTGTTTCCATTTTAGATAAACTTGATCTGTTTACAAGCCTGTTGGAACATAAAGCATCAATGAACTTAACCATATCAGTAGGGGTCGAAACGATAGAACCCGCTCCGCCGTGTATGCTTAAATTTGTTTCTTTCACTTTACTCCAACTACGTTCAGCGTATTTATAAGAAGTCGCTTCATTACTTTTTAGGCTGATGCTATTTCCATAATATGTATTTTTTAAATTAAGTTTCAATGTTATTCTTTTCTTTAAAGCATCGGCATAAGTCACTTTGCAAATTTTTTCAATAATATAACCTAACAGAAGGTAATTGCTATTTGAATAATCAGCTTTAGTACCTGGTTCAAAGTCATTCCCTTTGTCTTTTATAATCTTCAGAAGTTCGTCATGTGTTTTAGGTTTGTCCATCCACTCCGGAAAGTTTGTGTCATGGGTATAATCATGCAAGCCACTTCTATGATAAAGCATGTTGCTAATTGTAATTTTATTTGCATTGGGCAGATCGGGAAAATAAACAATCAGCTTTTTGTCAAGATTTAGTTTCCCTTCCTCTATAAGCTGAAAAATCATTACAGCAGTAAACATTTTCGTTGCTGAGCCAATTCTGTACTTTGTATTGGTGTCCGCAGGTATTTTTTTATCGTTATCCATATAGGCATGCCCGATTGCCTTTTGATATTGTACAATGCCATTCTTAGAAATGGTCAAGCTACCCATTGCTAACTCTTTTAATGCAAGAGAGTTGAGAAAACTGTCTAATTTAGAAACATTAATGGTCTGTTCAAAAGATGTGATACTAAATACTGCAATTGTAAATATCAGGAAGGTTAATCTTTTCATTTTGGTCTTATCGCTTAATTTGGGTAATTGTTGTCGTAAAATTACCGGTAACGGAAAGGGCTTGCCGAAGTACGGGAATTACTATTCCGTCCGCCTGGTATCAATGATGATTAAAAAAATTAAGTTGAAGATAACAACAAAAAGCTAAATAGATAATGTTGAGCTGGATATGAGTACAGTAGGATTACAAATGCTGAAGTTTACAAGTGTCAGCCCGTATTTGGGCAAACCCTCTGTTGTACGAATACCCTTCCTCCATGGTTGTCTATAATGTGGCTCTGTGTCGCCCCGAATGATAACCCTTCCATCCTCTGTTAAAATTGGAACACCTGCTTGTTCCAATGCTTTTATGTCCCGATAAATTGTTCTAACACTTACGCTAAATTTTTAAGCAAGCGTTGTTGATGTCAATAGTTGTTTCGTTTGCAGTTAGGTTAAAATTGCAGTCAGTCTTGAAATTTATTTTGTGTCGGTATCATTCATTTTAATTAAATGACTGTCTGAATTCCAAAGGCGAAACACCACTTTTTGTTTTAAATAATTTGCTGAATGATTGCGAATGTTCAAAACCCAATTCGTATGCAATTTCACTTACCGATAGGCTTGTAGTAGATAATTTCTCTTTTGCTTTTTCAATCAATTTATCATGGATGTGTTGCTGTGTGCTTTGCCCCGTTAAAACTTTAAGCAAACTGCCTAAATAATTTTGCGATATATTTAGTTTTTCAGCAATTAGTTGCACAGTAGGTAGTCCTTTGCTAATCATTTCCTCGTCACTGAAATGGTTGTTTAGAACCTCTTCCAACTGATTAAGGATTTTATGGTTGCTTATTTTACGTGTCAGGAATTGACGGTGATAAAACCTGTCGGCATAAGTGAGCAATAATTCAAGTTGTGCAATAATAACATCCTGGCTGAATTTGTCAATATTTGAGTGATATTCATGTTCTATATTTTGCAAAACATTCACCAGGGTAGCCTCCTCTTTTGGTGAAAGAAACAGCGCTTCATTTACCGCATAATCAAAATATTCATATTGCTTTATTGTTTTGGCAAGAGAAGTGTTCCATAAAAAATCAGGATGCACCATTAACATCCAGCCTGAAGGATTAAACGGTTTTCTTTTATCAACCTCCACGCTGAAAACCTGGCCCGGTGAAATAAAGAATAGAATGCCTTCATCAAAATCATACTCCTGCTGACCGTATTTTATTTTCGTCCCAAAATTTCTTTTCATGGCAATGGAATAAAAGTCCATCACCCACGTGGTTGGCTCATCCGTAAGATATTTCACCGTATCAAAATTTATTAAACTTATAAGCGGATGTTGCGGCATGGGCAATTCTCTAAGCTGGTGGTACTCGCTGATTGATTTTATTCTTTGAATGTGGTTGGCCATGGTGTAAGTTACTTTGTTTTACGAATGATATTGGTTGGCAAATTCTTTCGCAAAATCTTTCAGTTTTACTTTTCCCATAACAACAGGTCTGTTACTGAAATAATCTTCTGACAATAATCCACTCTCGAGGCTGGCATACATTTCAACCAAACCTGCGGCAATTTCTTTATTCATGCCCGCTTCAACTAAGCCTGTGAGCATTTGCTTGTTGGTAACAAGTATCCATTTTAAATCTTGCTTTCCAATAGCAGCACCTAAGATACTTGCTGTTTCCTGGCCAGTAAGTTCTTCGCTTGCTACATATCGTATTTTTCTACCATTGAATGGTGTGATTATTTCATCCGCCACTGCCTCTGCAATATCTAAAGGAGATACCCAGGGTATTTTAGTCTGCGTACCATAGTTTGTCATGATAACTCCCTGGCTTTTTATCATGTCTGAATAGCCATACAAATTGTAGAAAAACGAGGTTGGCCGCATGTGCGTAATAGATACATCTGGAGGTAGCTCGTATAAAATGTTTTGTACGTCATGGGCACTCAACAAAATTCCTGAGCCTTTTTGGAGATGAGCCCCAATAGTACTAAGATTGATTACACGTTTTACTCCGGACCGCATAATGGCCGTAGCATAGTTGGTTCCAAGTCGTCTGTAATATCCACTGAGATCAAGTTTTTGGTCGAAGTAATTGTTTGGTGGTATCATACAGTACACCGCATCGGCACCGGTAAAATTATTCACCAAAAAATTAACATCTTCCAATGAACCAATGGCAGCAGTTGCACCCAATGCTTCTATCTCATTTTGTTTTTCAGGATTGCTGCTTATTACCACCACCTCGTGCCCCTTTTGCAGAAGCTCAATAGACATTGGTTTGCTGATATGCCCTAATGAACCTGTTACTATGATTTTCATTGTTTGTTATTTTTTTATGTGTGTTTGTGATCTGGCCCACCTCAACAAGCGATGTGCCTAAGCAATATTTTTTTTTTACAAAACCACATTCTGTATATTTTCAATTATATCATCTGCCCGCCTGAAATTTCAATTCTTTGCGCATTGATCCACCTTGCTTCGTCTGTACATAAGAAAGCTACTACTGCTCCAATATCATCCGGTAAACCAACCCGCCCGAGTGCAGTATTAGATGCAACAAAAGCGTTGAGCTGTGCATTATCCCTAACTGCGCCACCGCCAAAATCCGTTTCAATTGCACCCGGAGCAATAGCATTCACTCTAATTTTTCTTTCTCCTAATTCTTTCGCCTGGTATCTTGTCAATGTTTCCATGGCACCTTTCATGGAGGCATACGCTGCGTAACCCGGCAATGTAATACGGGTTAAGCCTGTTGAGATATTAATAATCCCACCACCATCATTCAGCATTTCCAACAATTTCTGTGTAAGGAAAAATGGTCCTTTAAAATGAATGTTTAATAACTCATCAAACTGTTCCAATGTAGTAGTTGGGAAATAACTATAGGTACCGATACCGGCGTTATTAATAAAAAAATCTATTTTCTCCCTATCGAATGTAGCTTTCAGCTCCGTTTTGATAGTATTAATAAAGTCGTTAAATGTGAGCGCTTGTGCTACATTGAATTGAATGGCAACGGCATTTTGTCCCATATTTTTAATTTCGTTGACAACTGATTCTGCTTCGGCCTTCTGAGTATTGTAAGTTAAGATTACATCTAACTTTTTTTGGGCAAGTTTCAATGCCATATTTTTCCCCAGTCCACGACTTCCGCCTGTTACCAGTGCGATTTTATTTTGATTCATTTTTATAGTTTGTTCGTTGATAAGATTTTTTAAGCCAACTTAGCGCTAAATAAAAGCTTTAAACCCTCAGCCAGACTTGATGGTTTGCGTCCAAGTTTTATTTCCAAATCATTTGTTACCATAGCTTCTTGTCCGTTACTTATATCGGTATTAAAGCCAATTATCTTTTGCACCATGGGTTCAGGAAGCCCTTTTTCTAACATCATAGTCATGAATGCCGAAGCTCCTACCGGCGTATATTTTACTTCCTTACCCGATAGTTGTGTTAAGGCAGATGCAACATCATAAAAGGAATAAGCCTCTCTTCCTGTAAACCTGTATATTTTGTTTTCCCACTTTTCATTCAGTAAAACATTCGCCATTGCTTCGCCCATCTCATTTCTTAATGCGAAAGCGACTTTACCATTGCCTGCCGGTTGAAAAATTCCCTTTTCAAAAACCTGTTTGCCTACAAACAAAGGAAGCACATCCATGTATAGGGCGTTCCTGAAGATGGTGTAGTTCAAGCCACTTTGCTTAATGTAGTCTTCCGTGTCAAAGTGTTCAATCATCAATTTGTTTGACAGGGTTGATTTGTCTTTTAAATTTCTGCTTGTGTACGCAATATTTGCAACTCCTGTTTTTTTTGCTGCATTCACCACCTTATGATGCTGTTGCATACGGTCCCCTTCGTCTGTGGATGAAATGAGCAGAACGGTATCAACACCACTCATAGCTTTTTTGAGAGAATCCAGATCATCATAATTGCCTAAAAAGGCGTAGAAACCTTTTGCTTCAAACTCCTTTCGTTTTTCTTCTTTGCGAATGAGCACAACAATTTGTTGAGGAGGGATTTTTTTCAGCAATGTTGTTATCACTGCGGTGCCTAAATGCCCCGTTGCTCCGGTTATTAAAATTTTCATTCTTTCTTTATTTGTTTAGCAAAAGTGAGCAAACTAAGATGGATTGATGTAGCCTAATCAATGATTGTTGTAGCTAAAAGTGGTGTTATGTCTTTGTTCCAAGCGCTATCAATGAATTATTTTTGGTTGGCATTCTGATTTATATGTACGCAGGTAGATTTGTGCATTGCTGAATATTGAACCAAGCGTACAAAAGTGCGACGCAACGATGACAAATAGTAGTAATACCGTTCGGCTCCCGAAAATTATTACACATATGCAGTGTGATGTATAAGTGAACGTGGCTTTGCAATCACTTCATCTAATTTGAATCCTTTACAGTTAGAGTAGGGATTTATCACCACGGGCTTTCTCCAGTGTCCGGATTGTTGTCATCACTAAAAAACTTTCCTGTTGGGCCGTCGGCATCAATCATGGCGCCTTTAACCAGACGAGCAGATGCATCTTCCACGGTACCTGTTCCACGGTGACTGTTAAAGTCGGTCGCCGTGAAGCCAGGGTCAACTGCATTTACTTTAAACGGCGTATCCCGTAGTTCGTAAGCCAAAGCAATGGTATACATATTGAGTGCTGCTTTTGTTGAGTTGTAAATGGGCGCCTTAACAGCATAATACTTCCACTCCGGGTCGTTGTGCAAAGTGAGCGAAGCTAGCCCGGAGGTTACGTTCACAATGCGGGGTTGGGGTGACTTTTGCAACAAATTCATAAACGCCTGTGTTACCAGCACCACACCAAAAAAATTGGTATCAAAAACCTGTTTATAAACAGCTATGTCTGTGCCAGTTGCTGTTTGCTGCATACCACCCATAATGCCTGCATTATTGATCAGTGCATCCAATACTTCGGTTTTCTTTCCTATTTCAGTGCGGGCTGCTTTTACTGATCCGGGATCGCTTACATCTATTTGTATCGCTTCCACTTCGCTCAGTCCTTCGGCTTTAAGTTTTTCTACTGCCTCCTGACCGTTCTTTACATCACGGCTGCCTAAATATACGTAATAGCCCTTTTGCAGCATTTGACGGGCGGTTTCAAAACCAATACTTTTATTGGCTCCGGTAATTAATACTTTCTTCATAATATTCTTTTGTGTTTGTTTGTGAAACCTAATCTTTCAGTTGCAAAGGTGACTATAACAGAAACCACTTTTGTAGCCTAATCACTGAATGTTGTAGCCAAAAAATAGTGGGTATTATTTTTCTCCATTTCTTGAAACTTCAATTTACCGACGCGATTTTTACAAAGCAGTTAAATTGTATTTTGAGCATTGGCAATTGCAGTTCTTTTGCAAGGTTGGCTTCAGTGCGGTGGGTTTTGTGCGCCTTGCAAAAGTGCTGCAATGTGCAGTGGGTAGTTAGATGACCTATAGAATATGCTGTCATTTGAAGGTGAACGGAATTGTTAATTTGGGTTGCGTACAACGGTAAGGTATTGCCGATGGTTGGGAAATATAATTCCGTTCGCCAAAACCACTGCTTGGCATTTTAATGAAGATAAATATTAAAAACTGAAGTTTGGCTTCGTTAGTCAAGTCCTGAACTGAAGTTCAAAAGGACTTACGCAGCTCATTGTTTCAATGTCAAACCCAACTATTGGCAATACCAATGTTGTACTAAACCTTCCGGTAGTTTGGAAGCCTCTTCAAGAATAAAGAGGCTTTGTTTTGCATAAACTAAAAAATAAACTATGCAAACAAAACAAACTACCGGTCAGCGCACTGCAGCCAGCGAT
>JAABUS010001497.1_pt1 | contig 50478 bp, 56 predicted proteins | sample 5560161 | NCBI WGS metagenome assembly JAABUS01 (sample SAMN10711885, study PRJNA513376) | rock metagenome | isolation source: Antarctica rocks | place: Antarctica: Victoria Land, Trio Nunatak nord | collected 2016-01-04 | reverse complement strand
TGGGAATCGAACCCCGGTCTCCAGGATGAAAACCTGGTATCCTAGGCCACTAGACGATGGGGCCGTGCCGTCCGATTATACCGCGCCGGTCAGACCACCCGCAAACCTTAGAGCTCGATGCGGTAGACCAGGTTCCGTTCCGGCGCCGCGACGTAGACGCCGCGGCCGTCGCTGACCGGACCGGACAGCTCCGGGCTGTCGCTGACCAAGATCGGCGTGGCCTGACGGCCGCGCGGCCAAGCGATCAAGGCACCGCGACCGTTAACCTGGGCGGTCAGCAGGGTATTCCGTTCGTCGTCCCGGAAGATACCGGCAGCTCCCGTCAGGCCCGGTACCGGCACGCTTTGCTTGCCGTTGTCCGCGATCACGGTCACCGACCGCGCCGGGTCGCCCTTCAGGGTGACGGTAATGATGTTGTCGTTATCGCTAATCAAGCCGACCGGCTGGGGGAGGTCACGGGCGACCACGCTGGTCTTGCCATCCGGCTGCAGCTTGAGCACCGTCCCGTCCTCCTGCGCCGCGACGTAGTAGTTACCATCGCGCGCCGGGGTAATCCCGCTCGGTCCGCCGATATCCCGCGCCAAGGGCGTCACCTTACCACTCCGCACGTCCACGACGACGATCCGGTTTTCGCCGTGTAGCGTCGCCACCAGATGCTTGTCCTTGGCCGGCGCCACGCCGGCCACCTGGTCAAGCTCGTCCGCCAGTAAACGCTTCTGGTTGGTCGTCACGTCGATACGGAAGAGTTTTTTGTTTTTCCACGAGGCGACATACAGGGCGTTATCGAAGGCGCCGACCACGTGCGGATCCTCGATCGTCTCGAGGTAGGGCTTGAGATCTGCCGCCGAGAGTTGCTTGTCGACGACGGAAGTTACGCGGAGTCGCGCGTCGTGGAAGTTCCGCGCCTCTTCCGGCGCGGCGCGGTACTCACGAGCCGCCCGCTGCGCCGCGAAACCGACGTACGAAAAGAGCCCAGCGGCGGCCACGATGATGGTAATCATCGCGCCGACAAGTAGATACGTTTTCTTTAGTGTTTGTGGCATCGTGCTTTTACCGGCTCTAGTATACCGTGCCGTCGATTGACGCCTGATTGTCATTTTTTACACAAACAACTAGCCCTTTGTTAAGGTATTTTTGGAGAACGTCCTATACCGGATTGCGGCTCGGTGTGCGATGATACTGTCACTAAAACAAAAACATCATGAAAAAGCTACGAACATTTGGATTCCTCATTACCCTGACCGCGCTGAGCGCGACATTTTTCGCGAGCGTTCCAGCGGCTTCCGCTTCCGGACCGCGCCAGTGCGACGTCGAACAGACCGAGTGCACCGTCCCCGATCAGCCGCCAGCCACGCCGGTGGCGGAAACGACGCCGGTTCCTGTAGAACCAGCCCCGACATCAGCGGTCGGCGGTGCCCAGGTCGCCACGGCCAATACCTATCCACGGGAAACGGCGACGGCCGTGGAAGTCGAGGCCAGTGTCCCGACCCCTCTAGTGACTAGCGACGCCAGCGAAGTAAGTCCCACGCCGGCACCGAGTGCCACCCCGGAGGCGACCCCCGGGACCACCATTGCCCCACCGGCCGAGCAAACCCCGCCCGCCAACCAGCACAACCTGCTTTACGGCGCCCTGACCTCCGTCGCCCTAACCGCGGGCGGCCTGATCGTGCGCCTACTACTCATCTAGATATTGTGGTCAGGGACTGTCCCTGACCACAATATAGCTGTCCGCTAACTCGGCGAGCTTAGCCATCACGTTGACGTTCCGGGTCGTCGCTTTGACCTCCAGTGTTTTCTCGACGGCATTGTTGCTGAAGACCGGCTCTGGCGCGTCTTTGCGCAGTGCCGTGTACACCGCTTTACCGTGCACGTACTGGGTTTGGTAGGAATCCGCCTTCGCGAGTAGCGCCTTCCGGGCTGCCGCTGACGGTTCCGCCGAGAGTACCGTCACGTAGCGCTTGTAGTCGTCACTGAGCTCTTGGTCGGAAAAAGGGCTGTGGGAGGCGACGCGCTTAAGATCGGCGGGCTGAAACAGCATCACTGAGACGGCATACCCAAGCGCCTTTTCCAGCTTCGTTTCCAGCAGCGTCACGAGTTTGCCAGGATCGCTCTCCGCAGCGTCGAAGAGGACGTTACCGGTCTGGATGTAGGTAGTGACGTTCTCATACCCGAACGACTCGAACAGGCTGCGCAGGTCGGCCATCTTCACGGTATGCCCGCCGACGTTGATTGCCCGAAGCAGCGCGATGTAGCGAAATTTATTCATGATACGTCCTCGTTCTGGCGCCAGCACGGCAAGTCGCTTCCCGCCTCCTCCTTGTGCCAGCCGCGATTCCGTCGCCGTGTCTTCAGTATAGACCTCCTAGGCTGAGGATATTTTGTCGCGCGGCATCGTCCACTAGCACTCATATCACGAGAGCGCTAATCTTGTCGAGAGTTTTTTGGGATTCTGGAGCGCCGCCACGATTACCTGTTACGCAGCCACTCCTTAGGGAGGAGGTGGATCTGGTCTTTTTTAACTCCACCGGAACCCACGTCCTTCACCCTAATGAGTTCGCATTCTACAAGGTCTGCCAGACCCCCCGTGAAGCGATCATGTGGCAGGTGGCCGTGCACCTCCCTAATCAGCCTTTTTAGGTGACTTGGCTTTCGGAAATTCCTTTCCCCGGGCGTGCCGCCGGTCTCAAAGACCAGGGCGGCATATACCTCACGACCGGCTTCCGTCAGATCTTGCTCGGCGTCCCTCAACCCCTCGAAAGCCTTTCTGACCGCTTCGAGGCGCTCCGCTTCCGTCGGCTCCGATTCCGGCCCGCCAGGGCTACCGGTAAGGGCCGCTAGCTCCGCCAGAGTTTCTGGTGACAGTTCCGATTTCCCCATGTCTCCACCTCTTCCGTTAGATGATTGGCCAGACAACATACCATAAGTAACTCTGTTGTGACAATAGCACGGCAGTGCTTCTGGATAGTGTGTCGGCGGACTTAGCTGGCGGTAAGTAGCACCTCGTCTATTTTCTCGGCAGTCAGCTGGCGTTTCCTGAGGAGCGCCGTCAAAGCATGGCGTTGTTCATCAGAAAGAGGAAACCACCCCGGGAGAGCCTCGCCGAGAGTATGGTAGTACGGCTTTTCACTTTTTCGGCGGGCGTCGCGGTTGCCCCGGAATGCGGACCGTCGCCAGACACCGGCGCCACCGCCCGCAAGTCCTAGGACGGACTAAGGACCGCCGCCAACTCACGATAGTAGTCACGCAGGCGTTCTCCGGCCAGCTGCCAATGCAACGCGGCGTCGGTGGCAATGACATCTGGCTTCTCGGCCAGATCATGCTCCACGGTCGCCTCGGCGCGCAACCGGGCAGGTTCACCGTAAACCTGAGGTTCGCCTTCATAGAGATGGGCCAATAAGTCTTCGAACTGTGCGATCAACGGCGACTTGTCGGCTTCGTCCTCCAGTTCGTCATGGAGCTTCCACCAGCCGATTTCAAGTTCCGCGGCCAGGCGGGGGTCGAAGGTGTCGCCAGGTTGTCTGATCGCCGCGAAAAACCCTTCGCACGCCTCGACTGCTTGGGGCCAGTCACGGCGGTCATGGTACCCGGCGGCGCTCACGAAATGCCGCACCGCGGCGGCGGCCTGCTCTGGCCCGACGCCGTAGAGTGCTTGGGTATGCCGCTCGAGTCCTTCGCGGAGCGCCTCCGCATCCTTCTCATTATGAGCCTGCCACCACGCCAGTTCCGCGGCCGCCACTCGTTCCGGATTGAAATCATTCACGGGCACACCACCACCATACTACTTCGGACGAAATACTTCTCCCAGGTCTTACTCAAGGCATAGGGTGGTCGTTCCGAGCGCTCACGCCAGCTGGGACGATCCAGCCTGTTGCGCTACCGGTTTGAGTTCGAAATGCCAGAACTCACGTTTGACACCCAACTCAAAGCCGACGGAGAGCATCGTGCCGATCAGCAAATCTTGTCGCCGTTCGAACTCCTGGCTGCGCACGTCAGTCCGATCTTTATAGAAGCCGATGAACTGGGCTCCCTGGTCGTCATCCTTCGGGTCCCGCATTTTTACTTCCTTGCCGGTCTGCAGGTCGACCAAGTTCACGTCCACCACCAACCCGCTGGCATGCGGCATGCGCTCCATATTGAGCAGCCGCTCGGTCGCCTCCTTTCCCCACCTGGCCGTGCGCTTCCGGTGGGCAAGGTGGTACAACTCGGGCGAACGGTACCCGTCTTTGACGATCAGTTCGAAGCCATGTTTCTTTAGTTTTTTATTAGCGGTTTTGAGCGGTTCGATGACCTCCAGGCGAAGATACGTATCATTACCGTCTACGCCGGCAGCCGACAGTTCCTCCGCCGTGATCGACAGCTCCTCCTGCTTCGTCCAGTAGTAATTAATCTGCCGCAGGCCAGCTTTCCGCACACTGACGAGCGAGGTGGGCCGCCTGGATTTCTTCTGTCGTTCCACTGCCGACATCATACGTCAGAACTCCTGACATGCTGACAGGGTAAAAAATCAAAACCCACCAAATGCTAACCTGCCCGAGCCTGGGCGGTAAACGTAGATAAGAATTCCTACATGTCAGCGCAGCTCACGCGGCAGGCTTGAAGTGTGTCTTATGCCCTTTCGACCTGAACTTCCAGGTCTGTCAGACGCTAGAAGCCATCTCATACATAGCTTTCGTAGCGAAGGGGCCGGAGAGTCGAGCGAGGGCTGCGCTTGGTGAGGAAGGAGTAGCAGCGCTACTTCGAACGAGCCAGGCGTAGACCGCAGCCGCTCTCCGGTTTCTGTAGCCGGAATCGTGTTTATGGGATGGCTTCTAGGCGTCCGGGCGAGACAAGGGGGTAACCCGCTCCAGCATCGCCGTCACGGCCGGCACGTCCTCTGGCAGAATGGCGTGGCCCGTTCTGGCATCATACTGTTGTCGAAACTCCTCCATCTCGTCTTTCGTATCGCCGCTCCCTTGCGCGAGGTAACAGAGTGGTGAGACCTCAAGACTATGCCGCGGACGATGCGGCCCCGGCTGGAAACGATCGCCGGTATGCGCTAGTATCGCCGTCATTAACGCTTCGGTGTTCTCGAGCGAACCATCGCGCGGAAACAGCACGATTTCCGGCATCGCTTCGTTGTCGGATTTTCTTAGAGCGAACATCATTTCATGAAGAGCGTCACGGAACTCAGGTGATTGGCGACTCAGGTCGATCAGGGAAAAGGCCAGCAGACACACCTCCGACTCAGTGGGATTAAGATGCAGTTTGAACTGGCTCGGACGGTTTTCATAGGTCCCGCCGGCACCGTAAGGGACGTCCAAAGCTGGATCATAGTGCGGCTCGTAGTGGCCCCATCCCCGCCTGAGATCGCGTATGGTGCTGAAATACTCAAAGTGACTTTCGATATAGGGCTCAAGCCTCGTCCCACCATACCATCGCGATAGCTCTACCTTCCGCACATCGTCAAGACTATACCGACGCTCGCCCGTCTCCGGATCGTCATGCCCGAGCTGTAACCCGGGGAATTGGTCTTCAATCTCCGCTCGATTAGGTGACATGGCTCTCCCGGAAATTAACTGCCGTTAGAGCCGGTCGATGCTGCGCTTTATGTGCGAGGGATTCTGGCATGACGATTTACTATACCACAACCCTGCCACTCGTAGATTGTAGCCCAGCCCACATTTCAGTAAGAACCTCAGCCAGAGGCGAAACGGCTAGTCCTCTCTGAAAGTTATGCGTGTAGCCAACAGATATTACTCGTCGCGCGCCTGCTGAAGCGTCGCGATGTCGAGCTTGACCATTTTTAACATCGCCTGGGTAACGCGTTTGGCCTTGGCCGGGTCAGGGTCGTTTAACAGGTCGCTTAGGATTGACGGGACGATTTGCCAGGTAACACCGAACTTGTCCGTCACCCACCCACATTGCAGTTCCTTCCCGCCGTCGGTCAGCTTCCCCCACAAGTGGTCGATTTCCGCCTGATTTTCACAGCTAACGACGAATGAGGTCGCCGGCGAGAACTCGAATCCTTCGACCGGACCGCCGTTCAAGAAGATGAATTCCTGGCCTTCGAGCTCGACCTGTACGGTCATCGTCTTTCCTTTGGGGCCCGGCACGTCATCTCCGAGATGCGTCTCCCCTCCCACCTTCACGTCCTTGAAAATCGACGCGTAGAACGCGGCCGCTTCCTCGGCCTGGTCCTTGAACCACAGAAAGGGAGTGATGGCTGGCATGGCTTACTCCTGGTCCGAAGTTTGTGCCCCGGACCGCGGCACTGGCTTGATCATGCTGACGATGTTGCCTTCCGTATCCTCGAACGAAGCGTAGCGGCCGATACCGGGGATGTCCATCGGCTCGTTTAACAGTTTGCCGCCGGCGGCCTGTACCTGCTTCAGCTGCTCATCGACATCGTCTACCGCGATGACGACCGAGGGATGCTGGTTAGCGTTGTCAGCCGACTTCTGGAAGAACCCGCCGTTGATGGCGCCGGGCTTCTTGGGGCCGTTCTGGTCGGATTCCGTGGTGGTAGCGACGACATAGTTTCCCATGTCCTCGCCCAATATCTCGGTTTGCCATCCGAAGACAGTGGCGTAGAAGTTGGCCATGCGTTGCCGGTCTTCCGCCGGCATTTCAAAGTGGATAACGGGATTCATGCTCATAGAGGTAACTCCTTAGATTTGATGCGTTGCTCGTGTAGTGAGAGCCGGTACTCTCTGATTTTGAGTATGACCCGTTATTCGTTCACAAGATTTGGAAGATTCCACGCAAAACCGGCGGGGTTTACCCTCTGGGTTTGGGACGCCGTCACCAGCTTTCTTAAAAAGTGATCCGGAAAACATTCGTCTCACGAATCTTGAAGCCACGGGATTTGTACAGCCGATGAGCTGCATCTCGTCCGTCTTCAGAATGCAGACGGACGTTGTGGATGTCCCGTTTCTTGCTCTCCTGATTCAGAGTCCGTAGACATGACTCTAAACGATACCATAGGTGCCAGAACTGTTTTTATTAGCGTCGCTGAAGCGCCCATTCCACCAGCGGAAAGGTTACTTTGGCATCCCATTCCGTCGTGTCGATATCAAGGGCTGGGTCCGCTAAGTCATACGCCTCGGCGCGCGGCACCGGAAACAGCACGCTCGGGGTGGTTTCAAAGGAAGCCGAGGTTATGTCAGCCGGTTCTCCCCGGTGGTAGCGTTGGAAGTCGGCCACCGTTCCCCATTCAAGTTTCGTTCCATCCGGCGTGTTGCAGAGGATCAGCGTGTCGACGCCGACGTGAGGACTCTCCGCGAGCATCGGCTGGCAGCGATAGGTGCATGGGTGGAGCGTGAGCGCCTGCCGGCCGCTACCATGATCTTCCTGGGGCGGACCGATGATCGTCAGGACCGTCACCTCATCTCTCGGCCGGAGAGAGTTGAGAATGGTTTCCTCGGCATGAAGGTCGACCACGGACCGACCAGACGAACTTTTCATGTTGACGCCGTGGCTGATCGCGATGGCCTCCCCCCGGCGCCTGATCAGCGCGCAAGCACCGACGCTGAACCCGCGATGTGACTCGGCCAACGGTCGTGCTTCGCGGGCCCCGATGATCGTACTCAGTGCTTTGTCTGGTAGCGGTTCGGTTCGCTCCTCAAAGTCCAGCATCGACCAGGGGCGCTCCATGGTGCGCCCTAGTCCCATCACTGCCGCCCGCGCTCGCTCGTAATCGACTTCTTTCATGGCCAGTTAGCGTAGCACGCTACCTGTCGAGTTGCGTAGACTTGCACCTAGTTAGAGCCTGTTCCGCTCAGCCGTAGAGTTTGCTCTGCGTTCCAATCGCCGCTAAAAGCACGTCGTCACCCGATTGTCGAAATATCACTCGGCGATCACCACCCACATTGATACTCCGATAGCCGACGTACTTACCGCGCAAGGGATGGTTATTGAGAGAAGGGTGAAAGGGGCTTTGTTCGAAGAACTCAATCTGCCTCTGGCATAGCCGCTGTTGGTTCGGGGTGAGATCTGAGAATTGCTTCTGGAACTGCTTATGGTAGCGAAGGTTCACTTCGCTTGTTTCAGATGAGCAAACATCTCTTTGGAGGAGCTAAACTTTGGTGAAAGATTCCTGCCCTGAGTCACATCGCGCTCAAACTGGCCGATGATTTTCTCCAACCAGGGGCTCATCCGGGGGGCGTTAGAAAAAGTAATTTCGCGATTTTGGATAAACTCTCGCAAATAACCGCTGACGACAGTGCTCAATGGCAAGCCAAGCTCGTCGGCTAATCGCTGCGCTTGCTTCTTCAAATCAGAATCGGTTTTGACGTTTAATACAGTTTTCATAACCGTAGTATATACAATGGTTATGAAAATGTCAACGGGTCTGGGACGACGTTAGAACCTGTTTTGCAGACGTCAATCTAAGGTAACCACAGTGTAGCGGTTGTCATCGGGCATATAGAAATAGAACTCTCGCTCAACCCCTAGAATCGGTACTTTCACCCGAAGATCGCGACGTTCCTGGATTGCGGCCATAATTTTGTCAAAAGCTTTCCAAAGTCGTCGCAACTGGCCATACTCACCCGATCGATCTCCGAAAGCTTCGGAATGATCAAGCATCGCTGCGAAGTTCTCCAACCATTTCAACGCATCTGTGCTGGCATCCCGGACTCTAGAGGCAGTCAGATAAATACTTTCGACATCGGCGTGATTAGCCATCGCAATTACTGCTTGCTCTGCCTCGATACCATACCGATAAGCATTGCCGCAGCGAGCGAACTCTGCACCTAAGTCAACCGTATACGCTCGAAACCCCGACTGCAGATCAGCAACGGAACGATAACCTGCTTCTCCTGCTAAGGTGCGATTGATAGCAAGCCAATCTCGTCGATACCTGATCAGGTTTCCTGGCATGTTGTGGTACCGGTCTCCAATCAATAAGCGGGGTTGGTGTGCCCGACGTGCTAACTCGGCATACCGTGCCAGGAATCTGATTGTATCCCTCGGTTCCTGGTCGAAGTCAGCATCGACTTGTACGATGAGATCTCTATCGCTCTTGCTGCGACGAACTATTTGATAGGCACCCTCACGGATAGCCGCTGCCTTGCCGAGATGTGAGTCGAGACCATAAAAATCAACGAATCCCGGAACGTCTCCCTCTGTTAGTGTCGTCCCATCATTCACCACGACTACATGGTCTACCATTGGCTGAACTGCTTCTACGGTTCCACGAAGTGCGGTAGCGCTCTGCTCAGCGTCTTCTGGGTAGGCATAGAAAGGCACTAATGCCCACGTCTCTATTCCGCGCTCGCCAAGTCGCTCGGCTGAGGCAAGTTCAACGGCTAAAGCCTGGTTTTCTGAGTCACTCATAACGGCTCAGTCTACCACCAGAGGGCTAGTGTCAGTATAGGCAAATGGCGCTATAGGCGAAGCGCCATTTGGATGTAGCTCCGGGTATGGGGCGACGTTAGAACCTGTTTTATTCAGAGGGGTCTCCGATCAGTTCTTCTAACTTTTTATCAAGCATTTCTAAGCTATCGAACTTGCCTTCGCCTTCAGACATAAGCGGCTTATCGAAAAAGCCGCCGACCGTATACTCGGGCAAGCAATATGTTCTGCCGTGACCCTCGGCTACCATTTCAATCTTCAAACTCCCAAGAAAGCTGGTAAATCTGACTCGTTCCGTCGCTGAAACCAGACCATCTGGAGTCCGAACCGCGATGTCTGCCCGAATGCGCACCTCATAGTAGTTGGTTTTCTGGTTCTCCAGGACTTCAATGTGGTGATGTGGTCCAATATCCGCTTTGACCTCTAGGTCGCCGCCTGACGATAGACGAGTCATGCGTCTCACTACCGAGGCCAGTTTAGCGCAAGCTACCTTTTCTCGTTCGTTCAACGAGTCGACTACAAATCGACTTTCTAGACTCTGCTCACTATCGGTGATTGGCATAACCATATCCTAAACGTATCAACATACCTTGAAAGGTTCGAGCCTCCCGGTGCCGTATAAAGAAAAGAACTTTTATTAGAAGCTTTCTGAGCTTGCTCTGGCACTGGGGGACCCGCAAAGTTACAGGCGATTTGAAATGACTTAGTTTAATAGTTGCTTGCTCACCAGTCGGGTCTGGAACTATAGCATTTAGTCAGGGCGCCACTGCTATTGTAACGATAAGAACTGCGGCGCCGACACCTAGAACGAGCAAGGTGGACCATATATAGGATAGCCTCCGAGCTGGACCAGCCTCTGAGAAAATTAGGCCCGCCAATAGCCCAATAGCAGCACCGCCCAAATGACCGCCAACCGAAATATCCGGTTTGGAGAATGTGTAAAAAAGATTCACGAGTAATAACCCGAGGAGAAGCCCCTGGTAGGCTTGAGCGACTTGACCGCCGCGAGTACGAAGTACCACCGCCCCAGCCGCAGTTAATCCGAAGATTGCCCCTGACGCGCCGGCGGTTGCTGCGTCGGGTTGTAATAATATCGCACCAAGTGACCCACCGACCAACGCCACACCATAGACTAGAATGTACTGTACACGTGGCACCACCGCCTCTACCGCCAACCCGACATACCAGAGCATAAGCATATTCGAAAGTAGGTGAACGAAATTCAAATGGACAAAGGCTGACGCGCCGATTCTCCACGGCTCAGCTGCGATTGTAGACACCGAAACCGCACCATCTACAAAGTAAGGATTGGGCTCCCAAATACTGACTCCCGCCTGCATAAGCTGGGCGCCGAAGACAGCGATATTGGTAACGATCAGGCCGAGGGTTAGCACTGGCCCACTCGGAAGCGAACGCAGTTTCCAAACGGCTCTTGAGAGGCCAGTTTTGGGCTTATCCCATAGCTTCTTGCAAGCTGGACAGACAGCACCCAAGCCCAGCTCCGACAAACAATCAAGGCAGACCGGCCGTTTGCAGATAGCGCAGCTCCTGCCGGTTTCTCTACCTGGGTGACGGTAACATGCGTGCATAGGTAGGGTCGCTCAGAACCTAGTTAATTAGCTCCGGACAGGGACGACGTTAGAACCTATCTTACTTCTTCTTTTGCTTAAAGAATTTGTTTTCGAACTCAGCTAGAAACTGAAAGTGGTTTGCCATGACTTCTGCAATCTCTTTGTCTGTCATGTCTTTCATAGGGTTCATGCCTTCATACTGCTTATTCATCCGCTCAAACTCCTTCCTCAATGGTTCTACCTCGGCGAGCTGTTCCTCGACAGTTTGCTGTACGGGCTTCCGTGCTGACTTGCACTTGTTTAATTCGTTCACGGTCTTAGTGAGGGTAGCCTCTAAGTCTGTAGCGCACTGTTCCATGTCGGCTCGCCACATATCTATGAGGTCATTTTTCTTAGCCATGTTGAATAGGGGTGGCTTAAACGTAGGCCTGTAGTTAATTGGCCTTGGCAGGTAATCATTGTCGAACTCAGGAATACCTATTCGTTGATAGTTTGAGCTATGCGCAGCTAAATGCCGATTTGTGGGAGCCTCTTGGTGATACCTATATGAAAGAGTCGATTTTGCTGAGGCTAAAATATCCTTCTCAAGCGTTTTAGGAATGATGTAATTTTGTGCAGCCACACCTTTTATCAGGTTCCGAAGTAAGCGGTCGTAAAAACGACTATTTTGGAGCAAGAAGCTTTCTATATGAGATTGAAGCCAATCGATGTCATCACTGCGCTTCCCTAGGTCTTGAGAAATCTTCAGAACAATTCGAGTGATGTACCGCAAGTCTCGGTAATGTGATATCCCCTCGTGCCCGGGAAATACTTTCAATTCCGACATGTTTTTCATGGCTCCGGGACAGGGACTCGAACCCCGATTACCAGATTCAGAGTCTGGCGTCCTACCATTAGACGATCCCGGAATGGATACCTGTCCAGTCTACGTAACGTAGCAGCCGCAATCCAGGCCGCCCGGGTAGAAGATTCCCGCTGGTGCGGGAATGACGCGAGGGGGTTGGCGGGAATGACATCAGCAGGCGGAAATGACGAGGGTAGGCTTCAGCCGACGCGGTAGCCGGTCGTTTTTTGCAGCGACAAGAGGACTGCCTTCGTCATTGCCAAAATCGGCGTCGCTAAGAGTGCGCCGGCTACGCCACCGAGCTTGACCCCGACCAAGACCCCGAAGAAGACGATCAGCGGGTGGAGCTTGACGGCCTGTCCGACGATCCGCGGATACAAGATCTTGTGCGCCAGCTCGTTCAGGATAAAGTAGAAAACCAGGATAAACGGGATCAGGACCGGATTGAGAAAAGCGGCGATCATCACCGGGACGGCAACGCCGAGGAACGGGCCGATCACCGGGATCAGCGAGGTCACCGCCGTCGCCACGCCGCCGATCACCCAGTAGGGCAGACCGATCGCCGCCATGAAGATCGCCGCCAAGACACCCATGCCAATCGCGATCAACAGGGTGCCGCGGACGTATCCGCCCAGGATAACGTCGAATTCGTCGCTCAACTTTTTTAGCAGCCGTCGCCGGCGGGCCGGGAACAATGTCACGATTTCCCGCACGAACGTCTTACCGGACAGCAGGAAGTAGACGCTGACGAAAATCACGACGATGATGTCGGAAATCGTCCCGAAGAGCGTCCCGATGATGTCGCCGGTCTTGGCAGCCGCGTTGCCACCGGCCGCTTTCAGGTTAGCGGTCGTGTCGTCGGCCAGGCGCTGCAGGTCAAAGTTAAGATTGCGCTTTTTCAGCTCGTTCTCCACGCCCGGAATGGTGTCGTTTCGGAGTTGCTCGGCATAGCGCGGGTAGTCACGGGTCAGCTGGTCGGCTTGTTTGGCGAGTGGCACGCTGGTCAGGGCGACCAAGCCGGCCAGTACCGCAAGCATCACCAGGTAGACGATCAGGATGGCCGCACCGCGTGGTAGGTGCTTGAAACGAGATAGCGCGTTGACCGACGGCAACAAGGCATAGGTCACCAGTAGAGAAAAGGCGAACAGGAAGAAGATGTGCGCGAAATGGGCCAGGAGGTTACCGACGAAGTAGGCAATGATGCCGGTCGCGATGATAATCAGTTCGGCCACGAGGAGCCGGGGTAGGCGGAGATTCACGAAGTAAGTATACCGTGTCAGCCGCGTTCCGGGCCGCCGATCAGGAAACCTCGAGCCTAACCGCCACCCTTACCTTGGAATCAAACGCTTAGAAGCTTTGAGCCGGAACAGGTTCGGGCAAGGCTTATCCGATTCCGAGGGAGCGACCTGCCTTGTGCTCGAAAGGTTGACATAGTGCTAAAAAAATCGTATCATTCAGTAATTTCCTCAAACAGCCCGCGCATGCCTAAAACGAAGAAAAAATTGGACGACCATAATCTAATCAGTCACGATGAAGGTGGTTTAGGTACGTTCCTTCAATCTACGTTAGGAGTCACCCGATGACTCGGATTCTCAGCTTCGTGCTGATCGTCGCCTGGCTGGGCCGTATGCCTGGTGTGGCGTACGCACGCGGGGCGGGGATCGCGCTGGGCATCGCCCTGGCCGTCATCTTCGTCCTGTCGTACGCGCAGTACCGCGGCTGGCGCCGCGTCGTCCGCTGGATCGCCCCGGTTACCACCCGCGTCCGCGGCTGGTTCATCCGACGGCGTCCGGCAAGGCAGGTCGTCGCCCTAATCGCGGCCATCGTCGTTCGATTGGGCCAAACCGAGAAAAGCCGGCCGGAGCGGCGCACCCGCTTCAGCCGTTACGTCGCGATTGCCCTACCACCGTTGTCACCGGCCGGAAACGGCATGTTGGCATCGGCCGCGATGGCTGAACATTGGGGACTCCACCGCCACTGGTCCGCCGTCATCGGCGCTGTCGCCAACACAATCCCCGTGTTCGTCGGTATCGTCCTCCTGCGGACTTTCCCCTGGCAGTACGCGCTCCTCGGCTTCATGGCAATCGTCATCGCCTTCGTCGCGTACCGCCTGAAGACCGCCAAACCAACACCATCAATCTATCGATCGCCTACCGCGATTGAGAGAAAACGCAACGACCTCCCTCGAGGCCCGCGCGTTTCTTTTGGCTAAAAGTTTTTAAATCAGGCGATTAAGACGACGCTTAGTGGGTGCAGAGGGACTCGAACCCCCAACCAATTGCTTAAGAGGCAACTGCTCTACCATTGAGCTATGCACCCGCTCTGCCCAGTATAGAGGGCGGCTGGCGAACGCCTCAAGGTCGATTGACCGCGGCTGGCGACGGGACTAGTCTGAGAGCGTCGACGCGAACCAGCGTCACAACACCAAAACCATGCCTGCCGGCCTCACTACTGCCGCCCTCAAACCGCTCACCGACTTACGGACGTCTGATTTTTCGCCGACGACCGTTTCTGCCACGCTCGATTTGCCGGACGGCAAGGCCACCACGATCTACATCTCCTCGTTTCCCCGCGCCAACACCGCCCTGCGTCTGGCGGTCTTTGACGAGGCCGAACCGCTTTTGGCCTGGTGTGGCCGCACCCAGATCGACTTCGCCATCGTCGGCGGCTTCTTCATGCGCGGCAAGCGCTTGCCGGTCGGCGAAGTGTGGATGCGCGGCACCCGGATCGAAAGTCACCTTGGCGAATGGGCGGCCGCGCGCGGCACCCTCTTCGCGTACCGCGACGAATTACGTATCGCACCGCGCGCCGAGTTGCCAGCGGAGCCGGAAGGCGAGCTGATCCAGGCCGGGCCCCAGCTGGTCGCCGGCGGCACGTCGCTTATTTTTCCGGGAGCGCCGCTCGACAGCTTCCCCAAGACCTGGCGGCGCACCAATGATACCGACATCACCAAAGGACGGTATCCACGCACGGCGATCGGCTATGACCATAAGCGCCTCTGGGTGGTCGCCTGCGACGGCCAACCGACGATACCGGCAAATTTGGTCAAGCCCCTGCCTGACGCGGGCTTAAGCCTCGGCGAACTGGCCGAGGTGATGGTCGCGCTTGGCGCGCATGAAGCGCTCAACCTCGACGGCGGCGGGTCGACCTCGATGATCTTCGAGCGGCGGCTCCTCAATCGTCCGAAAGCCGGCCTGCGCGACAAAGGACGGCGCCTTGGCGAGACGCTCGAGCAGGGACGACCGGTCCATTCGGCGATCGCCTTCCTGCCGCGCTAATGCCGGTAGCGGCGATAGCGGCCATAGTCACCGACGGCGTCCGCCAAGAGCGTTTCCAACGTTTCCTGGTAGAGAATGCCGGACGCCTCTAGGAGCTTGGCGTAAACGCTGGTCTTCGTGAAGCCGGGAATTGTGTTAATCTCGGAAATTTTCACCTCTTCCCCATCGACGAAGAAGTCGACCCGCGCCATGCCGGCACAACCGGTATAGCGGAAAGCGCGTTCCGCCGTTTCTTGCACGCGCCGTCTCGCGGTTTCAGAAATGGTCGCCGGTACCTTCAGTTCCATGCCACCCGGCGTGTACTTGGCCTTATAGTCAAACCATTCTGACTCGATGACAATCTCTCCCGGTTCCGAAATCGTTAACTCTCGGGTACCTAGGATCGAACACTCGATTTCCTGGCCGGGCGCCATCGCCTCGACCAGAACCACGGAGTCATGGACCAGGGCGGACTCGATTGCCGATGGCAACTCCTTAGGTTCCTTCACCTTGCTGATCCCGACCGATGAACCAAGTCTCGCTGGTTTCACGAAGACTGGCAGGCCGAGACAGGCAAGCTCTTTGGCGACCGCTCCCGACTCACCCGACCAACGGGCTGCCTGGACGATTTCATATTCGACCTGCGGAATACCGGCCAGCGTCATCTGGCGCTTGAAGATCGCCTTGTCGATGCAGACGGCCGAAGCGAGGGAGCCACTGCCGACGTACGGCACGTCAAGATGCTGGAGGAGTCCTTGCAGGGTGCCGTCCTCACCATATGGGCCGTGCACCACGGGAAAAACCACGTCGGCCCCGAGCAGACCGCCCGCCGGTTCGAGTTTCACCGCCTTCCCGTCGAGCGACCACTTTCCTTCGCGGGAAATGCGCACGTCGAGCACTTCGTGGTCGAGTTCGGCGAGGCCGGCCCGCACTGCCTGCGCCGAGGCCAATGACACCTCATGTTCCGAAGACCGGCCACCCGCCAATACCGCTACCTTCATGGCATTAGTATAAGTCAACGTATCTCTGTGCGCCCGGTAGGACTCGAACCTACGACCCTCTGTTCCGAAGACAGATGCTCTAATCCACTGAGCTACGGGCGCGCACTAGGCGTTCATACGTTCTGATTCTATGACAGTTCGCACAAACAATCTCACATTTTTCTAATTCAAATCTTAGTTTCGTCTTGTTATTCGCGTACACTAGTCGGCTAATCGAAAACTCCTTGTTCTCCAAGTGATCGAAGTCCATCACGTAGTAAGGATATGACTCGCCACAATCCTTGCATGCTGTAGACATCTTGAGGTCGCGGACATATTTCCTTAGTTCCTCGCGGCGACGGTAATTTTTCTCGATGTAGTGCTGACGATTGGCATAATAGTGCCGTCTGATCGCAGCCCGACGTTGATAGATGTTTGAAAAAGGCATATGTATATTATAGCAACTTGGTTATCTGTATCTCTAGAAATCCGACGGGTAATTTGTAGACCGCGGTCTGAGGGGGTATAAAGGAATGTCGTCCCTTAACACGTTGGTTTCCGGAACTGATCCCGCATCTTACGGAGTCTGACCAGTGTGGGACTAGTTCCGGAAACCACCACCAGGAAGGCAAACCCATGGCGCGCAAGCCGCGATATGTTGCACTATGCATCAGTGGTCCGCATCTGTGGGCCGCTTTGTTCGATAATGCCGGAAGTCCGGATCGTTTCCGGCCTGGAATCACCCCGACCGAGTACGAGCGCTTGTCAGGAAAATACGACCGGGACAAAAAGCTGGTCCAAAGCGTCGTCCGGTCGTTCACTCCAAGGCCGGACTATATCGGCATGACCGTCGCCGGAGACCTCGACGTCAAGCAAGGCGTTGTCGTCTCAGCGCCCAACCTGCACGGATGGGAAAATAGACCCCTCGTCCGCGACCTACGGAGGAAGTTCCGTTGCCGGACAACGATCGCCAACGATGCAGAGGCCGAAGGGTTGGGACATGCCCTCTACGTTGCCAATAACGACGAGCGAGTGTGGTATCTGCTCTGGGATTATGGCTTCGGCGGTAGCTACGTCACTCCAGGGAATCCACCGGGAGTCGTGAATCTCGAGCCCGGACATGCAATCAAGCTTGACCGGAACGGATTCGAGTGCGGCTGCGGCAGACGAGGTTGTCTCGAGGCCTACGTCAGCGGGGCCGCAATTCGGAATCGGTTCAAAGTCGCGAGCCCTGAGGAGTTGACGAAAAGCCAGTGGTCGACAGTCTTGCCTTTCCTCGCCGAGGGGGTGCGCGTAATGCTGGACTGGAAGCCAGCCGACCGAGTGATATTTGGCGGCGAAATTGCCTGTTGCTTCCCACAACTCGTAGCAAGCGTGGCTGCCCGCGTCCGCGGCGATCGATCCCCTAACCAGCCGCCCTGGTTCGGGATAACAAGAGAGCGGCTCGGAGCCAAGGTCTACGGAGGCCTCGCCATCATCGCCCGGGACTACCCGGAGACGGCGAAGGCAAACTTTCGGATTCTGGATCCCGCCTGACTCTACCCCCACCTGTCGTACCCCGGCGGCGGAACCGTGTTCATCTGGACACCTCCGCCGCCGGGCGCTTTTTTACCCACCCATCTCCCGCCAGTTGCCAGATAACTAGCCGGCCACTTCGCCCTGACGGGCGATTTTTTTATGTATACTGCGGGCAGAGGCCTATGGCGCAAAACCAACAGACGGTCGCGGTTGATATCGGGGGGACGGACATCCGGATCGTCGTCTTCGCTGATCCCGCTAGTGGCACCATCGTGGCCCGTGATCACTTCCGTCATTCTCACAACCAGGACTTTGCGTCCGACCTGCAACGACTGATCGAACTGATCAAAGGGTTTGCGCCGGATACTGATCGGATCGGCATCAGTATCGCCGGGATCGTCGATGGGGGCACGATCACCGGTTCAAGCAACCTGGCCGCCTGGCACAACCAACCGATCGGCGAGCGCCTGGCAGAAGCCTTTGACGCCGACGTCCGACTGATCAACGACACGGCGGCGGCGGCTCAGGCGGAGGTAAATTACGGCGCCGGCCTGGGGTCTGAGTTCTGGTTTATCACTAGCGGTTCGGGTCTGGGCGGCGCCCTGGTGCAGGCTGACGGGACGGTTACGCCGCAAGAACCCGGCCACATGACGATTCACGCCGATGGACCGACTTGTACCTGCGGCGGCCCGGGGTGCTGGGAAGTCTACGTCGGCGGGAACTCCCTTGAGCGCCGCTATGGCATCGCCTCGGCAGCGGAATTGGACGAGGCGCAGTGGAGCGAATGGTGTGTCGACATGGCCCTGGGACTCCGCAACCTGACGAACGTCTACTGGACACCCCGTGTCTACCTCGGCGGCGGCGTCATCCTAAACGAGCAGCAGCGATTGCCGGTGATCGTCGAGCGAATGAAACAGTGGCCGTACCGACCAGTCCCGGAACTCTGCCCGGCCACCAAAGGGTCCGACAGCAGCCTGTATGGCGCGCTGGCGCTCTTCCGCTAGCATCTCCCGAAGGAAGCGACACCTGGCGAGAGCGTCGATAGAGACCATCGTGGGCCAATCGATTGCTTAGAACTCATTTCAAAACCTCATTCCGACTACACGGGACCGGAGTTTCGGCTGCCGCCCACGCCCGGCTCGTCGAAGGAGCGTTGACTACTCCTTCCTCCCCAGTTCTAGCGAAATAAACGAACGCCGGCGTTAACGTCTGCGCGTTTCAAAGAAGACAGCCGCGTGCCAGTCTGGACCCTAGCCGTGACCGTGCGGATGGTGCCGCGAGCGGGGAATCAAGAGGGGCAAGGCTACCACCAGGGAGAAGACCCAGGCGGCGGCGACCAGTAGCCTGAGCGTATCGTCGCGCTCTTCGACTTCACGGAGGGAGCGGCCGCTCAAGACGACTGTGTCCGTGCCTTCGACCCGTTGGGTGACGGTAGCGAGGCGAACCCCGCCGCGTGGCTGCCAGGTGAACCGGAGGGAACCTGATTGCTTGGTGTTATCGACGATCCCCGGGGGAATTGTCGGCACCGCACCATCGAGGGACGCGTTCGAGGCAATCACGTTTCGATCCTTATCGTAGACGATCGTGAAAGGGGCGAGACTGCGCGTAACCTCGACCGAACTGGTCGCGATTCCCTTTGGGTCGGCGCCATTCTTAATCTGGTTCGCCGCGTCTTCCGCGATTTGGATCTGGGGGTCATCGGCGGAACTTCGATACACTTGCTGGGCAGTGACGTAAATCGTGCCGTAAATGAGGCTGATGAGAAAAAATATACTAATCGTTTTCATGCGTCCTCAGTTTAACCCAGTGCGGCCATTTTGTGTCTTTTCCGTGAGGGTCGTCGGGTATGTCTGGCTTCGTACCGCGACGTGCAACGTTCCATCGACCATTTTTCTTACTTGACGACGCGAAATCTGAGGTGGGCCACTTGGGGTGATTCGATTACCCTGGTTTGGTAATGACATAGTAAAAGTTACTTGCTTTTGGGACTTCTGTGGGCGTTAAAGTCGTGATCCGGCAGACTCACACGTAAGGTACCGTTACTTCCCTGACTTCTCGTAAGGGCTTTCTGACTTCTCCACAAATCGAATACGTCTCTCATTCTCTGGCTTGAAGGTAGGAGTGTTCACTAAGATCATCTTTAGTTTGCCGAAGTAGTGGATCCTGGTTTTCGGTGGAATGACCAATAAGTCAGTCGGTTCAACCTCAACTTTCTCATCATTCAGCGTAAATGTACCCCTACCTTCAAGAATGTAATACATATACGTACTTCCTACATCTTGGAATTCCTGGAAGTGGCCCTCTTTCGTCTCAACGACTACAAACCCTGCCGTCGGTACGGTCCCTTCAGAGTAGATTCTGAGGTCGATACCATGCTTGCTGAGTTTCTTTGCTTGCTTTGCAGATACTTTGTAATTCACCGTATTTCTCTCTTATAGTTACTTCCTCTGGGTCCCTGCGTGGACGACGTTAGAGCCGGGATTTGTGAAGCTTCCTGTAGATTTAAACTCTTTAAGAATCTACTCCTGGCCGGAAGTCCAAGTTGGGGGCAACGACCCCATCCTGGCCAGCATATTGCGACTGACTAGGTTGAACAATCTTATCCGTCATTTTGGCAAACAGGACAAGTCCAATCGCGTCTCCTTCATTAAGTTCCACTGAAAATTTACCCAGGTTTTTGATTTCCAACGTTATGGATCTGGCGTCGTCATGATTTCCGTCAATCACGCCTGCTGTCACGTGCGTGGTAAGCCCAAGACGTGCCACCGTGCTTCGGCCGTCAAGGAAAGTTAGGATATCCGAAGCTGTTTTTATCTTTTCAACCGTTGAGGCGAGGATGAATCCGTCCGACCCTAAAGTAAACTTCTTCTTCGACAGATCAATTTCGTCATATTGTAAGTCGCCAGGGGACCGTAAGCTGACCGTTTGTCCAGGTTTTGGTATGAGTATCTTCTTGGCCAAGTGCACTCTAATACCTGCGGGCCGAACATGTTTCAAATCTATCTCGGGGATAATCTTAATCTCGCCCTGCTTGAGGCATTTTTTAATCGCTATGTCTGCTAGATACATATATAGTTACTTCCTCTGGGTCCCTGCGTGGACGACGTTAGAACTGAGACTCATCATTACGCACAATGAATCAGGATTCCATCTCGTTATTCAGTGGCTTGGGTTTGGTTAAACCTTTCGCCAAAGCAAGCAATAGAAAGATAGCAATAAACCATAGGTATACATTAGATAGTGCTTCCAACGCGTTAATCTGGGTAGATCTTACAAACGGCGAACCCCTCACAGCGCTTGTTGTAACGTTAAATGGATAACCTTTATCGAAAAATGCATGTTCGAGGCTTGATCCTGGTCCTTTATTCGAAATGCGTTCAACGGTGAATACCGTAATGAGCGTGACAAAGGTGGCCACCATCAAGGAAGTACCTATTATAACCCCCTGTGCTCGAGCCGATATTCGTCGAAGTAAATAAATGACTGTTGGTAGCGTCGCTGGAATGTAATAAGCGAAGGATTTTCCAGACGCGGGACATCGTGAACTGTAATAGCCACAGTTAAAAGAGTAGGCGACCGTACCTAGGAATCCGAGCACAAGAAGTCCGGTTGTAATCAATATTGAACGTTTCATTCCTATAAAGTTACTTTCTTTGGGGTCCCTGCGTGGACGACGTTAGAACTGCAATTCTCGCTTCAACACACGAAACACTTCTTCAGCGTTCCGTTCATTACTGAAGTGGCCACGGTCATTGTAAGTGATAAGCTGTGCGTTCAGTTCCTCGGCAATTGCTTTCCCTTGTTCGAATTCAATTGAATCATCGTCAGTTGAGTGCATAACAATGATCTGCCTCGCAAGCGGCTTGATTCTCTCCGATGCTATTTTTTCATTAAAGAAATTAGCGTATGCCGTTCCGTCATCGTGCCGCTTGGAATTTTGAATATCGTTCGAGAATGCGGCAATCAAGAAAACCTTCTCAACTCGCGGACGATAGGTATCGAGATAAAGCAAGACGGCTCGGGTACCGAGGCTGTGTCCTCAAGTATGAGTGGTTTGTTAGACCTGGAAACTTCCTTATGAATTGCCTTAAGCCAATCTTTGGCGTGTGGGCGTGTTCCACCGGGAAGATCAGGAACCGCAAAATCAACGTCCGCTTCCTTGAGCATCGGAGATATGCGAGGATACCAATGAGCTTCGGAGGAGGCCGTGTAACCGTGAATAAAGACTATTCGAAAATCTGACATATAGTTACTTCCTTTGGGTGGCTGATGGGACTTGAACCCACGACCTCCTGGACCACAACCAGGCGCTCTAACCGACTGAGCTACAGCCACCACGACGTTGCGCACAGGCAACTAATACATTATGCCGGATTCCCACCGAGGCGGGAATGAGGGAGAGCGCGTACCGACATGACAAATACGGACGCGCACCTTGTTCGAATAATGTGCCCCGGGTAGGATTCGAACCTACGACCTTAGGCTTAGAAGTCCTCTGCTCTATCCAGCTGAGCTACCGGGGCAAACAACACCACTGTCATTCTGACCTTGAACTCGGTTCAAGGGAAGAATCTAGCTAGTTCCTGAAGCGCCAGAGCATCTCACCAAAGAAGATTATTCGTCATCCTCGAGCTCCTCTGTGGCGTGTCAGTTTCGAAACGTCGAGCTCGTGCTCCCCGGATCGATGATTCCCCAGACGTTGCCAAACCCGATCTTCGCGCAGACGACCACCAAAAGGACAGCGGCCAGACCGGTCGTCACCCACGGCCAGCGCCGGACGTGGAGGCCGCGCCAGAGAGTAAAGAAACTGATCGCGAAATTCAGGACGAGGAGCATGATCGCCACATACACCAGTGGCAGCAACTCTTTCGGGAAGCGGACGAAGAAGACCACCTGGCCCGGCGGAGCGGCCGCTTGGGCCCGTCCTTCCTGGGCCAAGTAGACCGCGAGCAATAAGAGCGCTGCGTTGACGAGGATAAGGATGGCGAGGAGCCCGAGATGCTGACTGAGTCCGCTACCGCGTTTCCGTGGGGTCGGTCGCGAGGAAGGCGACGATACCCTGGTCGTCTTCGGAGAGTTGGTCGTAGGTGTACTGCGCGCAGGCTTCGACATCTTCTTCACTCCACTCAGGATAGCACTCGTGCACGATCTCGTGGAGAAGCGTCAGGGACCGTTCTTTGACTGAGAGGCCGCGTCTGATGATGATGCGATCGTTCAGCGGGTCGATGTAGCCGTTGATGTTGCAGCCGGAGAAGGTGGGGAGCCGGTCGCGGAACGCGACATCGTACGTTGAGTCGAATACCCCCTGATAGATTTGTGCGACCATGTGTTTTTGTGTGCTCCGGCTCCGTCAATGAAATTAATCGATGATAGCAAAGATTACGCTAAAAGTCAATACTTTAACGGCGTAACCAAGCTTCTTATTGTCACCAAGCAGGTGGCAAAAAGCCCGTGTTAGAAGAAAATGCCGACCGCTTGCTTCTTAGTCCGTCACTCCAAACCGTATCGTCGCAAAATACCTGACCCAACCACCGCCCCCGGCCATCCAAGTAGCCATACGCGTCGCGAAATCGTCAAAACCATTTCCAACGACGCTGCTTGCCAATCTGGGCGTGCTGAAGGACCACGTCATACGAAGTATCTCCCATCCCCCGGCGCGTGTTCGATAGTAAATCGGTAGTAAATCCGTTGACAAAAGCAGACGAGCATGGTACTCTCACCTAATTTCAATAAAACAGTAACAAGTACAAATACTCATGAAACTCTCAAAGAAGCGTCCGAAAATCATTCTGACTGCCCTTTCCGCTATCATGGCCCTCGGACTGATGGCTTCTCTATCGACCTTTGCGGCGAGCAGCAAGGCGACGCCGTTCTATCGTTACTGGAACGCCCCCCTCGGTGACCACTTCTACACCGTCGACCGGAATGACAAAGCCCTCAAGCCCTATGGGTACGGTTACGAAAAGGTGGAGGGGTACGTCTTCCGGGGTCAGGAACCCGGCACTACGCCGCTCTATCGCTACTGGAATCCGGCGATCCGCGACCACTTCTACACTATAGACCGGAACGATGCCGGACTCGCCGCCTACGGTTACGCCTTTGAGCGCGCCGAAGCGCACGTCTATCGTGACCAAGAAGCCGGCACCACGCCGCTTTACCGCTACTGGAATCCGACGATTGGTGACCACTTCTACACCGTCGACCGGAACGATGCCGGACTCGCCGCTTACGGTTACACCTTTGAGCGCGCCGAGGCGCACGTCTATCGTTCCAAACCCAAGGATACGGACCTTGCCAAGACACGTAAGAAGTACGCCAAGAAGGCTCCCCCTGCCGCACCGAACGCCCCCCGTCCGACCGTACCGGCTAACAGACCGACCGCGCGACCTAATGCCCCCACCCGCCCCACGGCACCACCCTCGCTTGCGACCTCGTGGTATACCAACGGCAAAGGCTACGCCTCCTGCAAGGCCACCAAAAGGCAAGCGTGCCGCCTTGAAGGCAATAGCGTCTATTCGTTCGTCCCATACACCGCGGACTATCAGACGAGCGATGTCAAAGCTGGCTCATATGACCTGCGGCTCGCCTACCATAACGCCGGCAACCTTTCTCTGCCCGCGAAGTACGGCTTCAAGGTGAAGGTGAAGGTAAACGGTAAGAACGCCAAGACCTACACTCTGGCCGCCCCTAAAAAAGGTGAGGTGAAGACCCAGAAGCTCCCGGTCAAGCTGAATAACGGTCGCAACACGATCAGCGTGGAGTGGACCAACGACTACTTTAAGAAAAACAAATACGACGCTAACTTCGCGATCAATTCGCTCGCCTTCGGCAGTACGGTCGGCGAAGCGGTGCCCAATCCCAATCCGGCTCCGGTCGCGCCCCCCGCAGGACAGCCGAATGAGACCGAGGCCGCCCTCGAAGCCGCCCGGAACAACCAGGATGACGCTGGCCTCTACGACTACCAAATCGCCAACGCCGCCAGTGGCCACTACGTGGTCAAGGTGACGCCGAAGGACGGCAGGGCCGTCTTCTACGAGATCGTCACCATGGTCGACGGAGCCTGGACATCGATTTTCACCGGCGAGTACGCCCCGTCACCGGAAGATCGCGCGACCTACAACGTACCCGAAGAAATCGGCAACCTGCTACCGGCCGCGCCGCCAGGCGCCACACCGCCAGACGACGGCGATCAGACCGAGTCGTAAACCAAATCCTTCTGCGTAATCAGCCGTTTTGTGAACGACAGCTGATTACTTTTGAATCCTCATCGCCCTCTGATCAAGCGGTCTGAGCGGGTGAGGGGAATCGAACCCCTATCGCCAGCTTGGAAGGCTGGAGTAATAGCCTTTATACGACACCCGCTTATTGGGTGGTCTGCCAGACGCTATCGACGATGTCTTGGAATTCATCGAGTAAATCAGCAGCGTGCTCGGCCGGTTTGACCTTTTGGTAGACCTTTACGATTATACCGCTCGGATCGATCAAGAATGAAGTCCGTTTGGCATAGGGGATGCCGTTGGCGCCGTAGGCGTTGATGATGCGGCGGCCCGGATCGGCCAGCAAGGTAAACGGCAGCTCATGCTTGGCGGCAAAGCGAGCGTGGCTCTGGATGCCGCTCGCGCTGACGCCGACCACGCTCATCAGCCGTTTCAGGGAATCGTAGTGGTCCCGGAGGGTACAGGCTTCCTTGGTGCACCCCGGGGTGTTGTCACGCGGATAGAAATAAAGCAGCAGCCAATTGTCACGAAACTCCTCGGAGGTCCGCACGTGACCGTGTTGATCGGGGGCGAAAAAATGCGGGGCTTGGTCCCCGGCAGATACTTTCATAAGTTAAGTATATCTGGTTTTGACGGAAAGGTCGCTGACCGATGTAGAATTGAAGCATCGGGGTGTGGCCTCTCAGGAAAGTTCGAGATACACTTCGCCTGGTAGCGCGCCTGCGATGAGCGCAAAGCGCGAATTAAAAAAATTCGGAGCCAGCGACGTACAAGGTCGGGGTGTGGCGCAGCCTGGTAGCGCGCCTGCTTTGGGAGCAGGAGGTCATGAGTTCGAATCTCGTCACCCCGACCTTGTACGAGCAGGGGGGGTCATCAGTTCGAATCTCGTCACCCCTGCACAGTTTGCAAAAGACTGACAACTATGGTAATATAATGGGTTATTAACTTTTGAGGTAGTATGCCAGAACCTGGAACACCAGAAAACGGGCAAACGCTTGCTGAGGCCGTGCACCAAGTGGAAGGTCTGTACCTAGGAGACAATATCGTTGCTATGACGGGCCAAGACTCGACCACACGTGGTGAGTTTTGGCAGGAAACACAAACTAACTTTCCGGCCCACGCTGAGGAAATCGGTGCCCTCCGAAAAGCGATACAAACGGCCCAGACGGGCAAGGAGGCGTATCCCGAGCAGATATTGAGTATTATGAGGTTTCATTTCCACGCAGTCGACGACCAAATCAGTAGAGAGTTTCTAGCGGATATTCTTTTTGCAAGAACGTCCACCTCTCCTGGCTACATGGACGATGGTATGAACATGGCCAAAGAGGCAGAAACAATGGCACGTGAACTCGGAGCCAGTGGTACGTCTGATGATTCCATTGCACAGCTTGAGTTATCAAGCGTTGTCGAAGCTGTCTTAGACGGTACGCTGCGGGTTCATCACGAGCAGCCTCAGGTAGAAGAGCCTAGTAACGGCTGATATAGAACTTTCACGTTATTCTTCAACGCCATAATCTCGCTATATTAGCTTGTTCGAAATGTATCAACCAACGGCTGCCAAGCCCTTTTTGACAGCTACCGATAGTTGGCGTAAGTTAACAAGTCGGCAATAGGAGCTTCATGGCACTTGGCAGGAAACTTAGGGCGACTTTGGAGGCGAGTGGAACTTCCATGAACCGATTGCACCTGGAAACACGCTTGTCGACAAGCTACCTTTCAAAATTGATGAGCGACGAATTTCTGCCGGGAAAAGTCAATTTCGACCGGATTTGCGCTGGTCTGGTTTCACTAGATGTCAAAGATGAATTTATGAAAGATTTTGAGCGTGAGTACAAAGGAAATTTACGAGAAAGAGAGCTTTGGGCAGAAATTAGGATGGCGCTTGACCAAATCGATGAACCTGCAGAACGTGCCGAACTAATCACATGGATGGACAGTCGGGTAACCGAGGTCCTGGAGGCCAGTCAGCGATAGGATAGTTCGAACATCATCTGAGCATCTAAAAATATATAGAACTGTGACCAGTCCCGACGGCATCACCGCCCCGACCATCCTCCAGTTCGCCGCCAGCAAACGATTTACAAAAGCCCCGCGAGGTCTCGCAGAGCTTTTTTGACAGCAACCGCTAGGTTCCTGAACCTCGTTCAGGAACCCTGAAAACGCCGTCGCGGCTCGTTACTTGCGGCGAATCGCTTCTTTGAGGTTCTTACCCGGCAGAAACTTCGCGACGATCGTCTCCGGAATCTGGATGCGCTGGCTGGTCTTCTGCGGGTTGACGCCCATGCGCGCGGCCCGGATGTTCGGGTACCACGCTCCGAAGCCGGAAATCGACACCTTGCCGTTATTCTTCAGGGTCTTGGTGACCGAGTCGGTCAACGTCTCCAAGGCAACCGTGGCTGCCTTTTTTGAGATCTTGGCGCGATTTGACATCGCCTCGATCAAATCTTGCTTGTTCATTGTGGCACCTGCCATGGTGTCTCCTTTCCGTTAGGAAGTTAGGCTACTGTTTCTTACCTCTACCCTACCCTTTTAAAAAAAGTGAGTCAACCGTACGTTTTGTAAACATAAAAGGGCAAAAAAGCACTTTGGTTATGGTATTTCACGTCCGGTTGGTCAAACGAGCGATGGATTTCGCGCCCGTCGGACCGGCCGTTTCAATCAATACCGCGTCACAGGTGTACGGTCGGTTGTCGGCGCCTCCCTTCGGCGGCGCTTGCTGCCGCTCCCCCATCTCCCGCAAGAGGAAGGCCTTGGAACCGGCCAAGGAGATTCCGATCACCGATTCGGCCGCTCCGCACATGCCGACGTCGCTCTGGAAGGCCGTTCCCTGTGGTAGCAGGTGGGTATCAGCCGTCGGGACGTGGGTATGGGTGCCGACGACAGCCGAGACACGACCGTCAAGGTGGTAGCCCATCGCCGTCTTCTCGCTGGTCGCTTCGGCATGAAAATCGACCAAGATGGCGTCTAAATTCTCTTTGGCGTACTTTTTGAGGATTTGATCGGAGGCGCGGAAGTAATTCGTCCCCCGATGGCGCAGAAAAGCGAAACCGAGTAGATTGATGAGCAACAGGCGGCCTGCCGGCGTTTCGATGACTCGGTCTCCGACGCCCGGTTGGTCTGGCGCGAAGTTACCAGGCCGCACGATCGGATATTTTTCCAGTGGCTCAAACGCCTGATCGAAACTGTGGTCGCCCATCGTGAAGGCGTCGACGCCGGCGGCGTGCAGTGCGTCAAGCGTCTTCGGCACCGCCCCGCGGCCGTTGGCGGAGTTTTCGGCGTTGGCGATGACGACGTCCGGCCGATACTTCTTCTTCCAGGCTGGCAACGCCTCCGCCACCGCAATACGACCCGGCTTGCCGTTGACGTCACTAAGAAAGAGGATTTTCACTGGTTCGGCCTCGTCGTCAGGCGCTGGATCGAATGGGAGACGGTCGGTCCGACCGTCTCGACCAGCACCGCATCGCAGAAGTACGGCTCAGGCTGTCCCTTGAGCATTGGCGGTGAAACGACCTCCCGGCCAGCCAATCTCTGGAAATTCGCGATGCCTCGGTCTACCTGCATCCCGATGACGGTGTCGTACGCGCCGCACATCCCGACGTCACCCTGCATCGCCGTCCCTTTCGGCAGGATGCGCTCGTCCGCCGTCGGCACGTGCGAATGGGTGCCGATCACGGCACTGATCCGGCCATCAAGGTACCAGGCCATCGCCTGGGTCTCCCCACCGGAAATCGTGTGGTAGTCAAGAAATATTGCATCGCCTGACTGTGCCCTGACTTCTTGCAGAATTTCCTCAATGGCCACGAAGGGATCGGTCCAGGGCAATTTCAGTGCTTGGACACCCATCAGGTTGATAATTACTGCTTTCTCCCCGTTAGCTCCTTCCACTACCCGCCAGCCGTCCCCCGGATACGTCCCCCGGACGTTGCCAGGGCGAATCAGGGGAAAACCCGCCAAGGCAGCGTAGTCGCGGTCCATGAAGTGATCTCCCGAGGTGAAAAACTCGACACCGGCCGACTGCATCCGCGACAAGGTTTCCGGTGTCATTCCCGACCGCGCGCTGTTTTCGGCGTTGGCGATGATTAGATCAGGCGTATGCTCCTCGCGCCACCGGTGTAAATCGCGCTCCACGGCGGTCATGCCGGCATCGCCATTCACGTCGCCGAAAAAGAGAATCTTCATGTCACGAACCGGATGTCATACTCCGCTCAGGATGACGCAATGCGGCCGCATTGCATCACTTAGCAAGTTCAGTGGCGCGTGTCTCGCGGATGACGTTGACCTTGATCTGCCCCGGGTAGGTCAATTCCTTCTCGACCTTTTCAGCGACGTCCTTGGCCAGGCGCGCCGTGGACAGATCATCGACTTCCTGCGGACGGACGATGATACGGATTTCCCGGCCGGCCTGGATCGCGTAGACCTTGTCGACGCCATCGAAGGCCAGGGCGACGTTTTCCAGATCGGTCATCCGCTTGACGTACTGCTCGAAGCTTTCGCGCCGGGCACCCGGGCGGGCGCCGGAAATCGCGTCGGACACCTGGGTAATGATGTCGAGCGTCGATTCAATCGGCAGGTCCTCGTGGTGGGCACCGACGGCGTGGCAGACTTCTTCCGGCAGCCCGTACTTCTTGCAGATATCGTGGCCGATCAGGGCGTGCGGCCCTTCGACTTCGTGAGTGACGGCCTTGCCGATATCGTGGAAGAGCCCGGAGAGCTTGGCCATTTTCGGATCGACGCCGAGCTCGCCCGCAAACATCTCGGCGACGTATGACACCTCGACCGAGTGCTTCAGGATGTTCTGCCCATAGGAGGTGCGGAACTTCATCGTGCCGAGAAGCTTGACTAGGTCCGGGTGGATGCCGGTCAGCTTAAGCTCGAAGAGGGCATCTTCGCCAGCCTTTTTAGCGACTTGATTCACTTCCTTCTCCGCTTTGGCGACCACTTCTTCGATGCGCGTCGGGTTGATGCGACCGTCGGAGACAAGCTTTTCCAGAGCGATCCGAGCCACCTGTCGGCGCACCGGGTTGTAGCCGGAAATCACGACCGTCTCGGGTGAGTCGGAATCGACGATCAAGTCGACGCCGGTCGCCTTCTCGAACGACTGGATGTTGCGTCCTTCCTTGCCGATGATCCGCCCCTTCACTTCTTCGTTCGGGATATGCACCGAGGTGACGGTCATCTCGGCCGATTGGTCGGCGGCATAGCGCTGGATGACGGTGGCGATGATTTTCTTGGCCCGCTTCTCGCCCTCTTCGGTCGCGTCCGTTTCCATCTGACGAATCTTCCGCGTCATCTGGTCGGAAAATTCCTTCTCCACCATCTGTAGCAGGACATCTTTGGCCTTGTCAGCCTTCAGCTTGGCGACCTTCTCCAGGTTCGCCAACTGACGTGCCTTGATTTCCGAGATTTCGTCGCGCGTCTTCTGTAGCTCTTCCTTGTCCGTATCAAGGTTCGTCAAACGCTCGTCGAGCGTCTTTTCCTTGCGATCGAGCGATTCCTCGCGCGACGCCAAACGCTGCTCCGTCGCTTCGAGTTGTTTGCGACGGGCCGCTTCTTCTTCTTTACCTTGGCTTTTTAGCTTAAGGGCTTCGTCTTGTGCCGCGAGTTCAATTTTCTTGGCGCGGGCTTCCGCATCCGCCACAAGTTTGTCGGCCTGGGCTCCTGCCCGCTCGCCCTTTCCCTTGTTCCGGCTGTTGAATACGCCATATCCGATTGCAATCCCGACCGCGGCTGCCAGGATGCCAACTAGCACTGCTGCCATATGCACCTCACAGGGTCGATTAACTGGTATACCCTTAGAGTTTATCGCAAAAAAGGGTTTCAGGCGAACGCGCCGAAGCCGTGGGAAAAGGGATGCTGCCTTCTGCGGCAGCCGATAAAAAGACTGCTTCTCGCAGTGGTTCCGAGGTTCTGTCCTATACTGGAACGGATGTTAGCAACGCTTTTTCTGCTCTCGGCGATCCTCCTTGGCACGACCCTGACCTACGCGCTACCGCTGCGCCTATTCTTCGCCGAGCGATTCCTGATCGGGGTTCCTTTGGGCTTGGCGGTGAGCGGACTGGTCGGCTTCGTCGGCGCACTGAGTTTCGGATTGACCGAAACAGTGGTTGCCGGCCTCGTCGGAATCGCCGTACTTGCCACCATCGCCCCCTGGGCAGCACGGCCGGACTGGCGAAAGCGCCTGGGGGCCGACCTTCGGGGTTCCCTCGATCCGCTCCGTCACCCGAAGACGGTCGCGGTCGCGTTAGTCTTCCTGGTTTTCGCGTTTGCCCTCGGTTTGATCCTCAGTCATGCGATTTTTATTCAAAATGGGACCGTCTGGGCCGCCTTTACCAACGTTTGGGGCGACTGGAACCAGCATCTGTCGCAAACCACCGGATTCGCCTACGGCGCCAACTTCCCACCGGAACTGACGGTAATGAGCGGGCAGCGGCTATCGTACCCTTTCATGACCAACTTTATCTCCGCCCTCTTAATCAAGGGCGGCTACCCGCTGGTGACGGCGATGGTCCTGCCGGGAGTCCTGCTGGTGATTTCCGCGCTGGGATTGATCATGGCGCTGACCCAGCGTTTGGCCGGCAAGGCCGCCGCTATCCTCGCCCCGTTTCTTTTCTTTTTGGCGGGAGGCCTGGGGTTCATCAACTTCTTCGTCGATCTAGCCGGTTCCGACCAGAGCCTGGGCGCCCTGTTCGCCAACCTCCCGCACACCTATTCACAGACCGAAGAGGGCGTAACGCTTTCCCATATCGGCTTCATCAATCCGATTTTCGCGTATGTCGTCCCGCAACGTGCCTTCCTCTTCGGTCTGCCGCTCGTTCTGACCATCCTGATCCTCTTGCTCGAAGGCTTGCGGACCAAACAGCGGGGTCCGCTGCTGGCGGCCGGCCTGGTCGCGACCCTCCTGCCCTTGATCCATACGCACGGCTTCCTGGTGGTGGGGTTCATCAGTCTCCTTCTCTTGGTACAGACACGGCGGCGTATCGGGAAGGACTGGATGGCGGTCGGTCGTTTCTGGTGGCCGTTTTACCTGCCGATTATCGCCCTTGCCCTACCGCAGTTTTTCTGGCTGACAGCCGGCTTGTCCACGCGTAAATACTTCCACCTCCAAACCGGCTGGACGGCCTACCGCGACAACGTCGTCTGGTTTTGGTTCAAAAATCTCGGGCTGTTCCTACCACTCCTCGGCATTGCCCTCGTTAAGCTGAGGAAGAGCTATCCATTGACAGTGGCCTTCACGATCGCCAGCGGCGGAGTCTTCTTGATTGCCAATACCTTCGTGTTCCAGCCCTGGGATTGGGATAATACCAAACTCCTGGTCTACTGGTTCGTCACCAGCATCCCGCTTGTGGCCTTGTTCCTGGTCCAGTTGGCCCGCCGTGGTCGCGCCTGGCGCTGGGGGGTGGCAACAATGCTGGTCAGCCTGACCTTGGCCGGGGCGCTGGACGTCTCCCGGACGCTGCAATGGGGAGCGTATAAGCTGCCGCTCTTCAATCAAGCGGACCAGGACACGGCGGCCTACGTCGCCGCCACCGCCGCGCCAGACGCCGTCTTTTTGACCAGCCAGGATGCGAACAATCCAATCAGCGGACTGACCGGCCGACGGATCGTCGAGGGATACCCCGGCTGGCTCTGGAGTTACGGCCTTGACTACCTCCCCCGGGATCACGACGTACAAATGATGCTGAAGGGCGAGTCGGAAACGCCGAGATTGCTGGCCAAGTACCACGTTGATTATGTCGTCGTCGGAGCGCGGGAGCGCGCCGGCTCGACCAAATTAAATGAACCCTATTACCGCACCCGGTACCACGTATGGATGCAGCGCGGCGAAACGACGATCTACGACATTTCGCAGCCCCTCAAGGCGGAGGCGGCGGCGTCTTCGGCTGGGTGATGCGCGCTTCGCGCCCATAGTCGGGGACCAACCGATCGACGGGCGAAGCCGCCGCGATCGCGGTCGGCTGGTCCTTGATCGGGGTATCTGCCGGCAAGGCCACGAGGTCGCAGCCGGTCGCGTAGGCCAGCGCGTTGGCCGTAGCGATACCGATCCTCAGTGAGGTGAAGGAGCCGGGAGCATTGACGACGGCGATTCGCTCAAGCTGGCCAGTCGACACCCCGTGCCGAGCAAGCAGGGTGTCAACCGCCGGCAACAACCGTTCGGAGAGGACCGTGCGCGGCGTAATCGTCACCTTGTCAGTTACCTTCCCAGCAAAGAGTCGCACGGTCATCGGCTCAGAAATCGTATCGATTACCACGACGTTCATCGCACGCTCGCCCGGAGTAATTTCTTAGGCAGGCGGATTTCGCGGCGGTCCCCCTCAAGAGAGGTCAGACGGATCACTTCGTATTCCTTTTGCAAGAGCAGTTCCATCCGATCGCCCCACTCAATAACGGTAATCGTGTCTCGGTCGCTTAAACGCTCCGGCAGATCGATGCTGTGGAGATCATGGTCCGAGATCGGGCCCGGTAAGCGGTAGAGGTCGTAGTGCGCCAAACGGGTCGAACGAAGCGGCAACTGGTACTCCTGCAGATAGATGTACGTCGGGCTCTTTACCGGTTGGACGATTCCCAGCCCTTCGGCCAAGCCCTGCGTTAAAGCGGTCTTGCCGGAGCCGAGGTCGCCGACTAAAAGGAGGTTTTCGCTACCGGTCAGGTTGTCACTGATGCGCTGTCCAAGCCGGCGCGTCTCCTCGACCGAATTGGTTATTTCGATTGCTTCCATCGCCTCATACCATAGATGATGGCCAGCACGAGGGGTAGGGCGTAGGCGCCAAGTCCAAGCCCCGTTTTCGGCAATTTGCTCGCCGCCTTAGATGTCGTTTTCTTGGCGGCGGCCTTGGTTGCCGCTTTCTTAGCCGGCGCTTTGGCCGCAGTGGAGGCCGCGGTAGAGGTGGCGCCAGCCGCCACGCTCGTAGCGGTCGGCTCCGCTGAGGGCTCAGCCTTGGTCGTCAAAACGTTCTCGCTGCCCGGCGTCAGGGTGGTCGTCCAGCTGCCACTGGTGGCATCGAGCCTGATCCATGACTGGCCTTCCGCCGCTTCGTCATATGTTACTTGGTCGATCAGGACGCCTCCAGCATGCACCTGGAGGGTATCTCCGCCGTTCACCAACGTCCCCGATAGGTTCGAGAGGAGCAGGGTTTCACCCGGACCCACGAGCGCGGCCGGCACGGTAACGACGACGCTACCGGACTCGCGGATTACCTTCAAGCCAGTGACGTCTTTGGCGTTTGCGCTGACGTTCTTCAGTTCCAGCCACTCCTGGTCAGTATCGGACCCGACCGGATTCGGCAGGAGCTCGTTGATCCAGATCTCGCCGGGCGCGACCGCAGGATCCGGAGTCGGCTCCGCGCTCGGCGTCGGAGAGGGCGTGGTCAGCGGACTGGCGAACGGACTGACCAGCGGTAAGGGGACGGGAGTCGGCGTCATCGTCGGCATCGGAGTTGGTGTTGGCGAGGCGGTTGGTACGAGTGTCGGTAGCGGCGTCATCATCGGCGAGAGAGTCGGTGTTGGTGATGGTACGACCGTCGGTGAAGCATTAAGGACGGGCGAAGGTGAAGATGAGGGGCTCGGTAGCGGTGACGCGATCGGGGACGCATTGGCCGACCCTGGCGTCACGTCTTTCGTCCAGCTCCCACTAGTAGGAGTAAGACGCACCCACGACCACCCCTCCGTGCCGCTGCCGTCATAGGTGACGTTGTCGAGCTGCTGGGTCACATCATGTAAGGAAAGGGTGTCGCCGGCGTTCAGTAAGGTACTGACGGCCACCTTCAGGTAACCGCCGACCGGCAGGACGGTGCCAGCGGGAATCGTCGCGATGACGGTCCCGGAACCACGAATCACTCTCACGCCTCCGATGGCAGCCGCCGTGTCGCCTGCGTTGGTAAGCTCGACCCACTCGTTCCCGGTATCGGTGCCGAGCGGATTGGCCATGATTTCGTTGATGACCACGTTGCCTGAGGCGGCGGCCGGCTTGGTCGGAGCGACCACCAGCGCCACTACCCCGACCGTACCGAAAAACAAACTGAACGCGATCCGTTTCACCATGCCTCCTTTCATCCTGTTAGAAAAAGTACCCATGCGCCTAAATGCCCTACCACCCTCCGGCAACTTTATGGTTGCTCGCTATTCATTATAGTCGCTCGTTTATATAATGCAAGCTACCATATGTTACAAAATATCGATTAGTTTTTTGTAATTTCTGATTATTGCGTTTATAGAGGCAAATGGTAGGGTAATAGTATGGCATTCCAACCTCCGACGATTCCAAACCCGGTAACCGCCTTTCAGCCAGGCGATTTGCTGGGAAACATCATCAACGCCCTGCTGCTGTGGGGTGGGGCGATCGCCGTCCTCTTCGTGATGATCGGCGGCTTCCGGTACATCTTCTCGATGGGCAACGAAGAAGGCGCCGACAAGGCGCGACAGACGGTTTTGTACGCGATCCTCGGCTTGATCATCATCTTCCTCGCCTACCTGGCGGTGTCGTACCTGTTGAACACGTTCCTCAACGTCAAACCGTCCTACCGGATCAGCTAGGGTTGCAGGTAGCCCAGCCGTTTGATATAGTCTTTCGTTATGGCCAGCGTAGATACAACCGAACAACGAACTGCCGAACGGGCTGCCGCGTACGCGTATGCTCAGGAGGTATATGACGAGGCGGTGAAAGGTGGGCACCTGGAGCACCCGTTGTTCCACGCGGGCACCCGGGCGCTTCCCGAGGTGCGGGCAGCCTCAGTAATAGAGGGTACCAGGATTCTCCGTCAGGTCCTGACTGGACGGGAGCACAAACATTTTTGCCTCGAAGAGCGCCGCTTGGCGCTTGAGTATATCGCCCAACGATACGCCACTGAGAAGCTTACTAACCCGAAATTCGAGGCTGATACGTTTTTCAAAAGCCTACATGATGAGGCGGCTCGTATCGAATTTATCGCCCGTGACCGGGGCAGACCAGATGATTACGCCAACGCCGTGCCCACGTGGGCAGTGAACATCCTCGAAGAGGAAGGGTCGCCCCTCCGGCCGGCACCGGCAGCTGAATAGTGGCTTAATAGAAACCCGTTACTCTGAATCTACCAATGTTAGCCTTCGGATTTCTCGTTGGAATCGCTCTCGCCCTCAGCTGACTCGTCAGCTGAGGCTTCACCTTCGACCTCCACGGCCTCGGGATCGAGCTCTTCCGGCGCTTCGGCCGCTTCATCGACTTCCTCCTGGGTACGCGGCGCCGCGACCAACGCCACGTTGGTCTCAGGATCGGTCAGTATTTCAACGCCTGACGGCACCGGGATGTCGGCGATCGTCAGCGTGTCATCGAACGTCGCCAGGCTTTCCACCGAGAGGGTCAACTCGTGCGGCAGGTCAGCCGGCAAGCACTCGACTTCCACCTCGGAGATGTTGGTCACCAAAATGCCGTCCAACTCACGGACCGCCGGGGCGGTTCCTTCCAACACCAGCGGGACCGTTACCTTCGTTTTCTCATCCATCCGCACCTGGTAGAAATCCGCATGCAGGAACGCACCGGTCACCGGATCCAACTGCAGGTCGTGAATCAGGACGTTGACGTCCTTGCCGGCGGCCTTCAGGGTGACCACGGAAGACCCGCCCGCCTTGCGGTACACTTTTTCCATTTCTCCGCGCTTGACCGCCAAGTTGGTCGGGGCGACCTTGTGTCCATAAAGCACGGCGGGCACGACACCAGCGCGGCGCAATCGCTTGACGTTGCGGCCGGTCACCTCGCGGGGTTCGACATACAGGGTAAAGGTATCCATACCTCGAGAAGTATACCAGCTGACGCCTGGCCGGTGAAGCTGGCTCAGCCTGAGAAGGTCGCGCCGACGATCGAAGGCCACTGCTAGTCCAATCGCAGATGGCACGTCTGCCAAACCCACTTCCTGAGAAACCGACACTACCGTCCGGCTAGCGGACGCGCTCAGAACAACTTACTTCGATGACATCATGAGCTTAGGACGAAATCAAATAAAGGCGGGATAAAAGCGTAGACACCGAAAAGCAAAGCTAGAATCAAGCAAACTATCATAGGCAGGTATGAACGGCTATTCTTTTCGGTAGCCAGGGTTTGAATTACGCTAACTAAACTCAGGAGCCCGACCGTAAGCCAAATCCCCACAACCAGCCGATCGAAGTTATTAATTAAGACATAGTCGTCTCGCCCGTGAAACGCATACAGATAGATACCGGGATACAGAATATATATTCCAGCTATCACATATGCAAAAATCCAGTTTCGTCGTTTATTCATAGTTGCCTCCTGCTCCAGTTAGTGGACGCTTTCAGAACTAATTATCGAGGCTCAATACTAAGTATCTCACGAATAATTTCTTGAGTCTCGCCCCAGTAGAGACACGTTTCGAACCACTTACCGAGATTCAACCCTCGAATTATCGGGATTAGGGTTGCGCGCCGTATTGTAGTGAATGGTTAGTGCAATGACGCACAGGGAGCCAAGTAGGCCAACTGAATTTGCTATTATAATCGGCCAATTGTTAATCTGAAAGCCGTAAATTACCCAGGTAAGGCTGGTGATGGATATAAGCAGAAACGTGGTGTACGAGATGTCCTTTGCTGACCTTCGGGCAACCAGCTTGTATGCTTGAACGAAAAATCCAAAGCCCACCAGTGTCCCAAGTATACCCGCCGCCAGAGCTAACATAGGTTATGGTTCATAAGGTTACTTACTCTACCTAGCAGACGCGTTTAGCTAAATATTTTTCCTCTCAAGTCATCCTCTGAAGCAGGCTTCAGTAGAGCCGACCACCAAGTGAAACGTCCTTGTCGGGAACGACAGGACGCACTCGCCGTCTTCGTCAGGAACCTTCGCCTAAGTGCGCTAGCCGAAGATGTTCTCGAAATTGCCGTCGAATTCCTTCAGGAAGGAGTGGATGTCGACGACATCGTCGGTGATGACCGGTTCACTCTGCAGGTCTTCATCTTCGGAAACGTCCGAGAAAAGCTTTTGCTTGCTCTGGTTCTTGTCGGAAACGATGATCGTCGCCATCACCGGCAGGCCGCACGAGCCGCAGTCCAGCTGGATCAGCGCCGCCATGTCGAGCTGGCCCAGGAAGTTGATTTGGTCAGCGGTGTACTTGGCGCCACAGGACGGACACCGCATCATCGTCTGGATGTTCTTGATAAGCTCTTGGAGCTGGTAAGAATTCATAGGTCGTTCGTTGTTATCCGATGGATGCATGTAGGTTGTAGCGTTGAGATATCTTAGCGTAAATCAGGCGTGGAGTCAAGGGCGAAAGTCACTTTGAAGCTGCCTACTTCAATGCTATTCCTCGTCGCAAATCGATGCAACAAGCCGAGCATATATGTTGAAAGTCTGATACAAATCCGCCCCTATCCCAACGTGTGCATCAAGGTATACTTGAACGTTATGAGACCGGCAGAGAGTCATTCCGAAGAGCACTTGGGGGAGCGAAGCTTACGAGAGCGAATCGCCGAAGAGCTTAGCTGGGTGGAAATTATTTCTGCCCTGGAACACCCGTACGATGGCACGATCCGCGTTCGCGCTAGCGGTGCGATTTACCTTCGCTGTATCTTTCACGAGGAGCGGACACCTTCCCTGGTACTATGGCCGAGCGGCAATTTCAAGTGCTACGGATGCGATACGGTAGGCGACAAGCTTGATTTCGTCGCGGGTAAAAACTTAAGTGATCGCATTGGTGACGACGCAGAATACGGGAGAACCAGGCAATTATTGGAAAATCTAAAAACGCCCTCAAATCTCCCGGGCCAGCAAGTCCTGTTTTAGTTGTGAAAAAACGACAGCCAATAGCGAAGGGGTTAGGCTGAACGCCGACTGAATCACGATGCTTAGCCCTAAGCTACGCCATTGCTGCGGCAGCAGCGATCTCCGCAATCTCGGTGGTGATGGCCGCCTGACGGGCCTCGTTGAACGACAGCTTCAGCTCGTCCATCAGGTCGGAAGCATTGGTGGAAGCGTTCCGCATCGCCAGCATGCGTGAGGAGTGCTCGGAGGCCTTCGTTTCCAGCAGCGCCTGCCAGAGTCGGATTTCGATCATCCGCGGCAGGAGCGACTCCAGGACGGCCTCGGGAGACGGTTCGAAGAGCGTCAACGCGGAGGTCGCTGGGGGTGCCTCGGTTTCCTCAGCTGGCTCGGGTGCCGTCGCCGGCAGGAGTTGGTCAGCCTGCGGCCGGTTGGTCAGGGTCGAGATGAAGCGCGGGTACGTCATCAGCACCCGGTCGACGCGGCCGCTGGAAAATTCGTCGATCAGCACCTTGGCAATCGGCAGGACGTCGGCGTAATGCGGCGTGTCCGGCAAATCAACGAACGACGCCAGCATCGTGCCGCCGAAACGGTTCACGCCCGTCTGGGCCTGCTTGCCGACGACGACGTAGGAAGCCTCACCCGGCTGCGCCTCGACCGTTTCGCGCGTGAAGCGCAGGACGTTGGTATTCATCGCACCAGCCAGGCCACGGTCGGTCGTGAAAACGACGACCGCCACATTCTTGACCGGCCGTTCCGCCAACAGCGGCTGTCCCGTCACGTCATCGGACGCACCGGCTGCTGCTGCCATCAGACGGTTCGCCTTAGTCGCGTAGTCGCGCGACCGGGCGACCGCTTCTTTCGCCCGGCGCATCTTGGTAGCCGAGACCATTTCCATCGCCCGCGTAATCTGCCGCGTGTTTTGCACCGACTTGATGCGCCGATTGATTTCGCGCGTGTTCGGCATTAGAACGCCTTGCTCTCTATTTCCCCCACTTGGAAAAACTGTGATGTGACCCGAGTCGCCTCATTGGCGTCAAAGGCCTTGCACGTGTAAAGGACGACTGAGAAAAACTTCGCTTGTGTCCAGACATACAACGAAATCCCAGAATCAATCAGCGGCACGAACGCATCATACCCCTGGTTCTCTTCTTTGCCTTCGCCGGAAGGGGAGTGAATAATCGGCTCGCCATACGTACGCAAGCCCAATGACGACGCAATTGTCGTGAAATAGTCCCGAATGACCTGCTCGTCGACGGGCTTACCGTAGTAGCCCTCAACCAACAGCCGCTGCCTGGTCACCTCCGGAGCCAGCATTACCTAGCACCCTTCCGCGTTATCATCCAAGCCAGTTCCTCTGTCTTTCCGAGGAGCGACGTGACGAGAGATGTGAATGGATTCCTCGCCATCTCGCGTTGCTCGAATGGTGTCGGAATGACAATGCTAGAACCCATTTTCAAAACCTGCTTTCTTGTTCGAGGCCCGTATGGCCGAGAACTCTTTCCCCGCTAGTTCTCGCTTTGCTCGAACCGGAACCAGCTGTCGGCAACCTACGTAGAGGGTTTTAACATGGGTTCTAGGCATCAGTACGTCCCGGTCTTCTTGAAGTCCTTGATCGCCTTTTCAAGTTCGGTGTTAACCTTTTCCGTCAGGATCGGTTCCTTCTGGATCGTCTCGCCGAGCTTCTGATGGTTCTTGTCGAGGTACGTATAGAAGTTTTTCTCGAACTCACCGAGCGACTCGACGGGCACATCGTCCAAGAGACCGTGCGAGGCCGCATACATGATCGCCGCCTGGCGATAAATCGGCAGCGGCTGGTACTGCGGCTGTTTGAGGATTTCCGTCACGCGCCGACCGCGCTCGAGGCGACCCTGCGTCTCCGCATCGAGATCCGACCCGAACTGGGCAAAGGCGGCCAGCTCGCGATACTGGGCAAGGTCGAGGCGCATCGTCCCGGAGACGGCCTTGATCGCCTTGGTCTGTGCCGCCGAACCGACCCGGGAAACCGAGATGCCGGCATCGATCGCTGGCCGGATACCTTGGTAAAAGAGATCCGTGTTCAAGTAAATCTGGCCGTCCGTGATGGAGATAACGTTGGTGGGGATGTAGGCGGCGACGTTGCCGGCCTGGGTCTCGATCACCGGTAGCGCCGTCAATGAGCCGTTACCGTGTGCTTCGTTCAAGCGGGCCGCCCGCTCGAGGAGACGCGAGTGGAGGTAGAAGACATCGCCCGGGTAGGCCTCCCGGCCTGACGGTCGCCGTAGGAGCAAGGAGAGCTCCCGGTAGGCCGTGGCATGCTTGGTGAGGTCGTCGTAAGCGATCAGAGCGTCGCGACCGTTGTCGCGGAAGTACTCGCCCATCGCCGCTCCGGCGTAGGGCGCCAGGAACTGCTGGGCGGCCGGGTCGGTCGCTGAAGAGACGACGATGATCGAACGCTCGAGGGCGCCGCGGTCTTCCAGGATACCCACCAGGCGAGCGACCTTCGATTCCTTCTGGCCGATCGCGACATAGATCGAAATCACGTCGTCGGACTGTTGATTGATGATCGTGTCGACGATCAAGGCCGTCTTGCCGGACTGGCGGTCACCGATAATCAGCTGGCGCTGGCCGCGACCGATCGGAATCATCGCGTCGATCGCCTTGATGCCGGTCTGCAGTGGCGTATCGACCGACTTCCGGGTAATCACGCCCGGCGCGACCTTCTCCACCGGCGAGGTCTCGGTCGTCTTGATCGGCCCCTTGCCATCGATTGGTTCACCGAGCGCGTTGACGACGCGCCCGGCCAGGGCATCGCCGACCGGAACGCTCATCACCTCCCCGGTGGTATGCACTTCCCCGCCTTCGCGAAGCTTGGTGCCCTCGCCGAGGATCACCGCGCCGACGACGCCTTCTTCGAGGTTCAGGGCCAGGCCGAAGACGCCATTACCGAAATCCAGCTTCTCGGCGGCCTTGGCACCCGTCAGCCCGGAGACGATCGCGATGCCGTCACCCACCGTCAAGATTTTCCCGCGGCTCTTCAGGGCGGTGGTCGCCGGCGTCTTGGCCAGCGCACCGGTCAGCTCCTTGATGATTTCGTCAGTGGTTTTAGAGCTCATTGGTGTTAGGTTACAAGTTGCTGCTTCAAGGTATCAAGCGCCCCGGAAACGGAAAAGTCGTGTTCGATGTCATCGATGATCACTTTGACGCCGCCAATCAATCCTGGCTGGATTTCCTGGCGCACGATCCGCGGACCGTCGATACCTGCCCTCGCGAGCAGCGCCTCTTGGGCGGCTTCACTGAGCGCCTCCGGGGTCTCGATGACGATGTCCGTCACATTATGCGCGGTTTTCAGCGCCTGACGGTAGGCGGCCGTAATGGCGCGTATCCGTGCCAACAAGTTGTCGCGAATCATCAGGTCAACGAACTGTCGGATCAGCGGTGAGAAGTCGGACAGGGTGGTGGCGATGGCCTGGCGGCGCTTCGACGCCGTCTCGATTGAGGCATTGAGCAGCGTTTGGCGAAGTAGCGGCGTCCGCTCGACGACTTCGGCCAACTGGTCGAGTTCCTGCCAGGTGGCCAGAGGATCGGCAGTAGCTTGCAGCAACCCGACGGCGTAATTCTTTACAGCGCTAGCGCTCATGAGCAAATTTCCTGGCTACTCATCATGCTGTCGCTCCTTCCCCAAATGCACGCCAGCGGCCTGGACCATCTTCTTCGTGTCCTCCTCGGTGACGACCTGGGAGAGCACTTTCCGTGTCGTGGCGATCGTCAGGTCGGCGAGTTCCGTCCGCAGTTCGTCGCGCAAGGCATCCTTCTCGGCTCTCAGCTGCGCTTTGGTCGTTTCCGTCAGCTTTTGCGCCTCGGTCCGCGCCGCGGCGACCATCTCGGCCCCTTGCGCGGCAGCCGTCTCGCGAGCCTCCTTGAGGATCTGCGCGGCTTCCGCCTTCGCTTTTTTTTGGGCGGCGTCATGATCGGCGCGGGCTTTTTCCGTCTCTTTCCTGGCCTGCTCCGCCTGCTGCAGAGCCGTTTCGATGCCGTTCTTTCGTTCCTCGAGCATGCCCGCGATCCGCGGGTAAACGAACTTCATCATCACGAAAGCAAGGACCGCAAAGTTAATCAGCTGGACGATCAGCAGCTTTCCTTCGATGCCGAACTGTTCGAGAATTCCCACGGTCAAGGACTGTCCTTAGGTGACGAGGTGCCACCTCGAAAAAATTTCTTTGTTATGCAGAATATCATCGTTGTTACGATGCCCTCACCCAATGACGAAGGTCATCATGATCGAGTAGAAAGCGATCGTCTCGGTGAGGGCCGCTCCCAAGAACATGTAGATGATGATCTTGCCGGACGCTTCGGGATTGCGTCCGATCGCTTCGACGGCTTTACCGGTGACGTAGCCGACGCCGATACCGGGCCCCAGAAGGGCGATCAGGGCGAGGCCTTTGGCTAATGCTTTGGCGGCATCAACTTCCATAGTGCTCCTTTTTATGTCGCGTCAATCGGTACGGGGCTTCGCCTGCGTGCTCGATTTTCGCGGCATGAATTACTGGATAAAAAAATATTGAGGCACGTTAGCCGTTGAAAATCGTTGAAGAATTTCCACGGAAACATGGTCAGTGTTCCGGATTGATCGTGGCGATCTTGATGAACACAATAGTCAGCATAGCAAATACGAACGCCTGAATCAGGCCCACGAACACTTCGAGGATGTAAAACGGGCCGGAAAACGGGATGAAAACCGGCAGGAGCGTACCAAAAACGACCAACAGTACCTCGCCCGCATAGATATTGCCGAAGAGCCGGAAGGAAAGCGAAATCAGTTTGGCCACTTCGGAAATCAACTCGATCAGGCCAAGTAGGAACGTCGGGACGAAAAGGGCGAGGTTTTTCGGCGACGGATGATGGAGCTTGGAAAAATCCAGGAATTTGCCACCGTAGCGGAAAAAGCCGATCGCCGCGATGCCGACGAACTGGGCGACGAAAAAGGAAACGCCGGCGATCGCCAACGTCAGGTTGAGATCGGAAGAGCCGGCGCGCAGGAACGGCACGAAGGCGCCGTGCGCATCATGACCGCCGATCGTCCCGAATCCCGGCAGCAGGGCGATCCAGTTGGCGAACAGGACGAAGAAAAAAATCGTCAGGATCAAGGGCAAGAAACGACTCGTCTGCTTTTCATCTTCCATCACGCCTTGGACGAGGCCGCGGAACTGCTCCGTCGCCAGCTCGAAAAGGTTTTGGGCGCCTTCCGGCACCAGCTTTGGCCGACGCGCCGCCACGAACAAGAAGATAATCAGGAAAAACATCGCCAGCCAGGTGCCGAGTATCGCGTTGGTAATCGGCAAGCCGGCGATTTGGAAGACCGGCTCGGCGTGGAGGATCGGTACCGGAATCTCAGCCATCTTCGCTCACTAACTTCTTGCGGACGGAGACCAGCACCGTCGCGGTCGCCCAGATGGAACCGGCCAAAACCCCGACGGCCAGCAAGAGAGGCCCCGTATCAAAAAGGGAGTCCGCCAAAAAACCGAGCAGGGTGGTACCGGCCAGAATGCCGGTAATCTGACCGAGCAAAAGTAGGCCGAATGTCAGCCCTTCCGTCGGGGAAATAGTTTTTTTAACCACCTCCCCAGGGTAGCAAGATAGGCCCGATACGCCTACTGGCGCGATCGTTCCCCGGCCGGCCGCGCGAGCCAGACGAGGACCGCCGACATCAAGCCGACCAATACGACGAAGGCCAAGAGCTTTTGTCCCGTCGTCTGGGTAAACAGGGCGAGGGCCCCGAACGCCGCACTAAGGGCGTAGATAATCAAAGCGGTCTGGCGTTGGCTGAAGCCGCGGGCCAGCAGCAGGTGCGGTAAATGGCTGGTATCAGCCGCCCAGGAACGACCACCCTGGAGCAGGCGTTTCATGATCACGGCCAAGGCATCCAGGATCGGCAGCCCGAGCACGAGCAGAGCCGTGGCCACCTTGCCGCCGGAAATGATCGCCAACGTGGCTAGGGTGAAACCGATGAACATCGGTCCGAAGCCCTGGAAGATGCGCGCCGGGTGCCAGTTGTAGACGAGGAAGCCAGCCAATGAACCGGCCAGGATCGTCGCCAACACCGCCACGTGGGGTTGGTTGACGACCGGCGAGAGGGCCAACAGCGCGATCGTCAGCGCGCCGATAATACCGACCCCCGACGAGATTCCGTCAGCGGCGTCGAGCCAGTTGACGGCATTCATCACCAGTACGACCCAAGCGACGGTCAGCAGGTCAGCGGGCAGGTTGAGCTGATAGTCGATGCCGTTGATCGTCTGGGTAAAGGTCAGCCAATCGAGCTGCACCAGGCCGCCGCTGATGGGGTTGGTTACCTCGTCGACCCCCATCCCGACGGCGACCAGTACCAGGCCGCAGAAAACCTGGACGGCTAGCTGGACGGAAGCGGGCACCCCACGGCGGTCGTCAATCACGCCAAAAATGAAGATCACGACTGCCGCCAGGGCAAAGCCGGCCAGTTGTTTTTCCTTGAAGTGCGGCGCCAGATCGGGCAGAAAAGCCAATAAAGTGACGAAAAACGCAATCATCACCGCCGCCCCGCCCAACCGCGGCGTCACCTGCCGATGGATGCGTCGACCACCCGGCCGGTCGACGGCCCCGAGGCGTCGCGCCAGACGCGCGACCAGCGGCGTCACCGCCAGGGCCAGCGCGGCGGAGAGAAGAGCGGGACCAAGTAGCTGTTTCACACGACTATTGTACTGGAAGCCCCGCGGCCCCTGTCTCCGAAAAGAGGCCTTGACAACCCTCGCGAAGGCGGGTTTCCGGTCCTGGCGCCTGGCTCGTCCTCGCACCTGTGTATAACTTCATTTACACTTAAAAATTTAGTGTCGTGGTTACGGTACTTTTGCCTAGACTCGAGCTGTTGAAAAGTTTCCTATCGAACGGCTGAACCGCTACACTGAGGTTGTTAAAAATCAAAAATACACTTAAGCGAGCTCGCTTAGCCTTTATATACCTGTCCCGGCAGGTGACGACGCCCCAAAAAGGGGCGTCGTTTTATGCCTAAATAAGTATTTTTATAACTTCATAGAGCCACTTCTACTTGACAAGTGGCTTATTTTTCGCTATATTGACGTAATTTAACTCATTTAAAGCATGTCTCAGGTCCCCACAAACATCTTCACGAAATTCGCCTTGACCACTCTCGCCGCCATCCTCCTGAGCGTCGTGATGATTTCAGGCAGTCCGCGGACCGAGGCGGCCGCTACCAGCTACCAAAACCCCTGTGCCCCGTGGTCCGTCAGCGGCTATAACTTCGGCCAGTGGGTCTCCGGCTGGGGCTACCACTCCGGCGTCGATACCGCCTGCGCCGCCGGCGCTGCGGTATATTCCGTCGCGGAGGGAACCGTTGTCTACTCCGCCCGCACACCCGATTCCTACCGCTGGGGGAACCTGATCCTGATCGAACACACCAACCCGGACGGCTCGAAGGCGGTCTCGCTCTACGGGCATCTCGGCGACAACCGCCAAGTCTCGGCGGGCCAAAACGTCGCCAAAGGCCAGCAGATCGGCTCGATCGGGGCCGCCTGGTCGGCCGCCAACGGTAACTGGGGCGATCACCTGCACTTCGGCATCCATCTTGGAGCCTACGGCGCCGGCGCCGGTACGTACGCCGCGTGGGTGCGCGGCTACGAATCGGCAAATCCGGTCACCGTCGGCTGGGTCAACCCGACCGACTACATGAGCGGTCGGCGGGTCACCTATGACTACCAGGTCGTCAGTGTCACTGGACAGGGCGCCTACGGTAAGACCGCCGAGTACTACGTCGATTTCAATTTGCGCAATACCGGCACCACCACCTGGAACATCAACGGCGCCAACGCGATCAAGCTTGGCACGATCCGCGCCACCGATCGCCCCTCGGGCTTCTCCACCGGCATGGTCGGCCAAGGCTGGTCATCCGCCAACCGGATCGCCCTGATGGCCGACACGCCGCCCGGAGGGGTCGGCACCTTCCGCGCCCGGTTCAACAATAAGAACGTCCCGACCGGACTCTACACCGAGTACTTCGCGCCGGTCATCGACGGTGTCACCTGGTTCGCCGATAAAGGATTGGGCACGAGCATCTATGTACAGCCGCCCCAAATCACGGCCCAGTTCGCCGGCCAGGGTTTCTTCGGCACCGTCTCGCCGACCTTCACCCAGCAGCCCAGCGACGCGTCATACCTCTTGCCGGGCCAAGTCACGAACCTGAAGTTCTTCGTCCGCAACACCGGCGACGTCCCGTGGTCCAAGAATGGACCCAACCCCGTCCGTCTCGCCACCTCCAATCCGCGTGACCGCGGAAGTTCCTTCGCCACCGGCGGCAACGGCGCAATCCCTTCAAGCGAGAACTGGCCCGCCTACAACCGGCCCTCGGATATCGACGGCCGGCTCGACATCCCGACCGGCACGGTCCTGCCGGCCGACGTAATCAACCCTGGTGAAACGGCCGTCTTCTCGTTCGCCGTCACCGTACCTGATCAGCCGGGTGAATACCGCGAGTACTTCCAGCCAGTGATGGAGGGGGTCACCTGGATGAACGAGCTCGGCATGTGGTATCGCTTGCGGGTGCTGCCGCCGGGCCACCACTATGAATACGCCGGTCAGGAAAACCCGGCCGCCGTGCCGATGGGCGGCGGCGGCACGAGCGGCGCAGTCTACTTGCGGAATACCGGGCAGAGCAACTGGCCCGTCGGCGGCAACGTCCGTCTCGGTACCGACCGCGCCCAGGACCGCGCCTCCGAGTTCCGGGGGAGCGACTGGCTGGCTCCGAACCGCGCCAGTACAATCGACCAGAACACCACCACCCCCGGCGCCACCACGATCGGGCCGGGCCAGGTCGCCAAGTTCTCCTTCACGGTCAATAATCCCGCCCGCACCGACGGTCAGTACCCTGAATACTTCAAGCCACTCGTCGAGGGTCAAGCCTGGATGCCGGAAAACTACGGTATCTACGTGCCGGTTACCGTCCAGTCACCGGCGTTACAGTACGAATACGTTACCCAGAGCTTCGACAAGCCGCTCGGCACCCTGCGCGCTGGTGACACGGTCAACGCGCTAATCGGCCTGAAGAATACCGGCACGACAGTGTGGCAGAGCGGTGGGGCCAACCCCGTCCGCTTGGCGACGAGCCGTCCGAACGACCGGGCCTCGCTCTTTACGACGCTTACCGGCACCGATCCGTGGCTGGCGATTAACCGCGCCTCGGGCATCGACGGTGAACTGACTTCGTTGAATCCGCTAACAGTGACGCCGACCAATGGTGTCGCCCAAGGGGAAATCGCCGTCTTCAAAGTCCCCTTCACCGTACCGGCGGCCACCACTCCAGGTAATTACAACGAATACCTCAACCTGGTCCAAGAAGGTGTCTCCTGGCTACCGGACAAGAACCTCTATCTACCGCTCACCGTCCTGCCATAATCCGAAAAAGGCTTTCTCTATGAACGAGGCGGGCGTCTCCACAGAGGCATGCGCCAGCAAGGAGGATGGTTCGTACCCGCACCCTCCGCGCGTACCCCTCCCCTGAGGACGAGGATGACCAAGGAAAATGCGCGACACGCTTCACATCCCTCCGTAAATCTGATTTGCCGCGGCCGAGGGCGGCCGACCCCGGCGTCTTGACAAAAAGCGCTTACTTTGCTACAATTTCTTAATTTGTCGGCCACGGCAGATTGACCACAAACAAAAAGCATGCAACTACTACGAAGTAAATTCGGTCTTTTTCGAAACGGAGCGGCCCTCCTCGCTGCCGCCACCGTCGTGGTCGTCGTGGCGACCCTGCTCGGTACCCAACCCGCCAAATCCGCGGCGCTCGCCACTTCGTACCAAATGCCGTGTTCGCCCTACGGAGGCCCTTACTACGAATTCGGCCAGTGGGTCTCCGGCTGGGGCTACCACACCGGCCAAGATGTTTGTAAGGCCGCCAGCATGCCCGTCTACGCCACCAGCAACGGCACTGTGGTCTATTCCGCCCGCACGCCCGATTCCTACCGCTGGGGCAACCTGATTATGATCGAGCATAAGAACGGCGACGGCTCGACCGTCGTCTCGCTCTACGGACACCTGGCCGATAACCGGGCGGTCGGGGCCGGCCAGTCGGTCGTCAAGGGCCAGCTGATCGGCTGGACCGGGCCGAGCTATAGCGGCGCCAATGGCAACTGGGGCGCCCACCTCCACTTCGGCATCCATGCCGGGGGCTATGGCGCGGCGATCGGGACGTACGCCAGCTGGGTCCACGGCTACGAGACCGGCGGCGTCGGTGCCTGGGTCAATCCGACGAGCTATATCAACGCCCGTTTGGCCGACTACGACTACATCCCGGTCAGCTCGAATTCGCCGACGCTTAACTGGAACGGCAGCTCCGAGATTACCTTCCAGGTCCGGAACACCGGCGCGCGCACCTGGTCCGCCGGCGGCGCGAATCCGATGCGCCTCGGCACAATCGCGCCGCAAGACCACGTCGACGGTTTCTCCGGCGGGTACTCCGGCAACGGCTCGAACGCGGGTTGGGCGGCCGGCGGCACCCGCATCAAGATGGTCGCCGACACGCCACCCGGCGGTACGGCCACCTTCACGGCCACCTTCACGTCGAACCACCTGCCGCGTCTCTGGAACGATTGCTTCGGGATGGTCATCGAGGGTGTCGCCTGGATGCCCGGCACGCCCGTCTGCACCAACGTGACGATCCAGCCGCCCAGCTACCGCGCCCAATACGTGGCCCAAATGATCACTTCCGATCTTGATCCGGCCAACCTGACCCATCCGGTCGACGCCCAGTACCTGAAACCCGGGCAGAAAGTCAGCCTCAAGTTCATGCTGAAGAACGTCGGGGAACTGGACTGGGAGGCCGGTGGCGACAATCCGGTCCGCCTGGGCACCAGTAATCCCTACGATCGGCCGAGCGCCTTCGCGACCGGCGGTGATGGCTCGATTCCTTCAAATGAAAACTGGCCCGCCTACAATCGCCCTTCCGCGCTGGACGGCAAGTACGATGCCGCGACCAAGACGGTCAGCTCCGCCGATCGAATCGCCCCCGGTGAGACCGGCATCTTCTCCTTTACGGCGACGGCACCGCAAACACCCGGTACATATAACGAATACTTCAATCCGCTGGCCGAAGGGGCCCAATGGATGCCGAACCTCGGCACCCACCTGCCGCTTCGCGTGGTAGCGCCGGGGTACCATTACGATGTCGCCTCCCAGAACTTCACCACGAAATCGGCGGGCACGACGACGACGAACGTGGACGCTGTGCTCCAGATCAAAAACGCCGGCCGAGAGGCCTGGCCCGTGAATGGCAATTTGCGGCTCGGTACCGATGACCCGATGGACCAACCGTCCGCTTTCTATACCGCCGCCGGTTCCGGCGCCTGGTTGAGCCCGAACCGCCTGTCGGCGATCGACCGGAACGTCACTAATCCAGCTAAGTCGACGGTGGAACCCGGCGAGACGGCAGAATTCACGATGAAGCTGGCGGTCCCCGGGAATGTGCCGGTCGGCAGCTACCCCGTGCACGTGCGGCCCCTGGTGGAAGGAGTAACCTGGTTGCCGGAAGACTACGGTACGAATTTCACGATCAACGTCACGACCCCGCCCTACGATTACCAGTACGTCAGGCAGACCTTCTCGGGGGATCCCGCCAATGTGGCGCGTGGTGGCGCCCTAACGACCAACCTCGCGGTCAAGAATACCGGACGCACGCCGTGGCCGGTGGGCGGCCCCAATCCGGTCCGCCTTGGTACCAGCCGCCCGAACGACCGCGCCTCCACGTTGGCGACAACCGGCGGTAATGATCCCTGGCTGTCCGCCAGCCGTCCCTCGGCGATTGATGGTCGCGTCATTGATACCACCACGCTGGCTACCGTCCCGGCGACGCAGATCAATCCCGGGGAAACCGCCCTCTTCAAGCTGCCGCTGGATACGACTGATCCGCTCGGTACCTACAACGAGTACGTCAACCTGGTCGCCGAAGGCATTACCTGGCTCCCGGACTACGGCATTTACTTCCCGATTACGCTGAA
>JAABUS010001495.1_pt1 | contig 50542 bp, 50 predicted proteins | sample 5560161 | NCBI WGS metagenome assembly JAABUS01 (sample SAMN10711885, study PRJNA513376) | rock metagenome | isolation source: Antarctica rocks | place: Antarctica: Victoria Land, Trio Nunatak nord | collected 2016-01-04 | reverse complement strand
GAGGTGGAGTTGGCGAAATCGCTCGGCTTCAACGGTGTGCGCATCCATCAGAAGGTCGAGGACCCACGCTTCCTCTACTGGTGCGACCGCATCGGGGTCGCGGTCTGGGCGGAGCTTCCGGCCGCATACGCCTGGTCGGACACGGCCGTCCTGCGCAGCACCCGGGAGTGGCTCGAAGTCTTGGAGCGTGACCTGAGTGTTCCCAGCATCGTGACCTGGGTGCCGGTCAACGAGAGCTGGGGGGTTCCCGGGCTGCAGAGCGACCCGGCTCAGCGGGCGTACGTGCACGCGCTGTACTCCATCGCCAAAGCCCTCGACGCGACCCGGCCCGTTGTCGGCAATGACGGCTGGGAGCACGTCGTGACGGATATGGTCACGGTGCACGACTACGCCGGTGACGGTGCGACCCTGCGCGAACGCTATGGCAGCGCAGAGGCGGTGGCTCGCTCTTTGAAAGAGGTGCAGCCGTATTACCGCCCGGTATTGCTGCCGGGGGTCGTCTTGGCGGAGGAGCCGATCCTGCTGACGGAGTTCGGCGGGATCAGCTACCGCGCCGGCGAAGGGCACTGGAACGGCTACGGCACGGCGAGCGACGAGGAGGACTTCGTCGCTCGTTACCGCGATCTGATGGATGCGGTACTCGCAAGCCCCGTGCTGGCCGGGTTCTGCTACACCCAGCTTGCTGACACCGGGCAGGAACGCAACGGCCTGTTGACCGAGGACCGGCAACCCAAGGCCGACCTGGCGACGATGCGCTCGATAGCCCGGCGCCCGGGGTTGGCGGTGGCGGGTGACGCGGTCTACGGACCCCAGATCGGCGCATACGACGTGACCTCGGTGTCGGCGAGCCGCTCGAATGGAACCTCGTCGGCGCCGAGCGGCCCAAGCGCGTGGGGTGGCTGAGTACTGCTGGGGGCGACTTACCCGCGTTGATTCTTCGGAGTGTTCGGCGCTTCACTCTGTGACGGGTGCGTAGGGGTGTTCCTCGACAAAGATCGCCGTTTCGGCGTACAGCTTTTCGATGAACGCTTCGAGCACCGCAAGCTCGACGCGCCATTGACCCCGTCCGCCGATTTTGATTGCCGGTAGGTCACCGGAACGCACCAGAGCGTATGTCTGGCTCGGGGAGATCCCCAGTTGTTCTGCCACCTCGCTGAGCTGGATGAAACGCACAGTCACAAGCTGTCCCCGCTTCAGCTAGATGCACAAAGCCGGTGTTGTCAGGTCAAATGAGCCCTATCGTCCGGCTGGGCACATAACGGACCTTACATCGTAAGGGGATGCCGTGCCTGTTCACAACGGGTGTGGCGGACTTGCGCGCACGAGCCAAGCCGGCGACCAAGGCAGTGCTGGGCCAGTCGACGTCGGTCAGCGGTTGGGCATCGGGACCTCAGCACAGACGGTTGGGCATCGGGACCTCAGCACAGACGGTTGGGCATCGGGACCTCAGCACAGACGTAGACGTCAGTAGCCGCCACCGCCGCCGCCGCCGCTCTTGCAGCCGGCTAGCCACAGAGCGAGTCCGAGCGCGAGAACGCTCCATGGGTACCGGGCGAAACGCTTGTGCATCGCGGCCTCCTGAATCCGTCTGTGACGCAATCGATTCATATTGGCACCGGGCTTTGCGACGGGTCAACGAACGAGGACATTACGACCCGGGTGTAACCCGCTGCAGCACGCCGCTGTGGCCGCTGAGGGTGCCGGTGGAGTTGCCCAGCACGTAGAGCTCACCTTCGGTGTCGCGGCCGAAGCCAAGCAGCAGCAACGGAAACGTCGTGTGCCGCCGCACCGTGAGGAGAGTGACCGCGTGCCGCGGGTCCGGATTGTCATTGACGTACCACAGGCGCGCCGCTGCACCGAAGCTGTCGGCCTCGGACGAGTAGTCGCCGAAAACGTACCGCCCTGCTAAGGCCGGGATGGCACGTCCGTGATAGACGAAACCGCCGATCGCGGCCTCGCCATTGACCGTGCCGTGAGGCCCAGCGTGGTCGTATTCCGCGATCGGGGCGATGAGCCCTGGCGTGGCGGTAGGGCGAGTGACCCAGCTGTCGTCGGCGGACGCTCGGGAGCCCGGATGGAAGGTAAAACTTCCTTCCTTCACGTGCCAGCCATAGTTGCCGCCCGGCCGGATCCTGTCGACTTCCTCGACGTTGTTCTGTCCGGTGTCCGCCGCGTACAGGTCGCCGGACACCAGGTCGAAGGAGATGCGGTAGGGGTTGCGCAGCCCGTAAGCCCAGATCTCGTCGGCGCCCCGCCGGCCCACGAACGGGTTGTCTCGAGGCACGCCGTACCGACCGTTAGCGGAATTACGCCCGCGGGGGTCTATTCGGAGAATCTTGCCCAGGATGTTGTCCGGCGCAAGGCTCTGCGCGTTTCCGCCAGCGACGTGGCCAGGCCCCTGGTCGTCGCCAAAGCCTCCGTCGCCGACGGAGAGGTACAGGTAGCCGTCCGGGCCGAAGGCAAGGGTCCCCCCGTTGTGGTTGAACTCCGGCTTGTCGATCCGGAGCAGTTCCCGGGCCGACGACGGGTCGACCGTGGTGTTCGCGTCATGCGGATTGCGCACCCGCCACTGGGTAACGACGTTTTGACAGGGACGCGGCCGGAACGGCGCGGTGCCCTCCGAGCTGTAGGCCCGACAGTTCTGCTGCGTATTCGGTTCGGTGCTGAAGTCGGCGGCGCGCGACCGCGGCTGGGTCTGGTAGGTGTAGACCAGCCCGTTCAGCTGGTAGTCCGGGCTGAAAGCCAGGCCGAGCAGGCCGCGCTCGTCATACCGCAGACCAGGCACCGTGTCCCCGAGCCGCACCAGCAGGGGCGACAGATCAGCGAACAGGCTTCGTCGTCCGGACCGCCTAGCCGAGAGGTCGACGTTCCAAATCTTGCCGACCTGGTCCACCACGAACAGTCGCTGTCCAACGCCCGGCGCCACCGTGGCGTAGTTGGGGGAGACGAACCCGCTCGCGACCGTGCGCAGCCCAACCGTCATGGAGCCGATCGGGATGCGCCCAGGGATTGGGTCGGCGAGGCCTGGAGCAGCGGCGACGGCCGGCGCGGCGGCGAACAGCGCTGCGGAAGCGGCGACGGTGACGACAACGCGGGGCAGGCGCACGCGCATGGAGACCTCCAGGGTGTGGCCCGGCGCACTTATTGAATCGGGCGTGTGTTGGGAGCAGCCTGGCGTGAACGGCGCCATCCGCATTCGGCGCAAGCCTCCTGAAAAACAACGCAGCCACTTGCCTGCAAACAACGTAGCCACTGACAGGCGAATGCGACACCCTGAATGGCGCCCGGATCGCCTCCAGCTGCAACACGTAAGTCAGAAGTAATCCAGCGCAGTGGCGGCGGGCGCCACCACCCGGAGGCTCTCGGCGTCTGGCGGTGGCGCGGTAGTATCGATGAGGTGCGCTGCGTCGGCGAGGCGGCGTACGGCGTCGGCAAGAACGCTGCGCGGCGCCCGGGCATAGCTGACGATGACCCCGTCCTCGGCAGGGAGGCTGCCGTACATGGCCCGGGTCCCTTGCAGCGCAAGGCCTTTGGCGGCGGCCGCAGCGATGATCCGGTCCTCGTCCACTCCAGGTGGCAGCCGCAGCATCACATGCAGCCCGCCGGCCTGCCCGGACACCTGCCAAGGGGCAGCTCGGCCGCCATCGCCGAAACGAGCACATCGCGCCGCTGCATGTAGTGCCGCCGCACCCGCCGGACGTGCCGGTCGTAACCGCCGTTGGCAAAGAGCTCGGCCAGCACGTGCTGCCCCAACACACCGGTCCCGAAATCGTCGTCGCGTTTGGCCATGCTGAGCGCCTCGTGCAGTTGCGGCGGCGACACGAGCCAGCCCAGCCGCAGACCCGGCGCGAGGGTCTTGCTCACCGATCCGACGAGCACGACGTACTCCGGCCCGAAGCCTTGCAGACAACCGACCGGGCGGCGGTCATAGCGGAATTCGGGGTTGTAGTCGTCCTCGATGATGATGCCCCCTACGCGCTCGGCCCAGCGAATCAGCGCATTCCGACGTGTTGCGGAGAGGACTATCCCGGTCGGGTACTGGTGCGCCGGTGTCACCAGGACTGCTCGGCATCCGGTCCTGGCGAGAGCATCGACGTCGATGCCTTGCTCGTCAATCGGGACGTCGACGACGCGAAGGCCGTGCCGCCCCAGTATTCGACGCTGGACCGAGTGGCTCGGCGACTCGACCGCCAGCGTCTTGTGTCCGTTCTCGGCCAGCGTTCGTACCAGCAGGGTCAAGCCTTGCGTCGCGCCGTTGACCACCAGGCAGGACTCGGGCGAAGCCATCGCCGCTCGCACCCGGGTCAGGTGTTCGGCGAGTTCGTCGCGCAGTGCGGCTACGCCCCAGGGGGAGGCGTAGCCCAACTCCGCGTCCGGCAACGCGCGCAGCACCTCCCGCGTCGCCGTCAACCACGCAGCTCGTGGGAAGGTCGCGAGATCCGGAGGGCCGGGCCGGAGATCGATCTCGTACGTGCGGTCGACGGCGCGCTCGGGTTGCGCGCGTCGTGTGGCAGGCTGCGCCGCGTCGCTCACCATGGTGCCGGAGCCACCACGACTAACCAGGAATCCCTCTTCGCCCAAGTGGGCGTAGGCGTCCACCACCACCCCGCGAGAGACGCCCAGATCGGCGGCCAGGGCCCGCGTCGACGGAAGCACGCTGCCGGCCGTTAGGCGACCGCTGCGGATGGCGTCCTTGAGCGCGTCCCGCAGCGATGCCCGCAGTGTCCGATCCGAGTGTTCGCTCAGCGTCAACGGCAGCCAAGAGCCGCGCCGACGTTCCCGTGGTGGTCGAAGATCCACAAGTGGTCCTTTCCTCAGCCCCCAAAGAGGACCTATGAGCCAGATCCATTTCTTCATACGGTGGAGCCATGTCAAGACAGCCGGTGGCGGTACTCGCCACCGCCGGTCTCGCAGACGGGAGCAATGTATCGACCGCGGAGTTGTCTGAGAGTCTGCGCGACCACAGCGATCGGGTCGGCGGATATGTCGTACTGGTCGCTGCCCCCGACGGGCCGGAGCGTACCGACATCTTTCACGCTCTGTCCGGCGCCGGGCTGACTGCTGTGCCGCTGCAGCACCCGACGATGCTTCTCGAGCAGGTCGCCCAGCTACGCCCCGACTTGGTCGTCCTCGACGTGGCAGTGTGCGCGACCACAGTCCAGGAAGTGCTGGCCGAGCTTCGAATCGTCAGTGCCCCAGCGGTGATCCTGACCGGAGCACTGGCAGAGGCGAGCATCCGCGCGACGCTGCTCTGTGCCGGTGCTGATGACTGTCTGCTCTCGCCGTTCCTGCTCGACGAACTGCTCGCGCGCGTGCTTGCCGTCCTGCGCCGACACAAGATCATTCCCCGGGACGAGGAGCGCCTGCTGGTCGCCGGCTCGATCCGGGTGAACCTCGACGGACATACCGTCGAGATCGACGACCAGCCAATCGCATTGACGATGATCGAGTTCCGGCTCCTCGCCTACCTGATGCGCCACCGCGGGGTGGCGCTTCCTCGACAGCGGCTGCTCGCCGATGTGTGGGGTTACACCGTCGGCACGCTGCCCACAGTCACGGTCCACGTCCGCCGGCTCCGGACGAAGATCGAGGCCGATCCCAGCCGGCCCGCCTGGGTCGAGACGGTGTATGGCGTGGGGTACCGCTTCGCGGCCGACCCGATCCTGTCTGCCGGCAACGGCGACCAGGCGCCGTCGCTTCGCGAGCGGGCTCAGCCGCTTTACGGTTAGCCGCGCCGGCTGGGCCTCGGGTCCCGTTCAGCGAAGGGACCGTTGCCACCGTGCTGAACACGCCGACGGCCCCGGTAGCCGTAAGCCACCGGAGACCGCCGGGTCAAGTGTTCAGATGCTGCCGACGCTTACCCGAGTTGCAGCACGATCGGGCACATGGAGATGCCGGGCAGCGAGCGAAGGCCCAACAAGTCGCTGTTGGGCGGGCCGGTGCCCGCGCTCACGAGCTCCCCACGCTGGAAGGCATTGGCGACGGCGCTCTCGCTGGTCAGTCGATGGATTAGGCCGGCCCGGATGGCCTGCTTCGTCAATACGGCCGGGTGGATGTCCCAGATGGGGCTGTAGCCACGGTCGTCCGGAGCGGCGCTGGGGATGTTCAGCGGATCGCCTTGACCCAGCAGTGCCGACTGCAGTCCTTGCCGCTGCTGTTGGCGACCTGGGTGGCGTTGAGCACGATGCGGCCATCAGTCGTGACCAGTGGGCTGTACTTCGCGTCGCCTACCGCCTCGGGCGGGAACTTCGCTGGTGGGAACCCCTTCGGGCCTGGGACGACGACCCGGGTGGGCGAGAAGTCGACGGTGCCGGGGAAGTCGATGTGACCGCCGACGAAGTGCGCGCGCTGAACAGCCTTGGTGCCGAGGGCGTGAGCCATCCGCTCCGAGAAGTTCACGCCTCGACGCTGTGCGTCCTCCTTGTCCGATGACTCGGTGATGACGTACCAGACTGTGTGGCCGGACGACGTGCCGCGATGCAGCGGTAGGGTCACGGTGCCGATGTTGGTGTTCACCGCCAGGGCACTCTTGATGAAGAGCTTTGAAACCTGTGCCTCTTGCACGGATGCCGGGAGCGCGGGAGCGAAGCCGCTGCGGCGGCTCCGATGACTCCAGCAACGAGACGGCGGCGGGTAACGCTCATGCAGTTCTCCTCGTATCGACGCCCCGGGGAGTCCCGGTGCGCTCGGATGCAGCGGCAGCACACGACGATGTTGGCGTCGCGTGGCTCGCATACGTGGGTAGTCGGCCGACTTCTTCGACAGTAGGCCGGGTTCGGCGCCCCGCGTCTTAGCAGGTCTTACAAGCCGTATCGGCGTTGGCCGCCCTCTGGGTTCGGGGCGCGTAGCGGCCAAATAGCTTGTCGCTACACGCTTCTGCGGTCTGCCCCAGTGGGTGAACACGGTGATAGCGGGACTGCTGGTCCCGCCGGGGCGCACCTTCGACCGCGGCCTGAACGATATGGATCTCCGACCTCACCTACCGGGCACCGACCTGGTCGAGGCCGCGCTGCGGCGGAGCGAGGGAAGAGCAGAGTTTCTCAATCCGTAAGTTAACCAACGCTTGTCGCGCGCCGGTACGGCAGCCCACACTGAAGCGTGATCCAACCCGCCCCTCAATGTATTGGAGGTCCGCGATGATGCGGATACGCCCGGATCGGAAGTTCAGTGCGGTAGTGACGGCCGCGCTTGCCGTGCCGCTTGGTGTTTTTGCCCTGTCAGGGGCGGGTGCGTCTTCTGCTGCTGGCCCGAATGTGATTCCGGGCCAGACCAGCGGGGTGTTGCCGAGCAGCAAGGTGATCTTGGAGAGCACGGTCCAGGTGAACCTTTCCCAGCACAGTGCGACCTTGCCGTTGCACCGGGGGGTGTTCCACGGCAAGAGCGTGTGGTTCGTGCTGACCGAGGCCTCGGATGAAGGCGCGGCCCGCGACCTGAACGTCAACTTCGCGCCGAAACTCTCGAATGTGGGGATCGGGTGCTCGGCGTGTGTCCAGGACGTGACGTTGCGCGCTCCGAAGGGCAACAAGTTCGGTGAGGCGATCACCACGTTCGAAGGGGTCCCGGACTTTTCCCCGACCCGGGTGCTGACCCCGGGCAAGCCCAAGCCGTTCCCGCCAGCGGCGGCGAAGCCGGGTGGGGTTGGGGACGCGAAGTATTCGCCGTTCATCCGGTTCGCGGGGTCGACGACGGTATATAACGCGCCGATCGTGGCCACCGGTGACGGGCCGTTCGATGTCATCCGGCACACCAACACCGCGGACCGGGTCTTGAAGATCAACCCGGCCAAGCACGCCGGCCCGGGCCGCTACTACGCCCCCTCGGTGCAGCTGCTGATCATCAACGGATTCGACTCGGGACAGCCGATCATCTACCTGTCCACCGAGTCCTCCGAACCGGTCACCGCGACCCTGGAACGGGCCACGTTCGTGCCGCTGCTGGCCAAAACCCCGTTCATGGGTGGCGATGACTTCCTGGGCTCGACCCGGGAACGGATCTTCCCGTTCGTCAACGGCCAAATCGGGAATCACAACCCCCAGGCCCAAGGACTGGCCCACCTGATCGCCGACGGGCACGCCGCCCAGGACGCATACCTGGGCAATACTGGCCTGCTGGCCGCGCTGCGGAACGGCGGCGATGCGCTCAACGTGCAGGGCGACTTCCCGACCCTGGCCGACCCGCACCGCAAGTTCGCTTACAGCCCCCTGTGGGAAGCCCAGTTCGGGCAATGGACCGACAAAGCCGTCCGGCTTGGGCTCAACACCCGCCAAACCGACGAATTCCAGATCCTGAACCTGGCCGCAACCCGGCCCGACCTGCTCACCGGACCGGGCGGAGTCCCCTACGGATCCACCAACGTCCTGATCAACTGCCCCGTCATCGCGTTCACCGCCAAACAACCCGCCGCGGACCTCACCACCCCCATCCCCGGCGCCCAAGTAGAAACCAAGGGCTCCTTCACACCCTGAGCCTTGAGGAAGGCGCGGCGCTCACCAGCGCCGCGCCTTTCTCGTGCCCGCCGGAGGTACTTGCGGCCGAGGGAGATCGAGCCTCGACTCAGTCAGAACGAGTGTGAACGGCGCAGCGAGGCGGGTCGTCCGTCCGGGTCGTAAACCGTTCGATACAGGGGAGTGGCCCAGCTCCGCGTCCGGCGGCTCAGCCGGGGCGGCTGGTATTGCCGCAGCCTCCCAGGTGGCCGCGGCCCGCGCTGTCCGCCGTCGTACCAGCTGCCCAGCGTCTTCGCGCTCTGCGCGAAGGCGGCAAAGGCCGCCTGGGGATCCAGGAGGTCGCCCTCATCGCCGGGCCGTCGGTCCAGGTGCTCGCGGGCGAGGGAGAGACGTAGTTCGCGGGCGAACACCCGGGCTCCGTCGCCGAAGCGATCCACCACACGGGGTTCGCGTGGGTCGCGGGCCTCGTCCACGACAGCGCAGGACATCTCTGAGTCGTGCGTCCAGGATCTGCGGTTGACGTTGTCCGAACCGACGGACGCCCAGACGTCATCGATGACGCAGACCTTGGCATGCACGTAAACCGGTGTACCGGAATGATTTTCCACACCGTAGACGGCGGCGCGGTCGCCGCCTGCTTGACGAATCACGTCGAGCGCTTGGAGCCGACCGACGAGATTCGGGGGCAGGGATAGCCTCCCGTCCTGGTCGGGATGGTGTGGCACGACCGCGATGAGGCGCAGATGGGGATTGGCTCGTAGCGCCGTGGCAAAGCACGCCACGACATCGGCGGACCAGAGGTATTGGTCCTCCAGGTAAATCAAGCTGTGCGCCCGGGAGACGACCTTCTCGTACGCGTGGGCGATGCTGCGCTCTCCGTCGGGGGCGAACGGGTAGGCGTGCCGCCGCTTCGGATACGTGCGCAGTACCTGCACGATCTGCTCCCCTCGAGGGGGTGGATCGGGAAGCTGTTCAGGAAGGGCGCCAGGGGTGCTGTCCTCGCCCCGGACAGCGTCCACCATCCGGTCGAAGGGGTTGCTGGTCAACGGGCTCGGGTCTTCCCACCGCTCACGGAAAACCGTCTCGATGTCGCCGACGGCCGGGCCGCGCACGGCGAGTTGTACGTCGTGCCAGGGCGGTCGGGGGCCGTAGACCGCAGCCATCGGCTGGCGCTGTCGGTCGCCTTCGTGGTCCGGACCGTCGAAGCGGCTGTGGCACAGGTCGATCCCCCCGGCGAAGGCAACGTCCAGATGCGAGCGGCCGGGGTAACGCAATACGACGAACTTCTGGTGATGCGATCCCCCCGGTCGCACGCGCATGTCGCGCAGGCACTCACCGCCTGCCGCTCCAATCTCCTCACCCAGGTGGCGGTTCTCTTCCTCGCTGAACTTCAGCCGATCGAGGTGCGAACGCCAGATCAGGCCCTTGACCACGACTCCGCGTTCGGCGGCTGCGCCCAACACCCGGGAGACGGCGCTTCCGTCCTCGTCGAGCGCTTGGTCAGGGTCGCCTCGCCAGTCGGTGAACAGCAGCAGGTCACCCTTGCGCATCAGACGCACGCATCGGGCGAGCTCGGGAAAGTATGACGCGCCGTGCACCAGAGGGTGAACCTCGTTGCCAGCTGTCCAAGCGACGCCGTCAGCATGTCGCCTGTCCAGCCGGGTCGCGGAGTTCCCGCGCTCCGCCGCAGTCGTCAACCAGTCAGCAGCGCTCATGACCCCATCCAACCCTGTCAGGCGCTGGTCAGGCCCGTCTAGGGCCGGTACTGCACCGAGCGGGTCCCCGACGATGTGCGATCGCGCCCCGAGTGGCGGCGTCCGGCGAGGCAGCGCACGGCCAACTCCGCGCACACGAGGCCGTTCGCGGCGCCGACGATGACGTCGCTCAGGTGGTGCATGCCCCGGTAGAGCCGGGCGTAGGCCACTAGGACCGGGACGATCGAGCACACGCCGATCACCGTACGCCGCAGCCAGGGACGCTCGATGGAGGTCGCCATGAGGGCGAGCGAGACGTACAGCGCGACGCTCGCACCTACGTGACCGCTGGGGTAGCTGGACGTCGGCGGGGCCGGGTCCAGGTGCGGCACGTCCGGCCGCGGTCGCCCGGTGACAGCAGTGGCGATCACGAACACGACGGCTTGCAACGAGATGGCGATCGCGGGGATGACCGCGAACCACCAGCGACGGGTGCGCCACCAGATGAGAGCTACGGACAGGACACAGACCCCGATGACGATTTCGGTGTTGCCGATGTGGGACCACACCGCGGTGATGTTGTCCCAGAAGGCGTCACGCGTCTGTTGAAGGCTTCTGTTGAGGTTGCTCTCGGAGTGATTCCACGCCTTCAGCGGCCCGACCAGTATTTCGCCGAGACCGGTGATCAGCAGCCAGAGCACCACTGCCGGCGCGATGGCGCCGACCGCCAGGCCACGGAGCACGTCTCGCCAGGTCGGGCGGGTGGAGTCGTGCAGGCTGGGGGGGATCAGCAGCATGTGGCGACCTTCCTCATGGGTGGCATCCTGAGCCTGACTCCCACCCTCTCGCACCGCAAGCACATCGGCTGGCCATACCGGTCAGCCCGGGGTTAGCCCATGGCGTGGACCTTGTCGGCGGCGATCGTGAGGATGGCGCGGACCTGATCGCGGCCGCCGTACCAGGGATACGGACCGCCCAGGTAGCGCTGAGCGAGTTTCTCGATGTGCTCGGCTCCACCGTCGGTGGAGACGGCCACTACCCGGCCCCGGACCGCGTAGTAGCGGGAACTGGCGGGATCGCAGACATTGATGGCCACGCGCGGGTCGCGGCTGACGTTCCGGACCTTCTGAAAGCCCTGGACGGTGTTGACCAGCACATGCTCCCCGTCGGTGTCGACCCAGGTCTGGGTCAGCTGTGGCGAGCCGTCGGGCATCGCCGTGGCGATGAAGCAGGGGCTGGGCTGGCGGAGGAGGGCGATCAGCTCGTCAGGCAGGTCCACGTCGGGTCTCCGATCAGGTGGGGCGAGTCGCAGTGACACCGTATGTCCGAAGCTGCCACGCTAGAGCCACTGACCAGACGGGGTGCTGGCCCATGCCGTATCTGGGTGACCCGCGGTGGACCTCGAGCGAGGTCACATGTCCCGGTAGCGTTTGGCCGCAGCGAGGGCGGCAACGAGTTGCTGCGCGGACTGCCGGACGACGTACGACGGCTCGTCGCGCTGGAATCGCCAGCCCTCTGCCAGCGCACCTGCGTCGACGGCGTCGAACCCGAATTGATCCACCATGCTCATCACCTGTCGCTTCGAGGCCTCGTCGTCCCCCGCGACCGGCAGTGCCCGGCGATCCGCGCTCCCCGGCGCGGCGCCGTCCGTGGTGAGGTCGGCAGCCATGATGTTGTTGAACGCCTTGACGACGCGAGAGGTCGGGAGGTGCCCCTGCAGGAGCTCCGCCGTCGTCGAGTGCTCATCGTCCAGCTCGGCGATGTTGCCGTCGCGCTGCGGGTAGTAGTTGTTGGTGTCGATCACGGTCTTGCCGGCCAACGGTTGCACCGGCACGTCGAGATAGTTCTTCAACGGCACCGTGACTACGACCACGTCGCCAGCCGCAGCGGCCTCCGCAGCGGTCGCTGCTCTCGCTCCCTCGCCCAGATCGGCGACCAGGTCGGCCAGCGTCTCGGGGCCGCGGGAGTTGCTCATCACCACGTGGTACCCGTGTGTCAGGGACAGTCGGGCGAGCTGCGAACCGATGTTGCCTGATCCGATGAATCCGATAGTTGTCATGGAGGCCAGAACCACGAGCGTCCCGCTCGCATTCCTGCGTGCTGAAGGCGCTGATCGCACCGCTGCGGTTGTGCGCTATTCGGGGCTGATCGCGGCCTCTTGGACATGCGGCTCTGCCGTGTCCGACCTCGCTGCTGGCGTTTCGGGGGCGGACCGGCGCAGCTCGTCGACGCGGACCAAGGCCACGCCTACGACGATGGCGGCGCCGCCGACGAACTGCATCGGCGCGGGCACCTCGCCCAGCAGCGCCCACGCGAACGCTGTCGCGAAGAGCACTTCGGTTAGGCCGATGAACGAGGACAGCTTCGCGCCGAGCAAGCGCGCCGCGCCGATGCCGGCCAGGTAGGCGATCACGGCGGCAACCAGCGACAGGCCGAGGACCGGCAGCAGCCAGCTGACTCGGCGATGCATCAACGTGACGTCGACGAGGGGCGCCTGCATCGGCAAGGCACCGATTGTTCCGAGCAGCCCAAGTGCCACCGCGCCTACGCTCATCCCACCCCAGGCCAGCAGCACCGGTGGCAGCGGTGAATCCTCCCTGGAGGCGAGGACGAAGAAGACGGCCAGACCGATCGCCGCGCCCAGCCCCCAGAGCACGCCTACCGGGTCGAGTCGGTGCGAGCTGCCGAGGTCGAGCACGAGAACCAGTCCAGCGATGGCGGTCGCAGCACCCGCCAGAGTCAGTCGTTCCGGCCGCTGCTGGTGACGCAGCCATAGCCAACCAACCACCAGGACGGTCCCGAGGTACTCCAACAGGAGCGCTACCCCGACCGAGAGGTGCGAGACGGCGTTGAAGTAGCACAGCTGGCACCCCGCGACGGCGACCAGGCCATACCCGGCGATCATCCTGCGCGCCTGGGCGAGCACCCGCCACTGCCCCCGCAACTGGACCAGTGCGAACGGGGTCAGCACGAGCGCTGCCACGACGACGCGGGCGGTGACCGCGGCCCCCGAGGTCCACCCGGCATCGATCAGCGAGGCGGCGAATGCGCCGGAGGTGCCGAAGGTCGCGGCCGACACGGCCGCCAGCGTCAGCCCGTTACGGCGTGCAAAGACCCCACTCATGTCGGCGGCCTCCTGAGCGAAAAGGGTGAATGGTGAACGGAGTAAGTGGTTAAACCGGCTAGGGTCATTACGAAGACTCACCCTAGTCAGCGCCACGAAAGGAGTCAAGATGCTCTTTGCTCATGACACCGAGGTAGCGCTGTCCGCCGCCGCGGCGTTGGTGAACACCGATCAGGACGGCGACGACCGGCTAGGTGACACCGACGCACTCGCTGAGTTCGTACGGAGGTGGGGTTGGACCGGCCTGGTGCGCGAGGACGATGCAGAGCTGGCGACCGTGCGTGTCCTGCGTCCGCGACTGCGACTGCTGTGGTTCGTCGATGAGGACGACGCCGCCAGGCTGGTCAACGACCTGCTCCGCGAGGCAGGAGCGCTGCCACAGCTGGTCAAGCACGACGCCTGGGACTATCACCTCCACGCGACCGCGCCGGAGGCTCCGCTGGCAGACCGAATGGCGGTGGAGGCCGCCATGGCGCTCACGGACGTCATCCGGCAAAAAGAGCTCACCCGCCTGCAGACCTGTGCGGCCGACGCCTGCCAGGACGTGCTAGTGGATCTGTCGAAGAACCGGTCACGCCGTTTCTGCAGCACGTCGTGCGCCAACCGCACCAACGTGGCGGCCTACCGAGCGCGCAGATCGACCGCTGGCCCGCGCGGCTCAGACGAGCGCGGGTAGCTCGCTCCCCATGATCTCGGCCGCCTCGCTGTCCGTGCCCCCGTAGGCGAGGAGATCGGCTACCGGCAAGGTGGCGGCTCCCAGGGCGACCGCGTCAGGGCCCAGTTCGCCCAGAGTGATCGTGGTCTCGCTGAACGGGTGCCGCAGCGCCCGCTCGCCCACGGCCTCTCGGATCTGTGGGAGGTAGTCGGCCATGGCCAGCCCCGCCCATCCGGCGACGACGATCCGCTCAGGATTGAACAAGTTCACCAGGCCGGCGATCCCCGCTCCGAGGTAGTCGACCGTGTCCTGCACGACTCGGGCGGCGGTCTGGTTCGTCGGCGCTGCGGCGAGCAACGCAGCCAGGGACGACTCCTCGTCAGAGCCGGGTACGGCGCGGCCACCACGGGCGTGGCGCCATCGGTCCAGGGTTGCTTCGGCGCCGACGTACGCCTCCAAGCATCCCCGCGCGCCACAGCGGCAGCGGCGGCCGTCGAACAGCAACGTGGTGTGTCCCCACTCGCCGGCGCTGCTGGTCGCACCCCGATAAATCCGACCGTCGGTGATGACGGCTGCGCCCACGCCTGAGCCGATCAGGGTGACCACGGCGTTGCGGGCGCCCCGGCCGCCGCCGAACCACATCTCGGCCTGGCCCAGTGTCTTGGCGCCGTTCTCCACCCAGATGGGCAGCTTCGTGCCGGCCTGCAGCATCTGCTCCAGCGGGACGGCGTCCCAGCCGATCACCTGTGCGTGCACCTTGGCGTGGTGCCCCTGCTCGACGGTGCCCGGAACGCCGACTCCGACGCCGAGGATGTCGCCCTCCGCAACGCCCGCCTCGGCGCTGACGTGCCGGACGCAACTGAGGACCTGTTCGACGACAGCGTCGGGCTCAGGTCGTGGAGAGGCCAGGGGGTGGTCCACGGCGGCGAGGGGTCGCATGGCGAGGTCGACGATCGCGGCACGCACCCGTGTCTCACCGACATCGACGCCGATGATGTGCGTGTATGCCGCGTTGACCCGCAGCAGGGTGCGCGGGCGCCCGCCGTCGGAGTTCACCAGACCGGCCTCGACGACGAGACCCGCCTCGATCAAATCTCCGATGACGTTGCTGACCGTCGCCTGGCTCAGGCCCGTCGCGCGACCGAGCTCGAGGCGGCTTCGCGGCTGCCCGAAATACAGCCCGGAGAGCAGCAGCGCCCGGTTGTGCCGTCGCAGACCGCGCGCCGTCCCCTTGGTCTCTGCCTGGTTGCGCCGGACGACCACCGTGGATCGTGACGTGTTCGTGTCTTGACGGGTGGCCATGTGCGGCACTTTACTCCTCGACATAGTTTAAGACCTGAAAGAACGATTCGGGTGGTCGACCGGCTGCCGTCCATTCAACCCAAAGATGGGAAGGCTGAAAACGTGGTGACACGAAGGAGTGCCTCAGCTGCGTTGACCGTTGTGCTGGCGACCTCGGCATTGGCCGCCTGCGGCGGTACGTCGCCTAGTTCGCCGGGTGGGTCGAGCTCCTCCTCCGGCGGCGGCAGCAGCCTCAAGGGGCAGACGATCACCTACTGGGCGAGCAACCAGGGCTCGAGCCTGGAGGACGACAAGAAGAAGCTGGCTCCCGAACTGGCCAAGTTCACCGAGCAGACCGGCGTCAAGGTGAACCTGGAGGTGGTCGGGTGGCCGGACCTGCTCAACCGCATCCTCGCCGCAACTACCTCGGGCAAAAGCCCGGATGCGCTGAACATCGGCAACACCTGGTCCGCGTCGCTGCAGGCGACCGGTGCCCTGCTGCCATGGACCGACAGCGCCATACAGACCGTTGGGGGCAAGGACCGCTTCCTGGCAGGCAGTCTTGCGGCGACGGGTGCACCGGGCAAGCCCCCGACGGCGCTGCCGATCTACTCGCTGGCCTACGCGCTGTATTACAACAAGAAGCAGTTCGCAGCCGCCGGAATCTCCCAGCCGCCGACGACCTGGGACGAACTCGCAACCGACGCCAAGAAGCTCACGGGCCACGGCAAGTGGGGATTGGCCCTCGAGGCGGGCAATCCGACCGAGAACTCCCACCACGCGTTCGCCTTCGCCGAGCAGTACGGCGGGACACTGTTCGATTCCTCCGGCAAGGCCCAGTTCGACCAGCCGGGAGTCGTCGCCGGTATCAAGCGGTACATCGACTTCATGGCCGTCGACAAGATCGTCAACCCGAGCAACGCGGAGAGCTCCGGCAATCAATCGATCACCGACTTCGCGACCGGAAAGGCGGCGATGATGCTGTGGCAGGCCGCCGGCGCGGGGATCAAGTCACACGGCATGAGCACCTCGGAGTATGGCGTCGCCCCCATTCCGTTCCAGGCGCCGGCTCCGGCGGGTGGCAAGCACGTCAACAGCATGGTCGCCGGGATCAACCTCGCGGTGTTCGAGAACAGCAAGCACAAGGACGCGGCGATGGCGTTCGTCAAGTTCATGACCAGCGATCAGGAGCAGATAGCCCTCAACAAGAGCTACGGCTCGCTTCCGTCGGTGCAGAGCGCCTATACGGATGCGTCGTTCCAGACCCCTGAGGTCAAGACGCTGCGGAAGGTGTTGGCCACGTCCGCGGCGCCGCTGCCCGCGGTTCCCCAGGAGAGCCAGTTCGAGACCCTCGTCGGCACCGCCATGAAGGACCTGTTCGCGCAGGCAGCGAGCGGCAAGCCGGTCACGGCCGACGACATCAAGGCCAAGCTGACGGCGGCCAACCAGCAGATCAAGGCCGGCGGATGAACGGGATATCGACCGGGTCTCGGCGTCGGTAGCGGCCGTGGCAGTCACCACCACGGCCACCGCACACACCGCCACCTCCGGCCCTCCGCGTAGGCGACGTCGGCGGCGACCGCTGACGCCGTACGTGTTCCTGTTTCCTGCGCTGGTCCTCGAACTCGCGGTGCACGTCATTCCGATCCTGGTCGGCATCGGCATGAGCGTCAAAGGCTTGACCCAGTTCTACCTTCGGAACTGGTCGGCCGCTCCGAACGTCGGCCTGGACAACTACCGGCTCGCGCTCGACCTGAACGGCGACATCGGCAGGAACCTGCTGCATTCACTCGTCGTGACCTCAGCTTTCACGACACTGTCGGTCGGCTTCTCGTGGCTGTTCGGCATGACGGCGGCGGTGCTCCTGCAGCGTCCATTTCGGGGCCGAGGCCTGTTGCGGACGGTATTCTTGACGCCCTATGCACTGCCGGCGTACACGGCCATCATCACCTGGAGCTTCCTGCTGCAGCGCGATACGGGATTGCTGAACCACCTCCTGGTCGATCAACTGCACCTGTTTTCGGTCCGTCCTTTCTGGCTGATCGGCAGCAACAGCTTCGTGTCGCTGGTGGTGGTCTCGGTCTGGCGTAGCTGGCCGTTCGCGCTGCTCTGCCTCACCGCCGGGTTGCAGACGGTCCCGGTCGAGCTGTACGAGGCGGCCGCGATCGACGGCGCCGGCTTCGGCCGAGCGCTGCGCAGCATCACCCTGCCGATGCTGCGCCCGGTCAACCAGGTGCTCATCCTGGTCCTGTTCCTGTGGACGTTTAACGACTTCAACACCCCGTACGTGCTGTTCGGACATGCCGCTCCCCATGCAGCGGACCTGATCTCGGTGCACATTTACCAGAGCTCGTTCATCACCTGGAACTTCGGACTGGGGTCCGCCATGAGCGTGTTGTTGCTCCTATTCCTCCTGGCCGTCACCGCGATCCACCTCGCGATCACCTCGCGGAAGGTGAACGATGCGTGATCCACGCTGGCTCCGGGTCACTCGCACGCTGGTGTTGACGGCATTGACGCTGTTCACCGTCGTGCCGATCTACGCCATGGTGACCTCGTCCATCAAGCCGCTGCGGGACGTTCAGGGGCCGTTCCGCTGGGTGCCCTCACGGCTGACGCTGCAGCCGTTCGTGGACATCTGGCGCACCGTCCCGCTGGCGCGGTATTTCGCGAACAGCCTCATCGTCTCCAGCGCGGCGATGGCGTGCTCGGTCATCGTGGCGATCTTCGCGGCCTATGCGGTGAGCCGCTATGACTTCCGCGGCCGGGGCGTCTTCTCCATCACCGTCCTGTCGACGCAGATGTTTCCCGGCATCCTCTTCCTGCTGCCGCTGTTCCTCATCTACGTCAACCTCAGCGACGCGACCGGCCTGCAGCTGTACGGCAGCAGGCTGGGTTTGGTGATCACCTACCTCACGTTCTCCCTGCCGTTCTCGATCTGGATGCTCGTCGGGTACTTCGCTTCGGTTCCCCGCGGCATCGACGAGGCCGCGGCGGTCGACGGCGCGGGACCCATCCGGACCCTGTTCCAGGTCGTCCTGCCGACGGCGCTGCCGGGCGTCGTCGCCGTGGCCGTCTACGCCTTCATGACCGCCTGGGGAGAAGTGCTGTTCGCCTCCATCCTCACCGACGAGGGCTCCCGGACGCTCGCCGTCGGGCTCCAGGGGTATTCGACTCAGAACGACGTCTATTGGAACCAGGTGATGGCGGCATCCCTGGTGGTGAGCCTTCCCGTCGTCGTGGCTTTCCTGCTGCTGCAGCGCCAGTTCGTCGCCGGCCTGACTGCAGGCGCAGTGAAGTAGCCCGAGATTCTCGGCTCTCGGTCGTCTGGCGCCGATCGGCGCCAGACACTCCATCTCCTGGTAGGGAAATCATGGAACACCTGCATCACCTCGATCCTGAATTCGTATGGGGGGTCGCGACGGCCGCGTACCAGATCGAGGGCGCCTACAACGCGGATGGCCGGGGCTTGTCGATCTGGGATACCTTCACGCGGGTGCCGGGCGTCATCGACAACGGCGACACCGGAGACGAGGCCTGCGACCACTACCACCGGTGGCCGCAGGACGTCGAGCTGATGGGGACCCTGAACGTGGACGCGTACCGGTTCTCGATCGCGTGGCCGCGGGTAATTCCGGCGGGCCGGGGGAACGTCAACCCCGCCGGTTTGGACTTCTACGACAGGCTCGTCGATGGCCTGCTCGCTGCCGGCGTCCGGCCGTTCGCCACGCTCTACCACTGGGATCTGCCGCAAGCGCTGCAGGACCGGGGCGGTTGGCCCTCGCGGGACACTGCCCACGCCTTCGCCGAATACGCCGCCGTGGTCGCTGAGCGGCTGGGCGACCGGGTGCAGGACTGGTTCACGCTCAACGAGCCTCTCTGCTCGGCGTGGATCGGCTATCTGCAGGGCACCATGGCACCAGGGGAGCGCGACATCGCGCGCGCCGTACCCGCATCGCACCACCTGCTGCTGGGACACGGGCTTGCGGCGCAGGCATTGCGCGCGAAGGCGTCGGGGGCGGTGCGGGTGGGTGCGGTCCTCAACCTCAGCCCGTGCGAGCCGGCCACGGATCGTCCCGAGGACATCGCCGCCGCCCGGCGTGCGGACGGGCACACCAACCGCTGGTGGCTCGACCCGCTGTACGGGCGCGGCTACCCCGAAGACATGGTCGAGGTCTACGGGATCGAGCCACCGGTACGCGACGGCGACCTGCAGCTGATCGCCTCGCCCACCGAGCACCTCGGTCTGAACTACTACGTCCGCGCGGTGGTCGCGGACGACCCCGCCGGGCCGCTCCCGCAGACCCGCACGGTGAGCGTCCCTGGCGCCGAGCAGACCGCCATGGGCTGGGAGGTTCACCCCCGCGGGCTCGAGCAGCTGCTCGACCGGCTGCATCAGGACTATCGGGCGCCACGGATCTACGTGACGGAGAACGGGTCCGCGTGGGTCGACGTCATGGAGCCGGACGGCGCCGTGCAGGACGACCAGCGGACGCGCTACCTGGAACGGCACATCCAGGCCGTCGCCCAGGCCGCTGCCCATGGCGTGCCGGTCGCGGGGTACTTCGTCTGGTCGCTGATGGACAACTTCGAGTGGGCCTACGGATACGACAAGCGCTTCGGCCTGATCCACGTGGACTACCCGACACAGCGACGAACCGTCAAAGCCAGCGGGCACCGCTACGCAGGCATCATCGCTGACCATGCCCAGCACGCGGCTGTGTCTGTCCGAGCGTGAGCGCGGCGTCCCCGTCCGGGACCCTGGGTCAGCGAGTATGTCCGTATGTACGGACAAAGTGTTGACGCCGGAGGTTGACCGCTCGTACCGTACGGCGGCAGTGGACGTTACGCCGCCATGCGGCATACGGACCGCCTGAGCGAGCGGAGCAGGGGCGGCCCGGCCGAGGCCGCGGCGAAGAGGGAGCGAGCACCACATGCCGGAAACGCATGAGCTTCGCGTCGCAGTCCTCGGTGTCGGTCGGATGGGTGCGCACCACGCAGCCATCCTGGCAACGCTGGTCAAGGGTGTCCGGGTCCAGGTCGTGAACGACGTCTCCACCGACCGCGCGCACGAGGTGGCCGAGGGGATTCCCGGCGCACGGGTCGTCGCCGATCCGTTCGAGGCCATCGAGGCCGACGACATCGACGCCGTCGTCATCGCCACACCTGGCGCTGCCCATGAGAAGCAGCTGCTCGCCTGCCTGGATCGTCAGCTGCCGGTGCTGTGCGAGAAGCCGCTCACGGTGGAGTCGTCCACGGCCTACGCCATCGTGACCCGTCAGGCGAGCGTCGGCAGGGACCTGATCCAGGTCGGGTTCATGCGCCGGTTCGACCGTGAATACGTTCACCTGCGCGAGGCCATCGCATCGGGCGCCCTGGGGGTCCCGCTGATGGTGCACTGCACGCACCGCAACCCCGGCGTACCGGACACCGCCACGACCGAGTCGGTCATCAACGATTCTGCAGTCCACGAGGTCGATGCCGTCCGCTTCCTGCTCGGTGAGGAGATCCGATCGGTCATGGTGGTGCGTGGCCGGCCGAGCGCACGGGCGCCCAAGGCCCTGAACGACCCCCTGCTCCTGGTCTTCGAGACGGAGTCTGGCGCCGTGGTGACCGACGAGCTCTTCGTGTCCTCGGGCATCGCCTACGAGGTTCGCACCGAGGTGGTAGGCGAGCGCGGTATCGCGACGATCGGGCTCGACCAGAGCATGGTCACCAAGACCCCGGGCGGTCGTTGGGGAGGCCAGAGCGCTCCCAGCTTCATCGAGCGTTTCGGTGCCGCATACGACATGGAGTTGCGACGCTGGGTGAACGCCGCGAGGCGCGGGTCCGTCGATGGTCCCGGCGCCTGGGACGGGTATGCCGCCGCGGCGGTATGCGAGGCAGCGGTCACGGCATTGCGCACCGGCGAGCGGGTCGACGTCGTCCTGGCGGCTCGGCCGTGACGCTCACGAGGGGCGACGGCGCGCTGCCACCAGAGGTGCTGACCTTCGGTAGAAGTGGCGTGGACATCTACCCGTTGCAGATCGGGGTCGGGCTGGAGGACGTCGAGACGTTCGGGAAGTTCCTCGGCGGCACCACGGCCAATGTCGCCGTCGCCGCCGCCCGGTTAGGCCGGCGCGCGGCGATCATCACCGGGGTGGGTGACGATCCGTTCGGTCGCTTCGTCCGGCGTGCGCTGGCGGACCTGAATGTCGACGACAGGCATGTGGTCCTCAGCGACAGGTATCCCACCCCGGTCACCTTCTGCGAGATCCTCCCGCCCGACAACTTCCCTTTGTACTTCTACCGCAAGCCGTCGGCGCCCGATCTCCAGGTCACCGCGGACGACATCGACGCCGACGCGGTGCGGGGTGCGGGCGTGCTGTGGGTGACGACGACGGGCCTGAGCGAGCAGCCGAGCCGGGAGGCACACCACTTCGCCCTCGGCGTGCGCGGCCGCAGGCGGTTCACCGTGCTCGACCTCGACTACCGTCCGATGTTCTGGGACAGCGCGGCAGACGCAACCGAGCAGGTGCAGCAGGTCCTGGGCCAGGTGAACGTCGCCGTGGGCAATCTGGAGGAGTGCGCAGTCGCCGTAGGCGAGACCGACCCCGACCGCGCTGCCGACGCCCTGCTCGACGCCGGAGTGGAACTGGCCGTCGTCAAGCAGGGTCCGAGGGGCGTGCTGGCCAAGACGCGCACGGAACGCTGCGAATCCGCCCCCTTCACCATCGAGACGGTCAACGGTCTCGGTGCCGGTGACGGATTCGGCGGCTCACTCGCTCATGGGCTCCTCGCGGGATGGCCGCTGGAGCGCGTGTTGTCCAACGCCAACGCCGCCGGCGCCATCGTCGCCTCCCGGCGGGAGTGTTCCACCGCCATGCCGACCCAGGACGAGATCGACCTGTTGATCGCCGGCGGCAACCCGAATGCCGGTGCCCGCGGCCATGAGTGAGTTCGCGACGAACTACGCACAGATAACGGAGATACGGGCACGCCACCCGCACCGGATCAGGGAGCTGCTCACGGCACGGGTACGACGCGCGCTCTTGCCGGCGGACGGCCGGCTGATGATCATCGCCTGCGACCACCCGGCACGCGGCGCGCTGGCCGTCAGGGGGCGCCCGGAAGCCATGAGCAGCCGGACGGACCTGCTCGACCGGTTGCGCGAAGCCTTGTCCCGCCCTGGTGTCGACGGGATCCTCGCGACCGCGGATATCGCCGAGGACCTTCTCCTGCTCGGGGCGCTGGAGAACAAGGTGGTCATCTCCTCGATGAACCGAGGCGGTCTGGCGGGCGCAATGTTCGAGTTGGACGACCGGATGACGGCGTACGACGTCCGGGGGACGTTGGATGCGAGGTTCGAGGGCGCCAAGATGCTGGCCCGCATCGATTTCGACGACCCGGCGTCGGTCTCCACCCTGCAGGCCTGTGCCCAGGCAGTGACCGACCTCAACCGGGCCGAGCTCGTGGCCATGGTCGAGCCGTTCATCTGCCGGCATGTCGACGGCAAGGTGGTCAACGACCTCAGCCCCGCCGCCGTGATCAGGTCGATACACATCGCCCAGGGTCTGGGCGCGTCCAGTGCCTACACCTGGTTGAAGCTGCCGGTCGTGCCGGACATGGCGCGGGTCATGGACGCCACGACGCTCCCCACCCTGCTGCTCGGCGGCGATCAGGCCGGCCCCGCCGAGGACCTGTACGCGCAGTGGTCGCAGGCCTTGTCCCTGCCGTCCGTCCGCGGGCTCATCGTCGGGCGCACGATGCTCTATCCAGCCGACGACGACGTGGCCATGGCCGTCGACACCGCTGTTTCCCTGGTCCGGTGACGTGATGCCGGAGCCCGCCAACCGTCTGCACCTGCGCGCCGGCAGCGCATCGACGGAGTCGTTCGATCTCGAGGTGACTCCGGAGAGCGCCGGCTGGGGATATTCAAGCCTGCGGATTCTCACCCTGCCCGCGGGTGGTTCCCGAGAGTTCGACACCGACGGCGAGGAGATGTTCGCGATCCCTCTGACCGGATCGGCCACCGTCGAGGTGGGCTCGCACAGGGCGGAACTCGCCGGCCGTGCCAGCGTCTTCGAGGGCCCGACCGACCTCGCCTACCTGCCGGTGCATTCGGCGGTGCGGATCGGCAGTAGCGGCGGTGGCAGGTTCGCCTTCGCGGGCGCCCGCACAGAGCGGGTATTGCCGTTTCGCTACGGAGCCAGGGCCGACGTGCCCGTCGAACTGCGGGGCGCCGGCCAGTGCAGCAGGGAGGTGCGCAATTTCGGCACGGTCGACGCCTTCGACACGGGAGCCGTGATCGCCTGCGAGGTTCTGACGCCAGGGGGAAACTGGTCCAGCTACCCCGCGCACAAGCACGACGAGGCGAGCGTCGCCGAGTCGGAGCTCGAGGAGATCTACTACTACGAGATCGCGCGGGGACGTGACGGCCAACCCGGGTTCGGCTACCACCGCACCAGTTCTTCTCCGGGGAGGGACATCGACGTCCTCGTCGAGGTGCGGGACCGGGACGCGGTGCTCGTACCGTACGGCTGGCACGGTCCGTGCATGGCCGCTCCGGGTTTCGACATGTACTACCTCAACGTGATGGCCGGCCCTGGGCCCGAACGGGCGTGGCTGATCTCGGACCATCCCGACCAGGGGTGGGTGCGCGAGACGTGGGCCGACCAGCAGATCGACCCTCGACTCACGCCGGCTTCGCCAACGACAGGAGACAACTGACATGTCCGTCGCGTCGATCCGGCTGACCGTCGCCCAGGCGACGGTACGGTTCTTGGCCCGCCAGTGGTCGGAACGGGACGGAGTCGAGCAACGCCTCGTCGCTGGGTGCTTCGGCATCTTCGGTCACGGCAACGTCGCGGGTATCGGCCAGGCGCTGCTGCAGGGCGAGCTCGAGGACCCCGGCCTGATGCCGTATTACCAGGGCCGCAACGAGCAGGGGATGGTCCACGCATCCGTGGCGTACGCGCGGATGAAGAACCGGTTGTCGGTGCTAGCGTGCACCGGATCGATCGGACCTGGCTCGACGAACATGGTGACCGGCGCGGCACTGGCCACGATCAACCGCCTTCCCGTCCTGTTGCTTCCCGGCGATATCTTCGCGACGCGGGTATCGAGCCCGGTACTGCAGGAGCTCGAAAACCCTGGCGGCTACGACCTTTCGGTCAACGACTGCCTGCGTCCGGTGTCCCGGTTCTTCGACCGGGTCTGGCGGCCCGAGCAGTTGCCCCAGGCGCTGCTTGGCGCGATGCGGGTGTTGACGGACCCGGTGGACACCGGGGCTGTCACCCTGGCCCTGCCGCAGGACGTCCAGGCCGAAGCCTTCGACTGGCCGGTCGAGCTCTTCGGGAAGAGGGTGTGGCACGTAGGTCGACAGGTCCCGCAACCGGACGAGGTGGCCCGGGCGGCGGACCTCATCCGGTCGTCGCGCCGACCGATCATCGTGGCCGGCGGCGGCGTCATCTACTCGGCCGCCACCGATGCGCTGCGCGAGTTCTGCGACGCCACCGGCATCCCGGTCGCTCAGACCCAGGCCGGCAAGGGCGCACTGCTGTGGGACCACCCGCTCTCGCTCGGCGCCATCGGGTCCACCGGCACGACGGCAGCCAACCGGGTCGCCCGGGACGCCGACCTCGTCATCGGCGTGGGCACTCGCTTCAGTGATTTCACGACCGCCTCGCGTACGGCGTTCGCCTCGCCTGGGGTGCAATTCCTCAACGTCAACGTGGCTCGCTTCGACGCCGTCAAGCAGTCGGGGACGACCGTCGTCGCCGACGCGCGGGAGGCGCTGCACGCGCTCCGCGCGGCCTTGGACCGATGGTCGGTGGCGGACGACTACCGCGCGACGGCCATTGCGTTGGCCGAGGACTGGGACGCCGTCGTCGAGCGCGCCTACACGCATCGGCACGCTCACCTACCGGCGCAGTCCGAAATCATCGGGGTCGTCAACGAGGTGTCCGGCGCCGCCGATGTCGTCGTCTGCGCAGCGGGATCGATGCCAGGGGACCTGCACAAGCTCTGGCGGACGCGTGACCCCAAGGGCTACCACGTCGAGTACGGCTACTCCTGCATGGGTTACGAGATCGCCGGCGGCCTCGGCGCAAAGATGGCCTGCCCTGACCGGAAGGTGTTCGTCATGGTCGGCGACGGGTCGTACCTGATGATGGCGCAGGAGCTGGTGACCGCCGTCCAGGAGCGGATCGAGCTGGTCGTGGTGCTGGTGCAGAATCACGGGTTCGCCTCGATCGGGGAGTTGTCGCAGGCTCTCGGCTCGCAGCGGTTCGGCACGTCGTACCAGTTCCGTGACCCGTCCTCCGGGCGTCTGGACGGTGGCCACTTGCCGGTCGATCTAGCCGCGAACGCCGAGAGCCTCGGCGTGCAGGTGTTCCGCGCTTACGGCGTGGACGAGTTCCGCACGGCGCTGGTCCAGGCCACGGCCCATGTCGGGGGGCCGGCGCTGGTTCACGTCCAGACCGACCCGCTCGTGCCGTCGCCCAGTAGCGAGTCCTGGTGGGACGTGCCGGTCTCGGAGGTCTCGGAGCTGGCCTCGACCAGGGAAGCGCGCGAGGTCTACGAGGAGCACAAGCGCCGGCAACGTCCGCTCCTGTAACGCCTTCGGTTCATCCCTCGGGATAACCCACCGTTTCGGTGGCCTTGGCCGACAGCCACACCGGCGCTCCGGGCCGCAGGGCGAGCTCGGCGACAGCGGCGGCGGTCACGTCCACCAGCGCCGCCGGTGCCGCGTCGACCTGCACCCTGACCCGGTCCCCGAGCAGTTCGAGCCCGGCGACGGTGCCGGCCCACACGTTGCGGGGACTGGCCCCGCTCGGCCGGGTGGTGTGGATGGTGATCGCCGACGGCCGTAACCTCACCAGCATCCGCACCGGGGAGCTGTGCTGCGCCGGTGACCGTTCGACGTCGTCGCTCACCGTGACGGCCAAGGTTCCCCCGCCGTCCAGCTTCACCAGCGCGGTCCGGGAGTCGAACGTCCCGGAATACAGGTTGAGCCCGACCAGGCGGGCGACGTACTGCGTGGCCGGGCGCCGCGCGACCTGCGCAGGCGTGCCCTGCTGCACCACGCGGCCCTTGTCGATGACCAGCAGGCGGTCGGCCAGCACCATCGCTTCCAGCGGGTCGTGGGTGACGACCAGGACCGGGCCGGTGAAGTGCTCGAGATGCCGGAGCAGCTGGGTCCGGACGTCGAGGCGGCTCTCGGTGTCCAACGCGGACAGCGGCTCGTCCAGCAGCAGCAACTGCGGTTCGGCGGCCAGCGCTCGGGCGAGGGCAACGCGCTGGGCCTGGCCGCCGGAGATCTGACCGGGCCGGCGCCCTGCCAGTGGCGTCAGGTCCAGTCGTCCGAGCCACGTATCGGCCCTGGCTCGCGCCGCGCTACGGGACACGCCTCGGGCGCGCGGCGCGAAGGCGACGTTGTCGCGAACGCTGAGGTGAGGGAAGAGCCGGTAGTCCTGGAACACCAGTCCCACCGGACGACGGTCGACCGGCACGAACACCCCGGCCTCGACGTCGTCCAGGGCCGACTCCCCGAGTCTGACGGCGCCCGTGGAGAGTGCCTCGAGTCCGGCCAGGACGCGAAGCAGGGTGGTCTTACCGGCACCGTTCGGCCCGACGACCCCGAGCACCTCGCCGGGCCCCACCTCGACCGCGACGTCAAGGACGAAGGAGCCGCGCTCGACGGTGCCGGACATCGACAGCGACTGCCGCGGCCCTCTGGTCGCCACCGGTACGCCGGGGGGCGCCGCCTCGGGCACGCCAGGGGTCACGGTCACTGCGTGCTGCCCGCTCTGAGCCAGCGGTCGCGCAGCGCAGCGAGCACGGCGATGGACACCAGCAGCAGAACCAGGGACAAGGCGATCGCCGCGTCTGGATCGCTCTCGAGCGCGACGTAGACCGCCAACGGCATTGTCTGCGTGCGGCCCGGGAAGTTCCCGGCGAACGTGATCGTCGCCCCGAACTCGCCCAGGGCCCGGGCCCAGCACAGGACCGCTCCCGCTGCCAGTGAAGGGCCGATCAGCGGCAGGCTCACTCGCCAGAAGGTGACCAGCCGCGACGCGCCGAGGGTGCCGGCGGCTTCCTCGTAGCCCCGGTCCGCGGCGCGGAAGGCACCCTCGACGATGATGATCAGGAACGGCATCGCGACGAACGTCTCGGCGACGATGACCCCGGCCGTGGTGAACGGCAACGTGACACCGGTCCACTCGTCGAGCCACCGGCCGAGCACTCCCTGGCGGCCGAACGCCAGCAGCAGGGTCACACCGCCCACGACAGGCGGCAATACCAGGGGCAACGTCACCAACGCCCGCAGCAACGAGATGCCTCTGATGTGCGACCGCGCCATCACCCACGCCAGCGGCACGCCGACGAGCATCGAAATCGCCGTGGCCGCGCTGGCACACAGCAACGACAGCCGCAACGCGTCGACGACCTGGCTGTTCGCGAGGATGCGGGTCAGGCCTGCCCACGGGGCACGGATGAGCATCGCCGCCAGCGGCACCAGGAGGAACAGCGCCGCCGCCAGCGCCGGCAGGCCCAGGGGCCACGGAGTCGCTCCCGCGCCCCGGACGGCATGGGAGCCTCCCGGCGAGCGCGCCGTCCGCGTCTGGGCGCCGGTCACGGAGGTGGGGTCCGGCCCGGGCTGGTCAGGGTTTGCCGAAGCCGGCAGCGGCCAGCGCCTTTGAACCGGCAGCGGAGAGCACGTAGGCGATGAATGCCGAAGCCATCGCCCTGTTCGGGGCCTTGGTCAGGGCGGCTATGGGGTACTCGGTGGAGGCGTTGACGCCCTTTGGGATCGCGATCCCCTTCACCGCCGCCCCGGCGGCCAAGACGTCGGTCACGTAGACCACACCCGCATCCACCTCACCGAGGGTGACCTTGGACAACACCGACTTGACGTCGACCTCTTGGGTCACCGGGGCGACCTTCAGCTTGGCGTTCGCGAACACCTTCTCGGCGGTCGCACCGCACGGCACGGCGGCCTGGCACACCGCCACCTTGACTCCCGGCTTCGCCAGGTCGGCGAGCTTGGCGATCGCGGCGGGATTCTCAGCAGGCACGGCGATCTCCATGACGTTGGTGGCGAAGTTCGTCGGCGAGGTTGCGCCGCCGGCCTGCACGACCTGGTCCATGTTCTTCGTGGCCGCCGAGGCGAACACGTCGGCCGGCGCCCCCTTGGTGATCGACGCCGCCAGGCCCGAGCTGGGACCGAAGTTGAACACCACCTTGGTGTCGGGGTGGGCCGCCTCGAACTGCTTGCCCAGCGTGCCGAACGACTCCTTCAGCGATGCCGCCGCGAACACGTTGAGCGTCCCAGAAGCGGACGACGAGTTGCGCGCGGTGGAGCTCGAACCGGCTCCGCCAGTGCTGGTGGACGAGCCGCAGCCCGCGAGCAGCATGCTCGTCGCCGCGAGCGGGGCCAGCCATTTGACCAGACGGCGTGTCATCGGCGATCGGGTATCTCGACGACCACGTTGGTGGACTTCACCGCGGCGACGGCCAATACGCCTGGCTCCAGTTCGAGCTCGTCCGCGGCTTCGCGGCTCATCAGCGACACGATCCGGTGCGGCCCGGCTTGCATCTCGACCTGGGCCATGACGGTGTCGCGGGTCACCCGGGTCACCAGGCCGAGGAAGCGGTTGCGTGCGGACTCCGAGATCACCGGCCGCGGCTCGAACCGATCGGAGCTGGCCGCCAGCTCGGCCGCAAATTCCGCCAGCACAGTGCCGTCGATACTCTGCCGTCCTGAGGCGTCGGTCGTGGTCGCGACCTTGCCGCCCTCGGCCCAGCGACGCACCGTGTCATCACTTACGCCGAGCAGGCTCGCGGCTTCGCGGATACGGAACGTGGACATGGCGACATGTTAACCGCAGTTGCGGCTGCTGGGGGCCAGTTGAGGAGCAGGCGCGGAGATGGAATGCTCGCAGCTCAGTGATCTGCTGCTGGGACTCGGCTACTTGGTCCTCTGCCGGTGGGTGCGGGCGCCGATCATGCTGGGGTGGCCCATCCTGCGGGCGTTGTGCATCCGCTGGCGCAGCTCGGTGCCGCTTCGCGTCCGCAGTCCTCGCCTGAGCCAGGGGCCGGTCCGTTCGTCTTCGAGGACCAGGGGTAGATCACCGATCGCCGTCTGCGTAGCGTCGTGGACGGCGCCGTCAGCCGGTCCTGAGGCGGCCGGCGTCCCAGGTGCGGGGTAGGCGTCGCTGGGCAATCGCCGTGCGCCGGGGCGCCGGGGAGCCCTGGCGATCGCGGAGGTCATCCTGCGCTCGACCCGGTCCATGACCAGCAGGACGGCCAGGCCCGCGAAGGGAGCGAGAAGCCAGATCAAGCCCATGAAGGGCTCTTGTGCGCAAGACCGACCGACGCCGCCACGTGCTTCTCCCGCTAGGACCGGCTGCCAGAGCCAGACTTCTTCCCAAATCGTAGCTTTCGGACGCATACACAAGCAAGCGATGTTAAATAATCGTTATCGATTTGACGCCAGGCAGTGACGAAGAAGTCTTGGTATCAGGCGTAACCCCCCCGAAACGGGGGCCGTCAGTCCGTGCGGCAGCATGTTCGGGTGATGTCGAGTGCCACCCAACTGAACCCCATCGCTGCAGCCAACTACGGCGCCCGTACCGTCGCCGTCGAGCCGGGTGGTGTGGAGGTCATCCCCCTCAGCGAGCGACACGGCAGCCCGCGGCAACTGCTCTGGACCTGGACCTCGCCGAACATGGAGTTCGCGACGATCGGGGTCGGGATCCTCGGCGTTCTCTTCTGGGGCCTAACGTTCTGGCAGACCGTCGCCGCCATCGTGCTCGGCACCACGCTCGGTTCGTTGTCCCACGGCGTGCTGTCGACGTGGGGGCCGCCGAGCGGGATGTGCCAGATGGTGCTCAGCCGCACCGGATTCGGATTCCGCGGCAACATCTTGCCGGCCGGGCTCAACGCGTTCGTCGCCGGTGTCGGCTGGTTCGCGGTCAACAGCATCAGCGGTGCTTTGGCGTTGCATGCCCTGGTTCCTGCGCTGCCCACGGCGCTGTGCCTGGTCCTCGTGGTCGCGGTGCAGCTCACCGTCGCGTTTCTCGGCCACAACCTGGTGCAGGCGTTCGAGCGCTACGCCTTCCCCGTGCTCACCGTGGTGTTCGTCGTAGCCAGCCTGGTCATGTTCAGCGCGTCACATCCCGGCAACCCCGCCATCGCGGGAGGGCCGCCGACGGTCGGTGGCTTCCTGCTCATGACGGGGGCAGCGTTCGGCTATGCGGCCGGTTGGAACCCCTACGCCTCCGACTACACCCGCTACCTGCCGCCTCGCACTCCCGCGCGCCTCGTCGGCGTCTGTGCCGGGCTCGGCGTCTTCCTCTCCTGCTGCCTGCTTGAGAGCGCCGGCGCAGCCATGGTGTCCGCATCGGGTAAGGCGGCGGCCGTGGATCCAGGGGTGTTCACCGGCGTGCTGCCGACCTGGCTCGGCAAGCTGACCCTCCTGGGCATCGCCCTGGGAGCCGTCGCGGCGAACGCCCTGAACATCTATTCGGGCTCCCTGTCCTTCCTTGCCCTCGGCGTGCGGCTACCGGCTCACCGAGCCAGAGCCGCCGTGGCACTGGTTTTCGGCATGCTGGGACTGCTCCTGGCCTTCGCCGGACTGAACAACGCAGGTGCTAGCTACGAGAACTTCCTGTTAGTCATCGCCTACTGGGTCGGGCCGTGGTTGGGTGTCGTGCTCCTCGACCGATGGCTGCGCCGGGGTCGCGATAGCTCCGCCCTGCTGGAGGACCGCGCTTACGCCAACTGGTCCGGCCCGATCGCGATGGCATTGGGGATGCTGCTGTCGATCTGGCTGTTCAGCAACCAGAGCGAGTACGTCGGCGTCGTCCCCAAGGCGCATCCGCGGTTCGGTGACCTCACCTTCGAGGTCGGATTCGCGGTCTCGGCCTGCACCTACGTGGTCCTGCGGCGGGTGCTGCGCACCGGCAACGGCTCGGCCGCTGTGTCCTGATGGCAGGGGGGCAGCAGGCCACCGATCCTCAGCTCATGCTGGCAATGGCCATCCAGGAGGCACGCACTGGCCTGGCCGAGGGCGGCATACCGATCGGAGCGGCCCTGTTCGACGGCGCCGGGCGGGTGCTCGGGCGCGGGCACAACCGTCGCGTCCAGGACGGCGACCCGTCCATGCACGCAGAAACGACGGCATTCCGCCAGGCGGGGCGGCAGCGGAGCTATCAGGGGACCACGATGGTGACGACGCTCTCGCCGTGTTGGTTCTGCAGCGGTCTGGTCAGGCAATTCAGTATCTCGCGCGTGGTCATCGGAGAAGCACGCACGTTCTACGGTGGCCACGACTGGCTGCGCGCGCACGGCGTGGAGATCGTCCTGCTGGACGATCAGGAGTGTGTCGAGATGATGACCGACTTCATCGCGGCTCACCCCGCCCTGTGGAACGAGGACATCGGAGAGGTCTTACCGCCATCGACCGGTCGGAGTGGGTCCGGAGGTGGATGGGCCGGCGCGTCAGTCGAAGGGCATCGACACGAACGGGGAGGAGTAGTCGGCGACCTCGTCGAGGATCGCTGCCGCCTCCTGCGGAGTCATGGTGTTCGACTCCGCCTCGGCGGTGATCATCTGGCGTAGCAGGCGCGTCTCACCGGCGGTCGCGATGCCGGCGACCTCGGGATGGGTGCGCAGCAGCCAGGTCACCGCGGCGGTGATGTAGCGCTGCTCGTCGAACGGCGCGTACCACGTGTCGTACGCCTGCATCTCGCCGTCCTTCCAGTTGCGACGGGAGATCGTCTTGATCGTCATCAGCGCGGCGTCGCTGGCGCTCACCGCTTCCCGCAGCACCGCGAAGTCGTCGGCGTAGGACTGGTTACGGGACAGCGTGTAGTTCAGCGGCGTGAGCACGCTGTCGAAGTCGAACCGGCGCAGGGCTTCGGTGTGGACACTCGGAGCCGAATGGGTATGACCCGTGATGCCCACCGCCAGGGCCAGACCCTGATCCTTTGCCCTGATGGCAGCTTGCAGCGCGCCCTTGGGGCCGGTCACCTCGTCCAGGGTCTCGAGGTCTCCCACCGAGTGCAGCTGGATCAGGTCGACATGGTCGGTCTGGAGGCGTTCGAGCGAGTTGTTGATCTCCGGCCATGCCTCCGCGTCGCTGCGACGCCCGGTCTTGGTGGCCAGGAAAATCTTGGACCGGATCCGGGGCATCCACGGGCCCAGCCGCAATTCGGCGTCGCCGTAGTCCGCCGCGACGTCGAAGTGGTTGATGCCCGCGTCCAGTGCTTCCTGCACCGAGGCATCCGCGCGGTCCTGAACCACGTCGGAGAGGGAAGCTGCCCCGTAGATGAGGACCGAGCTGTCATGGCCGATCCGGCCGAGTCGTCGAGTCTGCATGAGTCGACGCTACTGTGTCGGCCGCTCCCACGCAGCGCCCGACCGACTCCTTCTGCATACCGCGGCTTCTGCACACCGCGGCCGGTTCGACCCCGGACCCACCTTCGGCACAGAATCGTCCGTGCAGCCCGTATCGAGGGCTCCTCTCGACCCATTCTCGAACCATTGAGGTGATCGGATGTCAGAATCGCAGTTGGCCTTGACCCCAGAGCTGGCGCAGCTGTCGGATCGGGTCGCCGTCGCGGTGCGCGGCCAGTCGCGCCTCGGCGTGGCCTTCTCGGGTGGAGTCGACTCCTCGGTGCTGCTCGCGCTGTCGGTCCGCACCCTGGGCAGCGACAACGTCGTGGCCGTCCTCGGCGTCTCGCCCAGCCTTGCCGCCGGTGAACGGGCGCAGGCGCACGACGTCGCGGGGTACATCGGGGCGCGGATCGTCGAGGTGCAGACGCACGAAGGCGACAACGCGGCGTACCGGGCAAACGGGCCGGATCGCTGCTTCCACTGCAAGGACGAGCTGTTCACCCGGATCTCCACGGAGGTGGTCGCCCAACACCGGCTCTCGGCGGTCGCCTACGGGGAAAATGCCGACGACGTACGGCGTCCCGATCGGCCGGGATCGCGGGCCGCTAGCGGCCACCTCGTACTACGACCACTGGCGGACGCCGGCCTCGACAAGGCCGCCGTCCGCGCGATCGCCAGGGCCCTCGGCCTGCCGTCGGCGGACAAGCCCGCGGCACCATGCCTGGCTTCGCGGATCCCCCATTTCGACGAGGTTTCCCCGGAGAAGCTGGCTCAAGTCGAGGAGGCCGAGAACGCCCTGCATGGCCTCGGCTTCGCCGACCTCAGGGTCCGCCACCACGGGGACATCGCCCGCGTCGAACTGCCCGGCGAGGACCTGGTCCGTGCCGTCGCCTCGCCGGTGAGGGAGCAGATCCTTCAGGCGGTGCGCGCTGCCGGTTTCCGCTTCGTCGCCGTGGACCTGGCGGGCATCCAGTCCGGCATGTTCACCCTGCCCCTGGTCACTGCCAGCCGTGGCTGAGGACTGGCGCCCGCCGGCAGCGCTCTCCGGTTTCGCCGAGCTGGACCAAGACCGGGCGGCCCGCCGCGGCTATCCCGAGGCCGTCTACTGCGAGGGCAAGACGCCAGACCAGGTGGCAGCCATCGCCGCAGCCGCCGCGGACGGCACGGCTGTCACCCTCTTCACGCGCGCCGACCCGGCCCACGCGAAGGCCATCCTGTCCGTCCTTCCGGACGCTCACCACGACCACGACGCGCGGCTGGTCGCCTGGCCACCCGATCCGCCGCCGGCCACGGGTGCACCCGTGCTGGTCGTCGCGGCCGGTACCTCGGATCTGGGTGTGGCCAAGGAGGCGCTGCTGACTGCCCGATACCTCGGCCGCAGCGCCGAACTGGTCATGGATGTCGGGGTCGCCGGCCTGCACCGGCTGCTGAACAAGCTGGACCTGCTCCGGTCCGCCCGCGTCATCGTGGTGGTCGCCGGAATGGACGGCGCGCTGCCGGGGGTCGTCGCCGGCCTCGTTCGCGCTCCCGTCGTGGCCGTCCCCACGTCGGTGGGCTACGGAGCCTCCTTCCAAGGGGTGGCGCCGCTGCTCACCATGCTCACCGCGTGCGCTCCGGGCGTCGCCGTCGTCAACATCGACAACGGTTACGGGGCCGGCCACCTCGCCGCGCAGATCTCCTCGCCCGACTAGCTCTCGGGGAGTTGTACGCCCGGCACGAGACCGGCCTTGTCCGCCGCGGCCGACGCCTCGTCGAGCACCTGGCGGACCGATACCCCGCGCCGGGTTGCCACGTCGCTCGCGTCGTCGAACTCAGTTGTCCAATGGACGACCCGGCCGCCGTCATGGGCCACCTTGACGCGGACCTCACCACCCCCCGACAGCTGCACGACGACGAAGGAACGGGCTAGCGAGACCCGCCGAACGAGGGCCTCGCGGATGCCGATCGTGCTGGTCGCCTCGAAGACGAGACTGCGCAGGGCATCCAGGTGGGTCTCGTCCGCAAGAACCTTCAACGTATGCGCAGGCCGCCCCTTTTTCATCAGGATCGGCACCAGCCATGCATCAGCAGCGCCCGCGTCGAGAAGTGCGGACAGGACCGAGGGCCACAACCGGGGGTCCATGTCATCGACGTTCGCCTCCAGGACGGTCATCAGCGTCGACCCGCTTGCGCCCTGGTCGCCTTGCCGGTCATCCCGCGTGTCCCGGGAGTGGGCACGCCGGCCCAGGACGACCCGGACCACGTTGGCGCGCTCGGGCGGGTTGTTCGTCCCGGCTCCCACCCCGACCGCCTCGACCGTCAGGTCGACCAAGTCCTCGCTAAGTTGTGCCAACGCCGTGAGCAACGCCATACCGGTAGGCGTCGTCAACTCCCCACGGCCACCGGCCTGCACGCGCCAGCCTGAGGCGAGCGCCAGGACAGCCGGCACGGGGACCGGGAGGTCACCGTGCGCGGTGGACGTCCGCCCCGAACCCAGCGCGACCGCACTGGTGCTCACCGAGGTCACCCCGAGCTCGTCTAGCCCGGCGCAGGTACCTACCACGTCCGCGATGGAGTCCCACGCGCCTACCTCGTGGAAGTGGACCTCGGCCAGGTCGATCCCGTGGACTCGGGCCTCGGCCTCGGCCAATCTCACGAACGCTGCCCGCGCCGCCTCCTTGACGGACGCGGGGAGGTCGGCACCGGCGATCAGGTCGTCGATGCTGCGCCACGTCCGATCTGGCTGGTCCTCGATCAGTCGCTCGACTTCGACCTTGATCGCTCGCAGTCCAGCCCGATCGACCTGATGTGCGGTGAGCTTCGTGGCGCCGGGAATCACGGCGTCCACGGCGCGCTGCAGGGCAGGGATCGGTGCACCCGCGTCGACCAGGGCGCCCAGCAGCATGTCGCCCGCGACGCCGGCGGTCGCATCGACCCACGCATGGCAACCCCTGGGGAATGGCGACATGCGCCCACGGTAGGCGGTCGAGGCCATCGATCCGGGCCACCCAGGACCGGCGCAGTAGGCTCCGTGCAGCCAAGCGGCCCACCTACCCAGAGCAGAGGCACCGGCCTTCCATGAGCCCGTCCAGTTCCGGTCAGCCGGGGCTTCGAGGCAGCCGTCGCGACGGGCAGCCGGCGCCGGCTCCGGACTCGGCCCCGGATGGGACTCTCGGCTCCCGCGCGCACGTGGTGCTGGCCGCCACCGACGGGGGCTCGTTCGATTCGCTGCGCCGGCCCGCCACCCCGCGCCGAGAGCGCTACGCGCTGGGTCGCGCGCTGCGCCAGGCCGTGCCGCGGTCGGCGCTGGGCCGGTGGACCCCACCTGCGAATCGGGTCGACCCGGTGGAGCAGGTGAGGGCAACCCACGAGGGCCGGTTGGAATGGCTGATCCCGGTCCGGGTCGCCCGGATGACGGCCTCTCCCTATGGCTTCCTGCGCGGTTCGGCTGCGATCATGGCGACCGATCTGGCGGGCCTGCCCTCCACGGGCATCCAGCCGGTCATCTGCGGCGACGCCCACCTGGGCAACTTCGGGTTCTACGCCTCGCCCGAGCGCGAGCTCGTCCTGGACCTGAACGACTTCGACGAAGCGCACCCCGGCCCCTGGGAGTGGGACCTGCGCCGCCTGGCGGCCAGCATCTGGGTCGCCGGACGCCACAACGACGCGCCCGAATCGTCCTGCGAGCAGGCGGTCGCCGGGTGCGTCGAGTCCTATCGCCAGCAACTGACCCATCTGGCCGAGCAGCCGCTGCTGGGCCGGTCGTTCGAGCGGCTGGACCTGGACCGGTTGCGGCTCACCGCCACTCAGGCCAGCTTGCGCGCCGAGATCGAGCGCGCCGCGGCGCGGGCGCGCCGCAGTACCAGCGACCGGGCGTTGCCGCGGTTCACGGCGGACCGTGCGGGTACCCGGCAGATCATCGAGAACTACCCGCTGGTGACGCGGCTGTCCGAGGAGACCTACGAGCAGGTCGCCGAAGCACTGGACCAGTACCTCCGGACGCTGCCATCCCACTGGGCGCGCATCCTGGGCGGCTACCGTCTCGTCGACATCGCGCACAAGGTGGTAGGCGTGGGCTCGGTCGGACTGCGCGCCTACGTGGCGCTGTGCGAAGGAAGCAGTCCCGACGACGTGATCTTCCTCCAGCTCAAGCAGGCGCGGCGATCGGTGATCGCCCCCCACGTGCACGGCGACTCGGTCTGGCACGAGCACCAGGGCAGGCGTGTCGTGGAGTATCAGCAGGCCCTGCAGACGGTGAGCGACCCACTGCTCGGCTGGGCCACGATCGGCGATCTCCAGTACTACGTGCGCCAGTTCCGCAACATGAAGGGCGCCATCACGATCGACGGCATGGACCCCGCCGCCCTCACCGACTACGCCGGTGTCTGCGGCTTCCTGCTCGCCAAGGGCCACGCCCGCACCAGCGGTGCCTCGATGATCGCCAGCTACTTCGGCCGGTCCGACGCGGTCGGCCGTGCGCTCTGCCGCTTCGCCCGCTCGTATGCGGACCAGACCGAGCGCGACCACCAGGCGCTTGTTGATGCCGTCGAGCGGGGCGTGCTCCCGTCCGGTTGAGCGGTTCGCTCGACAGCGGTGTCACCGGAGGCAGCGGTGGTACCCGGAGGGCAGCCGCCCGCATACTGTCGTCGACGGGTGCGGTTCGCGCTGTTGCGGACTTTTGGTAGGGTCCCTACCGATGCGTCTGACGTGCCCGCGCCGCGGACACCTATCACCCGCACCCACGGATCGAGGTCGCCGATGCGCCGTTCCGGACGTGTGTGGGGGGCGGACCGTCTCCACGCACAGGATGCCAACGGGCCTATCGACGGCTCGCACCTGTCTGTGCGCGCCGACGCGGTGCAGCCGGGGGACTACCTGCCGCCTCAGCCGTGCCTTGACCCGACCGCGTGGCAGGACTCTGGTTTCCGGGTGGGCCCTTCGGCCAGCGACGTGTGTCTGAACCCGCCGCTCCTGCCGACCCAGGTGCTGCTGTTCGGCCCGCTCGGCGTCCTGGAGGCACTGACCAACTCCGATCAGGTCACCGTCGTCCGGGCCACCGCCGATCGCACCCACCGCGCGGGCGCACCGACGCCGTAGGCATGGAGAGGCCGAGCTCGGGTCAGTCGCGCCGCCCGCCGCCAGTCGGCGCGTCCCGGGTGTCGCTCAGCTCGACCTCCTCCCGGCTCAGGGCGGCCTGGACCTGCTCGGCGCCCTCGACCCGGTCGCGGTAGACCCGGATCCGCTCCACCGGGACGACCCGGGTGAGGATTTCCGGGACCTCCTCACGCAGGATCAGCTCCACGACGGGCTGTCCAGCCTGACCCGGTTCTGGACTCCCGTCCTCGGGAGTAGCTTGGCCCGCCGCGATGGGCGCCCGTGCGATCACCAACTCTTCGCGGCGTACGTCGACGGTGAAGGTGCGGGTCTCGGTCACGATGCGAGTGCTCACGATGACCCGCTCGACCGGCACGCGCTGCACCCCGGTGCGGAGCCGTTCCTCAGAGCGCACCACCTCTACCGCTCCCGAAGCCGCGAGACCGGCGGCCCCGGTGCGGTCGGCGGGCGTATCGCGGTGCCGCGAGTGCTTTGTCATGTCGCGACGCTAGTGCTGGCGCCCTCGACGTCGGCGACCTCCTTGTGCACGGTGTCCGTCACGGTCTGCTGCTCGATGACCGACTCCTTGCCGACGTGGACGAGTTCGACTGGCACCGTCTCCTTGGAAACCACCGCCTGCTCCTCCTCGAGCTCGAGATCGTAGCTGGCTTCGCCGATCTCGGGGTGCGCGGCCGCCTGTGCCCGGTTGGCGTCGGTGACCGGCTCACGGGTGATGTGGGCCCGCTCCTTCTTCAGGGGGACCGTCGTGGTCACGTTCTCGGTGACGACGCGCTTGCTCAGCCGCACGGTCTGCGAGGGCCGCCGGACCACGCCCACCCGCAGGCGCTCCTCGGAGAGCTCGATCTCCTGGCCCGCCGCTGCGGCGGTTGGCCCCGGCGGCGGCGTCGGCAGGCCGGAATCGGAGGGTCCGTCGGAATAGTGCAGCCCGTAGTGGGCGTACAGCCGGGCTTCCTCGTCCTGCGACAGCTCACCGTCGGGCTCGGCGTTCGGAGCCTCATCGACCTGATCCTTGGCGTAAGGAACGCTCACGCTGCCGCCGGTGATCTGAGCCCGCTCCAGCGGGACGAAGCTCTCGCGGCCGCCGAACAATCCGGTGTGCACCAGGGCCCACTCCGGACGGTGCGTGTCGTTGTCGATGTAGACGTCGGACACCTTGCCGAGGGTGGTGCCATCCGAACTGGCAAGCGTGGATCCCTGCAGATTCTTCGCGTCGTCGAGCGAGAGCATCGTGCTCCTCCTGAGACCTTCTCGGTGATCGGAGCGGCAGGGACTGTCGCTCGTGCTGGTGTGTGCGGGTGCCGCGCCTTCCGGAGGCTGATTGCCTACCGGTGGTGGGCCGTGGGGTTGTGGCCGGGGCGACGACGCTTCGAGCTTAACTTACACCGTAAGGGGGTGCAGCGTGCCCGTGGTGGCGACGGCTGCGCATCCTCGGGGTTCCGAGGGCCACGGCCGGCGGCGAGCGGCGCGAGGCGGATCTGCGAGAGGTTGTCCTGTGTGACCTATTACGTGCAGTTCCAGCCCCTGTCCGGAGCTCGCACCTCGCGAGCGTGGTTCCACTCGGACGCACCCCGGCGTGAGCTGGCCGGCCAATGGCGTTTCCGGCTCGGCGAACGAGCGGACCTGGACACTACCTTCACCGACCCGGGGTACGACGACTCCGGGTGGGCCACGCTGCCGGTGCCGTCGCACTGGCAACTGCACGGCTACGGAGCCCCGGCGTACACCAACGTCCGGTACCCCTTCCCGGTAGACCCACCGCACGTGCCGACCGAGAATCCCACCGGTGACTACCGGCGTTGGTTCGACGGGCCCGACGACTGGCCGGCGGGGCGGGTCGTCCTGCGTTTCGAGGGGGTCGACTCCTGTTTCCGGGTGTGGCTCAACGGAGCCGAGGTCGGCACCGGTGCCGGAAGTCGGCTTCCGGTCGAATTCGACGTCACGGCGCTCGTGCGTCCCGGACCGAATGCGCTGGCCGTGCGGGTGCACCAATGGTCCTCCGGCAGTTACCTGGAGGACCAGGACATGTGGTGGCTGTCGGGCATCTTCCGGCCGGTCACCCTCCTCGCCCGGCCGGAAGGCGGGATCGGCGACTACTTCGTCCACGCCGGCTACGACGACGAGACGGGCCTCGGCACCGTGCGGGTGGACGCTGACGTCGAGGCCCGGCTGCTCATCCCCGAGCTCGGCGTCGACACCGCGACGGGCACGGAGGTCGAGGCCGGATCGGTCGAACCGTGGTCAGCCGAGTCGCCGAGACTGTACGACGCGGTCCTGGCCACCGCGGCCGAGTCGGTGCCGCTCCGCATTGGGTTCCGGACCGTCACGATCTCCGACCAGGGGCTGCGCGTCAACGGCCACCGGGTCCTTTTCCGGGGGGTGAACCGGCACGAGTTCGACCCGGAGACCGGCCGAGCCGTGAGCGAGGACGTGATGCTGGCCGACGTCCTGATGATGAAGCGGCACAACATCAACGCCGTGCGCACCAGCCACTACCCGCCGCACCCCCGGTTCCTGGAACTCTGCGACGAGTACGGCCTCTACGTGATCGACGAGTGCGACCTGGAGACCCACGGTTTCGAGCCGATCGGCTGGCGTGGCAACCCTTCCGACGACCCTGCCTGGGAAGCCACGTTCGTCGACCGGATGCAACGGATGGTCGAACGGGACAAGAACCACCCGAGCATCCTGCTGTGGTCGCTCGGCAACGAGAGCGGGACCGGACGCAACCTGAGCGCGATGGCGGCCTGGACACGCCGGCGCGACCCCTCCCGCCCGCTGCACTACGAAGGCGACTGGTCCTGCCGGGACGTCGACGTGTACAGCCGCATGTACCCCTCCCATGCCGAGGTTGACCTCATCGGGAACCGGGCCGAGCCGGCCCTGGACGACGCCGCCCTCGACCAGCGCCGGCGCGCGATGCCGTTCATCCTGTGCGAGTACGCCCACGCCATGGGCAACGGGCCGGGTGGCCTGCAGGAGTACCAAGACCTCTTCGCACGCCACCCGCGTTGCCAGGGCGGCTTCATCTGGGAGTGGATCGACCACGGTATTCCCGCGCAGACCGCCGACGGGCGCCCCTACTTCGCCTACGGCGGCGATTTCGGCGAGCCCCTGCACGACGGGACGTTCATCGCCGACGGCTTGCTGTTTCCCGACCGCACACCGTCCCCCGGGCTGCTCGACGCCAAGAAGGTTTTCGAGCCGGTTCACCTTCAGCTCGGTTCCGGCGGCATCCGGGTCACCAACCGGTTCGACGTGGTCTCGCTGTCGCACCTGCGCCTGGAGTGGAGCTTGGAGACCCAGGGTCGTGAGGTGGCCGGCGGCCCCCTGCCGCTGCCGCCCGTGGGCGCGGGCGAGAGCGCGGACGTGGCCCTGCCCTCGCTGCCGCAGACCACCGCGGAGTCCTGGCTCACGGTCCGCGCAGTGCTCGGCGACGATATGCCTTGGGCCGCGGCCGGACACGAGCTGGCCTGGTCGCAGATCCAGGTCACGCCGGCGCTGCCGCGCGCGGGTACCGGCCCTGCGATGGTGCGGACGGGGCAGGGCAGTGTCACCATCGGCACGGCGACGTTCCGGGCGCAGGACGGTGCCCTGACCGCTATCGGTGACCTGGCCGTGGAAGGGCCCCGCCTGGACGTGTGGCGAGCGCCCACCGACAACGACGACACGCCACAGGGGGTTGCCCTCGTGGTGCTATGGCGAGCGCTGGGTTTGCACCGGATGCAGCACCGGATCGACGCCGTCGAGGTGGAGGACGACCAGTTGCGGGTGCGCACTCGGGTTGCCCCCGCGGCAACCGACCTCGGCCTGCTCGCGACGTACACCTGGTCCGGCCTGGACGAGACCGGAGTGCGGCTCACCCTCGACGTGGTCCCCGAGGGTGAGTGGACCGTCCCGCTGCCTCGGCTGGGTCTGCGGATGGCCTTGCCGGCCGCCGTCAACGAGGTGGAGTGGTTCGGCAAGGGCCCCGGCGAGGCCTATGCCGACACCGGTCTGGCCGCCCGGGTGGGCCGCTTCACCGGCACCGTCGAGGCCATGCAGACGCCATACGTGCATCCGCAGGAGAACGGCAACCGGCGCGCGGTCCGGGAGGTCACGCTGCGCGACTCCATCGGGAGGGGGTTGCGCATCGAAGGCGACCCCACCTTCGAGCTCACCGCCCGGCCCTGGACGACCGAACAGCTCGACGCGGCCCGGCACTCCACCGACCTGGTGGCAGGAGCGCACGTGTGGCTCAACCTCGACCTCGCGCAGAACGGCATCGGTACCGCGTCGTGCGGTCCCGGTGTGCTGGACACCTATCAGCTGGTGGTGCGGCCGAGCCGGTTCACCGTCTGCCTCCGCCCGGCGGGTTCGGCTACGACGCGGTGACCTGGCTGGCCCATCGAGGTTCACCAAGCTGTTACTTAGTCGCGATCGATCCCGACAACGTGGCTTTAGTCGCGTATGTAACACTCGAAATCCATCGTCGAATCGAAGGAGCCCAGATGTCGCATACGTCAGAGGCCACCGGCCGGTCGCTCATCAGGACTGCCGCGCTGGCCGTGGGAGTCGTCTTCTTGCTGGTCGGTGTCCTCGGCTTCGTTCCGGGCATCACCTCGAACTACAGCTCGATGATGTTCGCCGGGCACACGTCCGGAGCGAAGCTGCTCGGTATCTTCCAGGTGTCGATCCTGCACAACCTGGTGCACCTGCTGCTCGGTGTCGCGGGCGTCGCGATGAGCCGGCAGTCCGCTACGGCGCGCACCTACCTCGTCGCCGGTGGTGCCATCTACCTGGTGCTGTGGATCTACGGGCTGGTCGTCGGCCAGCAGTCCAGCGCCAACTTCGTCCCGCTGAACACCGCCGACAACTGGCTCCACCTTCTCCTCGGACTCGGCATGCTCGGTCTGGGCCTGGCACTATCCCGCAGGGTCGCCGACGACAGGACCCGCCTGGCCTGATCCGCGGCAGCAACACCGGCCGCTGCGCAGCAGCGAGCACGCCTTCGTGATGCCCGTACGCCGGGAGCCTCAGGCTCTTGCCGTACGGGCATCTGTGCGCTGCCAGCAGGCAGGCCAGGGGACAATCGCGCCCATCCCCGTAGTGTTGTGCCGCGAACTGGCGGCAATCGGGCCGCGAGAAGCAGGACGAGGGAGAACGCGTGGTCGACGCAGGCACGGTGACAGCGAATAGCAATGGTGCCGAACGGCCGGACGTAGCGACGTGGCTGGACGACAAGGGTCTGACCTGGCGATTCGTCTCGGATTTCGACCTCTCCTCGATCGACCGGGACAAGTCCCTGGCGAACCAGGCGCGGCTCGGGGACTCCGTGGACGCCGCGGTGGTGGAGGAGTATCGCGATGCGATCCGTCGGGGAGACCGCTTCCCCGCCATCGTCATCGCTCAGGCCGCGCCGAGGTCCGTCGCGGTGACCATCGATGGCAACCACCGCAGCGAGGCGGCGCGCGCCGCCGGCCTGGAGTCCTTCGGCGCCTACGTGGTCAAGGCACGGCCGGGCACGCACCAGGTCGTCGCCCTCACCATGGAGGCCAACACCCGGCACGGGCGACCCACCTCCACCGAGGAGCGGGTGCAGCAGGCGCTGTGGCTGGTGGACAACCTGCGTACGTCGGTCGACAAGGCCGCGGCCGTCGTCAACGTGTCGGCGGGTGCGGTGCGCAGCCGGTGGGACAAAGTCAAGGCCGACCGCCGTGCCGACGAGGTCGGCCTCAAGCGCTACGACTGGGACGGGCTGGGCGCCACGGTCCGCAGCAAGCTGTTGTCGGTCTCCACCGACGAGGGGTTCAAGGCCGCCGCCCGCCTGGCCGTCACGGCTCGCCTGACCAACGCGGAGGTCGACGACCTGATCCGCGTGGTCAACGAATCGCGTTCTGCCGTCAAGCAGGTCGCCGTTGTGAAGAGGCTGCGCAAGGACTACGCCGAGCGGATCGCGGCGGTCGCCTCCGGCCTCAGCGGTCGTGGCGCCGCAAGCCCTCGGACGCGGCTGCGACTTGCCCTGACCAACCTGCTCTCGCTGCCGGACGACTTCTCGGAATCCGTGACGTCAGCGATGACCACGCCGGCCGAGCGCCAGACCGCGGCCGCCCAGGCGCGGGCCGGTGCCGTCAAGCTGGCGTCGTTGGCGGACTCCCTCGAACGGTGACCCGCGACAACGCCGTGCTGCCGCCCGGGTCCGGCTCGGATGCGGCGGCGCCTCCCGAAACCGGCGTGGGGTCAGCCGAGTTGCAGCGGGCCCGGCACCTCCTCGCCGACGGGCTGTGGCACGACTACGAGGCTCTGCTGCGCCAGCTGATGCGCATGGTGCCTCCCGGTCGGGCCGCTCGCGCGGCGGAGCGGCACCGCATCGGCCAGGCCGCCCGCCGGGCCCGCTACCGCGGTGACGTCTTGACCGGTGTCCCGGCCCCCACGCGAGTGAACGACCCGGACCGGGTGCGCGACACCGGAGCGCGCCTGATCGTCCGCAAGGTGCTGAGCGACGCGCACTTCGAGGTCTCGCCCTCCGGCCGGTCGCCTCGCAAGAGGATCCGCGACCGCCGCGCAGCGGGACTGCACTAGCGACGGCCCGCACGAGGCGCTGAACCGCAGGGTCGGTCAGCCTCCGAGCGTGCCCTCGCGCACCTGGCGTACGTCCGGTGCCCCGAGCCGGGCGGCATCGGCCGTGAGGTCGTCCCCCTGGTGCTGTGACTCGCGCTCCGCTTCCACCCTGGCGCGGTAGTGGTTCACCTCGCGGTCGATGTCCGCCGGCGTCCAGCCGAGCACCGGCGCGATGAGCTCCGCCGCCTCGGCTGCCGCGGCCTCGCCGCGATCCCAGGTCTCGATCGAGATGCGGGTACGGCGGGTGAGCACGTCGTCCAGGTGCAGCGCGCCCTCGTGGCTGACGGCGTACACCACCTCGACCCGCAGGTAGTCGGGCGCCGAGTCGAGCGGGCGGCCGAGGTCTGCGTCGGCCTCGATCAGGGCGAGCAGCTCCGGTAGGAGAGTGCCGTATCGCCCGAGCAGGTGCTCGACCCAGGCGACGTGCAAACCCGATCGCGCCGCGGTGGCCTCGCGGGCGTTGAGCGCCGCCTGGTACCCGACAGCGCCGAGCAGGGGGACGCGCTCGGTGCAGGACGGTGGCACCTTGCGCTCGAGCCCGTGCACCGCGGAGTCGACTGCGTCGCGGGCCATGATGCGGTACGTCGTGTACTTGCCGCCGGCGATCATCGTCAGGCCCCGCACCGGGCTGATGACCGCGTGCTCACGCGACAGCGTGCTGGTCGAGTCCGACTCGCCGGAAAGCAGCGGCCGCAGACCGGCATAGACGCCGACCACGTCGGCTCGGGTGAGCGGGTCCTGCAGCAGCGCGTTTGCGTGCTCGAGCAGGTAGTCGATGTCCTTCTGGCTGGCCGCCGGGTGATCGAGGTCGAGGTCCCAGTCGGTGTCCGTCGTGCCGATCAGCCAGTGGCTGCCCCACGGGATGATGAACAGCACGCTCTTCTCGGTCCGGGAGAGGATGCCGGTGCTGCCTCGGATCCGGTTCCTCGGGACGACCAGGTGGACGCCCTTGGACGCCCGGACGCTGATCTGCCCCCGGCCGCCCGCCATCTCCTGGATCTGGTCGGTCCACACACCAGCGGCATTGATGATCTCCTTGGCTCTCACCTCGAGGTGTGCCCCGGTCTCCAGATCGGTGACCCGGGCGCCGACGACGCGGTCGCTCTCGGTGAGGAAGCCGGTGACGCGGGTGCTGTTGACCACGCTCGCGCCGTACGACGCCGCCGTGCGCGCGAGCATGGCCGTGTGCCGCGCGTCGTCGACTTGGCCGTCGTAGTACCTGATCGCCCCGACGAGCGCGTCCTTGCGCAAGGACGGGAACAGCTCACGCGCCTTGCGACGGGTGAGATGCCGGTGGGCGGGTACGGCGTGCCGGCCGCCCATGGCGTCGTAGAGCAGCACGCCGCTGCCGACGTAGAGCCGCTCCCACGCGCGCCCCCGCAGGGGGATCAGGAACGGCACGGGATGGGCCAGGTGGGGGCAGAGCGTCTCCAGGATGAGCGAGCGCTCGGCCAGCGCCTCTCGCACGAGGGCGAAGTTCAGCTGCTCGAGATAGCGCAGCCCCCCGTGGATCAGCTTGCTGGAGCGGCTGGAGGTGCCCGCGGCGTAGTCCCGCGCCTCGACCAGCCCGACCCGCAGACCCCGGGTGACCGCGTCGAGGGCGCAACCGGCGCCCGTCACGCCGCCGCCGATCACCAGGATGTCGAGCTCGCCCTCCGTCAGGCGGGACAGGGCGGCCCGCCGCCCGGCAGGGCTCAGCGGCGGTCCTGCGGCAGCATCGTCGAGCGGTCCGGGGGAGCTCGTCACCCGGCTCCCGTCGATGCTTCGAGCCGTTCCTTGGCAGGTGCCGGTGATTGCGCTTGCGATGTCTGGGGCGGTGAGGTGCTCAAGTCGCCCATCGTATGGGCGATCGCCGCGTGACCGCCCGTAGCGGTGTCCCGTCGGCTGGGCGCGTCAGGAGGCTACACTTCGGCCGACGGTTCGTCGGCTCGGACGCACTGCACCTTGCGAGGAGAGAGCACATGGGTCTCGGTGGCGGAATCGCGCTCATTGTGGTGGGTGCCATTCTCACTTTCGCCCTGCAGATCCGGCTCACCGGCATCAACATCCACGTCGTCGGTGTCATCCTGATGCTGGCGGGGGCCCTGAGCATCGCGCTGGACATGGCCGTCTTCGCGCCACGCCGCCGCCGGACCGTGACGACCACCGACTCCGCCGCGACCGGCACGGTCCCGCACACCATCACTGACGAGGACAACCTCTAGGCGATCACCGTTCGCCCCTGGTCGCGTCCGCGATCTCCTCTTCAGGGCGGGGCGGCACGGTGGAGTCGTCTTCGAGTTCCTCGAGCTCGTGGTCGTGCGCCGGCGCCTGAGCCTGGTCGGACCCGCCCCTCCCGATCCTGGCTGGCTCCTCTGGTATCCGGTCGGTCATCGCGGCGGCAGCCGTAGTGCTCCGTCGAGCCGGACGACCTCGCCGTTGAGCATCGGGTTGTCCACGATGTGCGCTACCAGGCTCGCGTATTCCGCCGGCTGACCGAGCCGCGTCGGGTGTGGCGTCTGCGCTTCGAGCACGGCCTTCACCTCACCCGGCAGCCCGGACATCATCGGTGTCTCGAAGGTGCCCGGGGCGATCGTCATCACCCGGATCCCTTTGTCCGCCAAATCTCTCGCGGCCGACAGGGTGAGTCCCACGATCCCGCCTTTGGATGCGGCGTACGCGGCCTGGCCGATCTGCCCGTCGTAGGCCGCGACCGACGCGGTCATCACGACGACGCCGCGGTCGCCGTCGACCGGATCGTTGCCGAGCATGGCCGTTGCCGCGAGCCGCAGGACGTTGAACGTGCCGACGAGGTTGATCTCCACGACTGTGCGGAAGTCCTCGAGGGCGAGCGTGCCGCGTTTGCCGACGATGCGACCGGGGGTCGCGACACCGGCGCAGTTGACGACGATGCGCAGGTCCCCGAGCTCCTGCGCGGCGGCGACGCCGGCACTGACCTGGTCCTGGTCGCGCACGTCCGCGGGGACGAACCGCGTCATGTCGCCCAGCTCCTCGGCGACGGCCCCGCCGTGAGAGGTGGGCAGGTCCAGCAGCACCACCGCCGCGCCCTCGGCGTGCAGCCGGGCCGCGGTGGCGGCGCCGAGGCCGGACCCGCCCCCGGTCACCAGGGCGACGGTCGATGCATCGATACGCAACGGTTGTCCTCCGCGTCGGCCTCATTGACGCCCGGAGTCAGCTGGCGAGCAGCTGCCGGGCGATCACGAGGCGCTGGATCTGGTTGGTGCCTTCGAAGATCTGGGTGACCTTGGCCTCGCGGAAATAGCGCTCGACAGGGAAATCCCTGGTGTAACCGTATCCGCCGAGTACCTGCACCGCGTCCGTCGTCACCCGCATGGCGGCGTCCGAGCAGACCAGCTTGGCTACCGCCGCCTGCTTGGTAAAGGGTCTTCCGGCGTCCCGCATCCGGGCCGCGTGCAGGTAGGTGGCCCGCGCCGACGTGACCGCCGCCTCCATGTCCGCGAGCAGGAACGCCATGCCCTGGAACTCGGCGATCGCCCGGCCGAACTGCTCTCGTTCCTTGCTGTACGCCGTGGCCACGTCCAATGCCGCCTGCGCCAGACCGGTCGCAGCCGCGGCAATGCCGAGCCGGCCGGAGTCGAGTGCGGACAGGGCGATCGGCATACCGAGCCCTTCGGTGCCGACGAGCCGGGCCGAGTCGACGACCGTGTCGTCGAAGAGCACCTGACGCACCGGGTCCGAGTTCAGGCCCATGGTCCGCTCCGGTGCGCCGAAGTCGATGCCCGGCGCGTCGGCCGGGACGACGATGCAGGACAGCCCCCGGGTCGGGTGCTCACCCGTGCGGACGAATGCGGTGTAGAAGTCGGCGTGGCCGGCGTGCGATATCCACGCCTTGGTGCCGCTCAGCCGGTATGCCGTGCCGTCGACCGAGCGCGTCGCCCGCGTCGTGATGGCGCCCACGTCCGAGCCCGCCTGCGGCTCGGAGAGGCAGTAGGCGCCGAGCGTCTCGCCGCCCAGCATGGCGGGGAGCAGGGCCGCCTGCTGCCTCGCCGTCCCGAAGGTGGCCACCGGGTAGCAGGAGAGCCCGTGCACCGATACGCCGACGGCGACGCTCATCCAGGCCGCGGCGATCTCCTCGACGACCTGCAGGTAGACCTCGTACGGCTGGCCGCCGCCCCCGAAGTCCTCGGGATACGGAAGCGAGAGCAGGCCGGCCTCCCCGAGCAGCCAGAACTCCTTGCGCGGTGCCGTGGCCGAGGCCTCCGCCGCCGCGGCAGCGGGCTGGAGCACGTCCACGCAGATCTGCCGGGTCAGGTCGATCAGGTCATGGGCCTCCTCGGTAGGCAGGAGACGGTCGACCGGCATAGGACCAACGATACTGCAGGGGCACTTGCAGTATCGCGCGGGCAGCTCGAGAAGCACGGGGGCCGGGTGAGCGGACCTTGACGAAGTCCCCCGTTCTGCCTAGGTTCGCGCTACCCGACCTGGAGGTCTCCGTGCGCCGCCTCGCCCTCGCCGCTCTCGTCCTTTCCGCCCTCGCCACCCTCGGCGTCACCGGCCCCGCGGCCGCGATCACCAACGGCGATCGGGACGGCAACGCCCACTCCGACGTCGGTGGGCTCGTAGCCGCGCACCAGTACTCCGACGGAACCTGGATCTACTGCTCCGGCACGCTGATCTCGCCGACGGTCTTCCTCACCGCCGCGCACTGCGCCGAGGGCAGGCGGGTGAGGGTGACGTTCGACCCGGCGTACGTAGCCGGCGACCCGGTCCACGTCGGCACCTTCCACGCCGACCCGCTCTACAGCCAGGTGCAGAGCGACCCGCACGATCTCGCCGTCGTGGTCTTCGACCACGCCATTGCGCGCATCACGCCGGCGCTGCTGCCGCGGGCCGGGTCGTTGAGCGGGCTGCGGCGAGGCCAATCGTTCACCTCGGTGGGTTACGGGGCATACCGGGTGACGAACGGTGCCGGAGGTCACCACTACCTCTACGACGACGTCCGGATGGTCGCCACCGGCACCCTCGACGCCGTCAACCCGGCCTGGCTGCGGATTTCGCAGAACCGGTCCACCGGTGACGGCGGCACGTGTTACGGCGACTCTGGTGGGCCGAACTTCCTCGGCTCGAGCAGGGTCCTCGCCGCCACGACGATCACCGGGGACGCCGTCTGCCGCTCCACCAACGTCGACTACCGGCTCGACACGGCCTCCGCGCGCCACTTCCTCGGGCGGTTTGTCGCGCTTCCCTAGGCACCGTTTCGCCGTCCCTATGCTCTGTGCATGAGCGAGGTCCTCACCCCACGCCAGGAGGACGTGCTGCGGCGGTTGACCGCGCTGATCACCGCAGAGGGATTTCGGCACCTGACGCTGAACGGGCTGGCCGAACGACTGCACTGCTCCAAGACGACGCTGTATGCGCTCGCCGACAGCAAGGAGCAGCTCGCCGTACGCGCGGTGAACAGCTTCTTCCGTAGCGCGACCGACCTGGTCGAGTCACGGGTAGCCGCGGAACCGTTGCCACTGAACCGGATCCAGGCCTACGTCGACGCGATCGCCGAGGCGTTCGAGCCGGTGTCCCGCCGCTTCGTCGAGGACCTCTCGGCCGACGAGGCGACTCGGCGGACCTATCGCACCAACGCGAGGGCGGCTGCCGAGCGGGTCCGCGCGCTCGTCGACGAGGCAGCCGCTGCCGGCGACGTGGCATCGGTCGACGCGGTCTTCGTGGCGACCTGGCTGGGCCTGTCGATCGAGGCGATCCAGCGCGGCGACTTCGCCGAGCGGGCCGGCCTGAGTGATGCCGACGCCTTCGGTGAGTTGAGCCGGATGCTGGCCCGCGCCCTGGCGCTCCCGGCTTCGGTCGCTGTTGGCGCAAAAGTTCGCGTGCGGCGGTTGGCTATATGAGCCACTCGTTGACTGTGCGCGGAGTGCTGAGGAGCAACCCCCGCGACTTCAATGCTTGGCAAATGGCGTCCGGTTTGACGAGGCTGACTTCGCTTTCGCCGGCAAGATGCCGGATGAGATTGCCGGTCGCAGGACATCTCCGTCCTGGAGCGTGAGGCTGCCAATTCCGGTACGGACGAGGCCCTCGGCGACGAAGGGACCCCGTAGAAGCGGTCGGCGGGCTGCCGGGCGGGCAGGGTGAGGGGCGCCCAGCCGTCAGGGTGCGTCGAGGGGGACACGCTGTCCATGCTCCCGCGGGTCGAGGGGTGGGCGCGGACGTACGGCGCCCGCCGGCTGCGAGCTCTCCCGCAGCTCGAGGCGGGTCGCCAGCTCGTGGTGCCGGGGCGCGCCGCGCCGCCCGGCGATCAGGT
>JAABUS010001493.1_pt1 | contig 50595 bp, 57 predicted proteins | sample 5560161 | NCBI WGS metagenome assembly JAABUS01 (sample SAMN10711885, study PRJNA513376) | rock metagenome | isolation source: Antarctica rocks | place: Antarctica: Victoria Land, Trio Nunatak nord | collected 2016-01-04 | reverse complement strand
GCATCGGCACCGGCACCCTGGGCTCAAAAACCCCCATGCCCTCTCTCTCTTCTCCCTTCCCTTTCCCCTTTTTCTCTTCGTGCCCCCACCCCTCTACTTCTTCCCCTCCCCCCGGGCTATCTCGCACATCCCCGCCCCGCACCGGGACAACAACCCCACACTCCCAGTTCCGGCAATTCAGCTTCGGCGCCTGGGCTTTCCGGTCCTGCACCAACCGCCCCCACGCGCTCTCGGAGCAGTTGGCGGAGCCAATATACGCCCACGGTGGGGTGTTGGGGGTGGGGGTGGAGGGGCGGGTGAAGAGGATCTGGGCGATTTGGGATTTCAGTGAAAGGGGAGCAAGGGAGGCGAAGAAATCCGGGGGGGAAGGATGCTGGGGAAGCTACCACTGGGGATGGGATCAGGGGCAGAAGGGTGTCCAGATATGCAGGGGCTGGAATTCGTTGCAGGGGCTACGGACAGGGAGAGTGAGCGGGGTGCGTACCTTGTTGTGCATCAAGAGCCCTGGTCTTGTGCTGGAGCAGTCCCGCATGAGTTCGCGCGGGAAGGTGGGCGAGTCGTACCATTTGGAGGAGAAGCAGATGGTGCCGCCGCAGCCGGTGCCGCCGGTGGAGGAGGAGACTGTGCGGTGGGTGGGGAAGTAGATGCGGAAGTTTTGGGAAAGCAGGTTGGTTGTGTTGGCTTGTTGAGGGGTTGGTGTCTTTTTAGATTCGTTCGCCGTGGCGGCGGTTCTTCGTGAGAGCTCGGCAAGGCCATCGTCGCCTTGGGCGGCGCGGTAGAGTGCTTCCAGGAAAGCCCGGTTCAGTGATCCGATGGATGAGGCTACGAAGTCGATCTGAAGCTCCTGCGTGGTGGCTAGATTGAGCTGCTGCACGGCACGACCGAGACCGGGGTAGCCCGTTCGGCGCCAGGCGTCGCCTGTGTGTGCGCCGCCGATGGTATGCACGAAGGCGTGGTCGCGGGTGGCGGAGAAGTCGAAATGGGAGAGACTCTGGATGATGGACGCGTCGAGGCCCATGGCGTTGAGGAAGTAGATTAGATCTTGTCCGAAAGGCGTCATAGCCTCGGCGATGGTGCTCTCGCCAGGGGGCAACCGAGGAAGGTCGATGAGGAAGAGGGAGTTCTCCATCACGCCGGTCTCGCCCCAGTCGTAGGGGACGAGATTCGCGGAGGGTACCACCACCCTTAGATATTTGGGATGGCTCAGCAGCATAAGCTTGGAGTGCATGCAGTTCACCTGTCCCTCCATGGATGGGAGACAGAGGCGGAGGTTTGGCATATCGGCTGTTTCTTGTGTGTATTGTTGTTTGGTGGACTCGTTTTTGGCTTGCATGACGAGGACGAGGTGGGTGCGGTGGGTGTCGAGTTTGCGGAGGAGCCATTCGACGTCCCATTGGAAGGAGCTGAGGACTGCGAGGGTGAGGGTGGGGGACTGGAGGACTTCCTCGATTTTGATGTCGGAGGAGGTGCGCGGGTGCCCGAATGTATAGGTTTTCTTGACGGCGCCGGTGGGGAAACCCAGGCTAGTGGGAGGGGTAAGACGTGGTATCGATGACTTTTTCGAACTGTCGGGTGTCCCATGGTTCGATTTTGTGGAGTTTGAGGTGAGTGTAGCTACAAATTGGGGGGTTGGATCTGGCTTCTGAATCCTCGGCGCTTTACGGGGAGGAGGAGGCGATATCGAGGCCTTGCGCTTGCGCGTCAAACGTTCTTCTTCCATCGCCTTGCGATCAAGGCCTAGCATAGAATTAGTTGGCCTCGGGGGTGGTTCGGCCTTAGCTGGCGCTGGAGGTGTATCGCCATCTGTAGTGGTTTCATCCTCGCTCTTGGGGTCTGTAACTTGCTTAGATAATGAACATGGGGCTTGATCATCGTCGGTAGTGGCATCGTCGCCGCTGTCGAGGTTTATGACCTCCTTAGGTTTCGATGATGTGGAAGCCTGGTCTTGGAGTGAAAGCGTGATTGCTCGTTTTAGGTCTTCATCGTCGGAGGAGACATCCATGACCGGTGCTGACAATGCGATCAGAGCCAGATTGTCGAAAGTGGGCCCAAATGAGGATAGTAAAAGCAACGAGCGCTAAGGAAGATGCACTGACCGTGGGAGAACAGTCAGAACTACTGGCGTTGATGCAATCTGAGATCCTGCAGTGCTTCTGCACCTATATACCTATCCCACGTAATGGCAAGACGCACTATTCATGGGTTCATCGATACATAAGTTCCTGGCGTTCTTCCAATTTTTGTGTTGAGTGTTTCATTTGAGTATTGCAGAACAATGGGCTTTCTGATTCCTTGGACATACGTATGATATCGGTCTTCACTGGTCATCCGGTCCATCGGCATTCAGTAGTTGCGTTCTTTTGTCAATATCCAGCAACCAATGCCCTTCTTAAATGCCAGCGCGTGAGACACAATGCTGCCCCTAGGTGCATCAAGAATAATTCTTTCCTCGCTACACTTCAAGGGCATCCGCCCTGTGTTCAGCAATATCAATGCAGCCCATCAACTTGCACGATCGAGGTTGGTCAGATGAAACGCGATATCACGTGCGTAGCAAGATTACCTTACAGATTAAGTTGTACTAGCGTCGATTCTAGCGTCGGTTCTCCTGCTTCCGGCGAGATCTGACCAGGATGAAAGAAGGGACAATGCCGTCACCATTCCAACTCGACCAATGGCTTGCATGAAGCACGACCTGTTCGGAGGTAGACTCCTCTTTCCTGACCCACAGGCTGGCATTCAAGTTTGCCACCTGCTCTACTCTAGCTTGTTCATCATGCGGCAAGTCTGCTATATACGCACTGTTCCTGATCCCTTTGAATGTTACGTTTCATCGCGCGTTCCCCAGCTTCTCCAGTCTTCCTGGAAGTATAGGTCTTTCCTCGCTTTATACCCCATTGATATCTTTTTCGCGCCGCAATCATGTCTTCACAAGGCCTACTCAAGGACGGCAAGAAGAATGTTGTGATCATTGGCGGAGGCGCCGCAGGCATGGTAGAGGACTTGCCTCCACGAGCTTTCCCGTTGCTGACCCATTCTAGGCCTGTGCCGCTACGCTCGCCCAGCATCCCGACAAGTTCAAAGTCACTGTTCTTGAGCGCATGTCAGTGATAGGTGGTCAAGCTACCTCCATACCTCTCGACAAGGAAAAGTACGGTACATCGTGGATGAACGACGGTGTGCAAGGAGGGTCGCCTGCTTTCAAGCACACACTGAATTATTTCAAGAAGTACGGACACCAGGAACAAGAAGTCAAGCTTCAAGTGTCATTCGGCCAGGGCAAGGAGAGCTTTTGGACCAATTGCTTCCCCAGCACACTTGTCGATCAGTTCTCTGCAGACATCAAGAAGTTCGGGAGGGTCTTGAAGATCATCAAGTATACTATGCCAATCCTTGGTCTCGTACCAATCAGAATCATGCTCCGGATGTTCTTTTTCAACAAGGAATTTGGCGACAAGATGGTCTTCCCACTCATCGCACTCTTTCTAGGCACTGGCAGGTCCCCTCCTTCCTCGGTGCAAGCTGTGACCTCCTTACTGACATTCTCAAGGTAATCAAACTGCCAACGTCTCCTGCGCCATCCTTGAACGCCTCTTCGATGACCCCAACATGAAACTCTGGGACTACGATCCTGATACCCTCCTTCCTAACCTCCCTCTTATGATCACGTTCCCGCACCTCGAGACGTTCTACAGCGACTGGACCGCCGACCTCCGCTCTAAGGGAGTCGAAATCCGCACTAACACTGACGTCACCGCCATCCTCTCCCGTTCGAAGAATGGTGTTGTACTGCAGACGCGCCCCTTTGATCCCGAGCGCAAGAAACGTGTCGACGAGCTTGGTGGTGGCGAACACACCGGCCCACCCAGCACAACAGAAACATTCGATGACATGGTTCTCTGCATACTCGCCGACGACGCCAAAAAGCTTCTCGGCAAAATCGCCACTTGGAAGGAGAAGTTCATACTCGGTGGTGCAACATTCTTCGACGATATCACTATCACCCACTCCGACAGCAAGTACTTCCAGAAGAATTTCGAAACGCATTTTGACCCCGAGCTTTGCGCTGAACCGAAGTCTAAGCAACAAGAGGACATGATAGCTTTTTCCAAGAACGAGAGACCTGGACCGGGTAACGAACCCCCTGGATTCCGTCCTATGTACTATACGCATTCCTACCCGGAAGACATGCACAAGATTGAGATGGCATTTGATGTTACGAACTATCAGCATCAATTTCGAATTGACCACGGTGCGGATAAGGCGCCGGTACCCTACGAGAATCATGTCTTCCAGTCGATATTCTTGGATAAGGAGAACCGGCATCTCTGGACGATAGACCAGATTGATGAGAGCAAGATCATTGAGAAGAAGTGGTGGCATCAGTTAGGTCATCGCTGGCAGCATTATGTGAGGGTGGTGCCGAACATGATGTTTATCAATGGAAAGAACCGGACTTTGTTTGCAGGTAGTTGGACGTTGGTGGTAAGTCATCCTTCCCTGTAAACTATTCTACCTATCTACACTAGCGACTGCTGCGGGCTTGGTCTCGCTTGTCCATAAGCACCCTCTCATTACAAGGCACAAAATGCTCTTCAAATTATTCCTGGAAGTTCTGCAAGCAATTCGCTAATCATAGAAACACAGAACATGCATGAAATGGCCTGCGTCTCCGGCATCGCAGCGGCGTACCGTCTCGGCGCCGATTACGAGGTGTTTGACGACCTTGCAGAGGACCTGTTCAAGAAGTATCTACTCATCTCACATGGGGTTCGCTACAAGGGAGGTAAGAAGACGCAGTGATGTCTACCAGCATAGTTATTTGCTTTGGATAAGTCGCCTTGGAGCATATTTGCGGGGTGTTATCTATCGTCAGAGAGTGTCGGCGTATTATCGATATTGAAATCTATGTCAGGGACATGGACATTGTAGAGTATTAGTCAATCGGTTTTCATAGCACTCAAATCGTCTCTGCACTAATGCCAGTATTTTGCTGTCAATAAGTCCAGTCCGGAACTCTTGACCCTTGGCGCTGCTCCCATTACTTCTGTGGGTCAAGACTGTAGCCCTCATCTACCAGCAGCCAAAGCTTCGGAGTAGCTGTAACATTTCAAACGTCATCCACTCTTTGGTATCTGGGTATTATGGTGAACGGGAAGATACGTCACGTGATCTATCTAGGGCTACGGAAGGCCTTGGCAAGCTTATTACGCACTTTGACTCATCCCATGGATTTCGAAAGTATCAACCACCTACCTTAGGATCTATTCCTCCGTAACTATGACCTTTTCTTTGAAGATTGATCTCCACTGGAGCATGGTCCTCATTTTCAGTCATCGATAAGAACTGGAGGAAAAGGGTATACACTGTTTACTTGGTACTGCCGTGACGTTGAAAGTCTTTTTTGACTTTCCGTTGTGCTCGAGTTCTTCTATCATGCCGTCGAGGGAGGAAGTCGCCTACTTTGGCGCTGGACCGGCTCCCTTGCCTACTTCGATTCTGGAAAAAGGAGCTCAGGCTTTTCTGAATTTCGAAAACACTGGCCTCTCACTCGTTGAGATTTCACATCGGTCATCCACTGCCAACAAGATTTTAGCCGATACCAAGGCTGCATTGACCAAACTTATGGACATACCTGACAACTATGAGATTCTCTTCATGCACGGAGGCGGTAGCGGCGAGTTCAGTGCGGTGGTGTTCAACATGGTCGCATTCTGGGTGGAGAAAAGACGGCGGCAAGCAGAGGTCGAGTGTAACGGCGATGCCGACAAAATTCTCGAGCGAGTACGGAGAGAAGTGCGGAACGAATTGCGATTGGACTATCTTGTCACTGGATCCTGGTCTCTGAAGGCATCACAGGAAGCTGCAGCATTGCTGGAACCGCTGGGCTCAAATCTTGTCAATATAGCATTTGACGCACGACAGGCGAATGACGGCCACTTTGGAGTCATACCGGACGAAGAAAAATGGCAGCTGACACCGACTGGAGGCGCTTTTGTGTATTACTGTGATAATGAAACCGTCGACGGCGTGGAATTTCCGTGTCTGCCCAAGCGCCTGGCATCCCAAGCTGCCGAACAGAGAGATGCAGTCCCGATAGTGGCAGACATGAGTTCCAACTTTCTTAGTCGGCCAGTGGACGTGAGCAAGTATGCCGTAATCTTTGTGAGTCTAGTCTTTACCACTGATCCTCGACCCGCCTCCCCGCCCCGGTGCTAAGTCGTTCTCTAGGGCGGAGCCCAAAAGAACATTGGCATCACTGATACTACGCTTGTGACTGTTCGCAAGGATATCCTGACTACAGTTCCACCACCGTCATTTCTTCATTCTGTAGGGGTGTGGTCCCCTCCAACGATATTCAACTGGCCTGTCATTGCAAAGAACAACTCTCTCTACAACACAATGCCCATCTTCAGTATCTGGATCGCAGGGGAGGTCATGCGTTCGCTACTCCATCAGCATGGCGGCCGAAAGCTCCTTGGCCAAGAGGAGCTGTCCAATCGTAAAGCCGACGCGATCTATAGTATCTTAGACGGCCGTCCGGCGCTTTATCAAGTGGTACCGCACAAGAGTGTGCGAAGCCGTATGAACATTTGCTTCCGGATACGTCACGGGGACGCAGACAGCGAGAAGGAGTTTCTGCAAGGTGCAGAGCGCAGGATGCTGCAGGGACTGAAAGGCCACCGGAGCGTTGGCGGCATCAGGATCAGCAACTACAATGCGGTGACTATGTCGAATGTCACAAAACTCGCCGAGTATCTCCACGAGTTTGCCAAGCGCGGCTAGTACCTTCAAAAGTGTTCCTCATCGACTGACCGACATCTCAGTGTTTCCAATGATGCATGAACTTAAGCACGGCAACAATTGCCACTCGCAAGCGTCAAACCGATGATATATCCCGCAATGTTGTATCTTATAGTGCGACAGCAGGCCCGACTCTCCTTATCTAGCAGGGAAATTGGAGCAATTAGTAGTAATGATCGGGGTCTGGAAAACCCATAGAGACACTTATAGACGAAGACTATCAAAAGCATTACAACGGTTACACTGCAACCGACTCCGGGTCAGTATTCCACTCTCCCAAGATGTTGTTTAGTGGTTTCATTTACGTTCTTCTATTTCCAGTGCATGTATAGAGAAAGCACTTCGTGTGGTGCAGTTTGCATGAAAAGCCATCAGCTGCTCGAATTGTATTGTACCACAATGATATATACTCAGTTGAATGTGCGAATCAATGGAGATGACGCTTCTTTTTAACCGCCTCGTAGGCCTTGTGATTGGTTGCGTCCTTTCCGATCAGGAAGAAGGGTTCACACATGATTCTCTAGAGTCATGGCGTCCCCTGCACATGTCGTACAGCGCGCTTCCTGAGGTTGTCAGCCTCGGGCTGGCTGCATGTCCTGTTGCACAGATGTGGCGAGACATCGTATACATCAGGAATATGTTCCGCTTGCGATCCTCCTCCTCCTCCTCCTTTGCAAGCCTTCCGTCGAGACATTTGAGGAGCACTGCAACAAACCCAGCCTCATAGAAAGCTAAAATATGGCCGAAGCGTCGGCGATGATCAAGCGTGAGATCGAAGATCGCCTCCTTTCGAAACACGATCTTGTCAAGTTCAACCTACACCTTCTTGACGATGGGTTCCGCGTATCATGGGAGAACCATGAAGGAGCCGCATACGGGGCCGAGATTTGCCCCATGCGGTATGACCAATATCATACACGCTCAGGAGCTCTTGGATGGAGATCAGGGGTGCGTTCGTCAAGATCACCAAGACCATACCGGTTGTCGCTAATTTACACATTTTGCTAGGTGGTACCAGTATCAGCGTGCCTGCTTCTACTGAGTAGTTAGAATACTTCGACAGCTTGCCTTGAGGGTCAATCGAGCCATCGTCGTTACTTCACTCCGTTACTCGCTCAATGATCTGTACAGAGTGCGTCGTTGCTTGCTTACGGATGGGAACGCAGATCTGCTCGTTCCATGAGCCGATCTGCATCAAGTCGCATCGGTTTTCCAGCCATTTCGGGCGTTTTCCTGACATGTAGAAGCGCCCGATTGCTGATGGTTGACGGGCGATAGGTGCCGGAGAGCCCTTTGATGGCTAAGCCTACGCACCAAAGCGTCTATCTACTTATATACAGCCATTCAAACACCCTACCGATTGATTTTTCGGGCTCGACAATCCAGCATACGCCCGCGTTCTACTCAGGGGCTACAGGCTGAATGATGAGATACTCTGATCAGATGAGAGTATCCATCCGACGATGTCGGCGGTCACGGAAAAGTAGCACGACCGAGGCCCTGGTGCAATCAGATTCATTCTCAGCGTCCATACCCAGAGTAGACTCGAGCAGCCTGGCCTGCCTGTTGAGAGAAGTTCCGTTTCGGGCGTTTCATCTTGCTCGGACATCATCATCTTGAATCGTGTGGCGAACCATCCTCCCCATATTCCATCTAGTGCCTCACCGGGCTTGTAATGGGATGGACTACAGTCCTCCGCTTCTCTTTTCAGATGTGTAAGGGCCCGAGCGGCTGAATAGTAGAACAGCCCCAGATCAATGAAAAGCGCATCACCACATCTATTACAGTACGAATTTGAAAAGTTTCAGAATCGTGCCGTTCCTGTTCCTCACCAGAATTTTCAGAATCTTATCTGTGAGGGAGATTACAAGCGTTGGTATACTTCAGTTCTCCTTGCAATGCTGTTACGCCCTGATCATTCGGCATGCGAATCGGGTACTCCCAGAAGATTACCCTTGAGGGAGAATCTTAAGTAATCTGTTTCTGTCGCCAAAGCCGATTACTGGCCGTCGGTCCATCGTCATCCCGTCGGTACGCTTTGCAATGGCCAGAGAGTGTGCGCGGTCGCGTGACGATGCCCCATTTTCTCGCGAAAGGGATTTTAGCACAGTCCGTCAACGGGTATGGTTGAGTCATGACAGAGCGGTAATGGGAATGATGTGGCGGAATTCTGATGTGACGGCGTTGGACTCAGGATGGTGTTACTCACACGGACGTGTGATGGTCGAAGAGTTCCCTACCGAGGAGTAGCGGACCCTTTACAATACAGGAAGTATTAGACTTAGATTTGAGGATTTCATACTTCACCGTTTGTCAAGCTATTGTTTCCATTGCATACCGTGAGACGCAGCTGCTCGTGCTCTTTCTGTTTCACTCTCCGCCGGCAGTGAATGGTCACGACGCGGCATCATATCAGAGTGAGGTTGCTATGGTGGACCGGATGATCCATTCAAAGCTATCTTTATTCCGAGTAGTACTTGTCAGCGATGAAGCATGTTTGCGCAGCCTCACGTCCGGGTCTGAGTGATACCTTCAAACAGGGGCATTGCTTCTCCGCCGTCTCGTATTCTCGTATCATTAAAAGCTCACAGCATGATGCTGTCACATCTTGACCCAGGATGAGATCTCCTGGCTCACTCAATTCTCGGCTGATATGCTTTGATGTTATTCGAGGCATAGTCCCAGCGGAAGGTTTCGAGAGTATCAGCATCAGCCTCAACAAATAATCCTATATACTGTATAATGTAAGCTCGCACTGCTCTCATCTGTCTCTCTCTTCCGCCTTCATCCTTCCAGTAAGACTTCAGTGTATCCTGAGATCCGGGTTTGCCGATGTCCCATGCTCTTTCCACTGTACCACCGCTTCTAGTTGCGGAGCAACGAAGGACTCCCACCAACCCGAACATGGACTCGGAGTCATCTCTATCATCTCATCTCGCCCCTTCCACATTTGGCACAAGCCTAGCGTCCGGATGCATGCACTGATCTCGCGCGATAGAAATCCATTCCTTTCTCTCCCCAGCCATAACTATTGTCAGCATCGTAAGTCATACCTATGCCCCGTGAGTATCGGTTTCGAAGCATGGATTGACGTATTGCCTAGTTGCTTTGCACAGTCCCAGCGCCTCCCGACCAACGACGCCTCATCTTCGCCAGCAAGCACCTTGAAGACGGCCGCACTCTGTCCGATTACAACATCCAAAAGGAATCTACCCTCCACCGACCTGTAAGCCATTCTACCTATGCTCAGCATGACGGAAAGTGAAGAGACTGATTGACGTATTGCCCAGCAGACCACCATGGCTTTCCCCGGTCCCGTCCTTTGCTTTTTTCTCTTTTTTGTGGCTTTCTTGCCCTTGGTTTTGGCTCCGCCCGGTAAGCAAATGTATACCCGTAGCTCATACAATGGATTCTGACAGAGTTGAAAATAGTTGATTTCTCCAAAGTCGACGTGGGGATCTCCACGTTGCCGGCCGATGGGTCGTGGCTTCGCCAAAACTTCTCGCTTCTCGGCATCATGGGATTGATAGCCACAGTGCTCATCATCATTCATTCCGTAAGATATTCCGTCCATTGATATGTCGCACTCACCACGATTTCTGGTTCCGTGTGTGTCTTACAGCTCTCCCCGGAACCCCTTTTTCTGATGCATCTGCCCCAAAGACACGCTCCTCAGCTAAGCGATTGACTCAAAGACGCAATGCTGACTTCACAAAACTGGTAGATTGATGAAGAATCGAACCTGGTCTGGCTGGTTTTTGTGATTCTGGGCCGGGCCCCCCCAATCCAGTCCCGCGATGTTCTCCAGATCAGCGCATTGACTGTCGAACTCCGGGATTGTACCAATCCCGCGCGTCTCGCGCAGATCAAGTAAGTTACCTTTTTCGAGTCTTGTTTTCCGGTTCGAGTATATCAAGAGCGCTAGGTGGGATCTAATAAAGTAGCTTTTGCTCGAAAGACATGTCTAGTAGCTGGATCGATTGACGCAAAGACTGAATGCTGACTTCACGTAGCGGGAGACTCGCTCATTTGTCCGCCCCCTTCCGCCCATGGTGGCGCTATTTTTCCAAGGAGAAGGCGAAGAAAGAGACTGAAGACGAGAACGAGGAGATAGAATTGGGGCCGGTGGGCCAGCAAAACGAGAGAAGGGAAGAAGAGAGGGAGAGGGGGCAAGGGGGAGAGGGAGGAGAGGAGGAGGAGGAGGAGAGGGGGGAGAGTGAGGTGGAGGGCGCTTCGGCGCAATAGCTCGTGCCTGTGTCCTTTTTTGGCCCTTTCTATACTTAGCCCGGCCAATTCAATGGCCTATTCTTATCCAGTGAAGAACTTCCTTCATCAGTGTGACTATTAATTTGCACCAGATCTCTTTGGGAAGTGAACCATGTCTACGTACCTAAAATCCTGCCAACAATGATACATAGAAGCATATCTTGCTGCGGACACAAGCAGAGGCAGAAAACGTGCAAGGTCTCCTGACAGATCTCGAAGCGGTTATGACGTTGCAAGCCTTTCATCGGAGTGCTCCACAAGGATAGAAGACGTAAAGCAGTTTCTGCGATTTGCCATTAAGACCTCTGAAAGTCCTGAAACCTACTGACCTTTATCAGTGAAGGTCGATTCAAGACCAGACGTCTGCAATTTTATCTGTAGCTTGAGCTCGCTTTGCATTTGAACAAGCAAACTATTACATAAGAACGACAGATGTTAAAGTCATAGAGCTATCGCAGTCGCTGGCGGGACGCACTCTTCAGAGTTTGATCCGGACATTGATTGGCGCTCAAAATGGATTGACAGATTGCCGGATTACCGGTGGGCAAGAGACCGGTGACGGCTCATAGCTCGCGAATAATCAGATACTCAGGCGTACTCGATGGAAAGATCTGTTGAAGGGCGGTAACATTTGGTCGTCGCCAAGAAAATGTGCACCCATCGTCACCGGCACATAATACATGGGTCGCGATCGGTCCATTGGATAATCATGCTCGTTTGACATCGAGTGGTCCGTTGGATAGTAATGCTCGTCCGAGAATGGGATGTGTAGCCATTGTTAATAAGATACACGACGTGGACGTTGCGTGAAATCTGCGATAGCTAAGACATACCCACAGCAAGAGAAGGGCGAGTAGGAGGCTTCCGAGATCATGATCTGGCCAGTCAATTGTAGGGCCATCAGGGTAAAGCTGGTCTATTCTTTCATCAGCGGCAGTAGGCACCAGCTCAGATTGAAAAGACCAGAAGGTTCTGATACTGATTCTTAGATTCGAGTCGAAGCATCCTCAAATTTTGATGTGACAACATGCTATCGGTATTTCTTTTGCAATGACCGTCCAACGTTACTGTGTAGCGTCGTTATCGTCTCTATGCGCCTTCTCTCCCACCTCTCCCATCCTGGCATAACCAAATCCTCTTGCACTACAAGGTCCCTCATCCTCATCGCCCGGGCTGGGCTCGTCTCAAGAACCCATTCCACTAGTCCTATTCTTCGGGCGACTTCTGTAGCCATGAACCAGGCGATTGCGGACAAGGCACCGGCGCCACAGCCCACATAGACCTGCTGAGGGTTATGATAGTTGAGATATATGCGGCTCCACGCAACAGTTGCTGCGCTAAGTAGGGCGACGCCTGAGAGAAAAGCGCGCTGCACGATGGTGAATGGCGTGTGTGACGACGAAGCGGGCAAGGGCCGATGCCGGAGGAGGAGGAAAAGGGTCAAGGATAAAGCGAAGAAAACGGTGAACTGCGCATGGGAAGAAGGCATGCCATAGCCTTTTCCAAGCATTTCTGGAAGGACGATTTCAGCACTTGACTTCGATAGTAGTCCCGTCTGAGCTGCTGGCATGGGACAACATACGTTTCGGCCGCTCTTCCTTGATTAAACGTTTCAGTAGGAAGTTGAGTGCCTCGCAGCCCATTTGGCCAGCAAACATTAAGGCGATCTCAATCTCACGTGTCGACCATATGAGAGTACCGTATACCACGCACAAGGCTTGAGGAACGAGAGCGAGCCAAGCGCAGAAATAGGATATGGAGTCAGTAGCATCCTGTCGTCGCGTTAGCTATGAGGCACTGTCCAGCTTCGTAAAGAGGGCGGATATACATAATGCACATGAGTTAAAGACAGAGAGGCCAAAGGAGTGTCCCCCATCTCGCCTGCGAGAGCGGTGCTTTGTTTGCGCTTCTGCGTCAGACGGTGCACTTGCAACACATGAACCACATGGACGTCGGTTGCAGCGAACCTCCGAGAGATAGCTGATCTTCCAATCTGCAGTGATTGCTCTCGCAAGCGGAAATGATGTGTCGGCAATTGTTACCGCTCCGAAGCCATCGACAATTCACCAGTTTTGCGGGACCAAATTCTTGGCGTCGGAGATAGAACGGCGTTTAGATTGACTTCAAGCTCGAGAGGTCTCAACTTCGACTCATCCAAACATCATTTTGTGTGAAGTAGAGCTCCCCGCGCTCGAACACGACTGTCCCCTGTTCTCCATGCAGATAAAGCTCCGCCATGGACGATGACATCGACGAAGCGGCAGATGACCGAGCCATCGAGTTGGCCAGTATTACCGCCATCTACCCAGAGCTGGTCAGAGATTCGCCCTTCTCTGCTTCGATCGAAATTCCCGTTGAGCCCATCAAATCGTTCGCCATTCTCTTCCCCAATGCGCCAATCGAGCAGCATACGCAAGATATCCACCTATTGTCATACCTTCCGCCCTTGACCCTCCGCATCTCATTGCCGGACGGCTATCCTAGCCTGGAACCACCCCTCTCCTCCTTATCTAGCGAATATTCCTGGATCCCAGCGTGGCGACTTCGGCAACTGGAGGATGCAGGACACAAGATGTGGGAGAAGATCGGAAGAGATCAAGTGGTATTCACATACATTGATTCTCTCCGGGAAGCAGCAGAGGATGGTTTCGACCTGATAAACCAGGCTTATAAATATCTGAAAGTCTCGCAGGACTTGAAGCTTGCACTTCTGGACTTTGATTTGAAGGCAAAGCGGGCGAAATTTGAGCAAGAGACTTTCAACTGTAGCATTTGCCTGGAGCCGAAGAAGGGTGTCAAGTGTCACAAACTGAGTCTTTGCGGCCATGTCTTCTGCGTAGCATGCCTTCAGGACTTCTTCAATTCGTGCATCACGGAAGGAGACGTCAACAACGTCAAGTGCATAGCTCCTACATGCGGGGAAACTTCGCCGAGAACGATAGACCAGAGCGAGGACCGCACGCTGGATCCTAGCGAGCTTCGTCAGATCCCTTTGAGCCAGGAGCAAACCAAACGCTATATCACCCTCAAGCGCAAAAAGTGGTACGATGCCGATCCGACAACGGTCTACTGTCCTCGAACCTGGTGTCAAGGCCCTGCTCGCACGAAAGCTAGCGAAACAGCAGAAGCTCTTCGGTCCGAAGATGAGCAGCCAAGCGCAGAGACTGAATTAACGGGGGAACGCGTTACTGACTATGTGGCCCCGGCCGATCGTCTCGCGATCTGTCAAGACTGCAATTTCGCTTTCTGTCAGGTATGCAAAGCCTCCTGGCACGGCGAGTTCGTTTGGTGCTCCACGCGCAACAAAGGAGAATTATCCGCTGAGGAGAAGGCTTCAGAGGATTACTTGAAACTTCACAGTACTCCTTGCCCGACTTGCAATGCTCCTTGCCAAAAGAGTATGGGTTGCAACCACATGACTTGCCCTACCTGCAAGAGCCACTTCTGCTATCTTTGCAGCTCATGGCTGGACAAAGACAACCCGTACAAGCACTTTAACGATGACAAGAATCCATGCTACATGCGATTATGGGAGCTTGAAGGCGGCGACGGCGGTAGGTAGCTTTCGATACATATTTCTGTCTTCTCCAGTTTAGCTGGTGCCATGGCAGCTTGTTCACTTACCGCGATGTCATGTTTAGCCCAATTCAATTCAAGAAAAACGCTGACTTATGTCTCTTCAGGTGAAGGTATGGGTATTGGCTTTGGCGGTGGCATTGGGTAAGCCTGTTTCATATGTTCGCTCCAATTGATCTTTGCACCTTGCTTTGGTTACAAGCTATTGCCTAAGCAGGTGGAGGTACCTGGATCAACGGCCGGCACTGATGTCAAGGTCCTGAGCAGAGACGAATTCGGCGATTACGACAATGACTCTGATGTCAGCGATTCAGATTTTAGCGAAGATGAGAGCGACGACGAAGATCTGCGACCTCCACCTCCGCCTCCACCAAGAGCGGCTGCGGCGAGAGGTCGCGGAAGAGGAGGCCAGCGGGGCCAAGGAGGGCAAGGAGGCAGGGGTGGAAGGATCGGCCGAGGTGGACGAGGTGGGGCGCCGAACGTGCAGGTCAATGCCCGCATTCAAGCTGGATTGCAAAGGGCCGTCCCGGTTGCAAATCAAGGAAATGTTCCCGTACCACCCTTGCAGGAGTTTCTGGCGGCCGCCTTACCATAGGATGAATGCCATGAAAATTGCGATTGACAGCGACATGCGCGGAGGCTATATACCCGAGGTCAGCTACAAGTGGCACGGTTTTATGATTAGACTGGATGTTGCATAGCATTGGAGTTTTGGCATCGGGTCTCAGACTTGTTGGTTGCATGGCTTTGGACTGTATTGTGTGGATGGCTATTTGATAAGGCTTATTATTTGTACCTATCAACTCGGCTCGAACTTGTGCCTCTTCACCATTGAGTTCCTACAGGTCGATTAGTCCATTGTCATTCCATCGACACGCCCTTGACGAGTGCCAAAGGATCGAGGGCTTCCTAGGAAGTGAACCCTGTCTGCGTACCTTCAACAAGTTTGCGCAGAAAAACTCATCTTAATGGAAAAAGTCTATCTACAAGCGCGAGTTTTCTTTGGGATGTTGTGGGTCTAGACTCATTGTTGGAGTAACGGGCCTCCTATTGGGAGACCGGCCCTGGCGGAAGTGGAGAAGCCGCGTCTATCTAGCGGCGCGTTTCGCGCGCTTAATGAGCCTCGTCTTCTAGTCTCCTAATTATCGATTGTGAATTGTGAGAGAACATGTGAAGGAGCTTCAGCAGAGCCGCACAGTGGAGATATGCTAGTAAGTCAATCCTGCAAATTCAAGCAACCAAATCCATCTTGACCTGATCCAAGATCAGACGCTACAAAAGCGGTGGTTCTCAGTCCTCGCCCGCAGAAACCAAGATGTTTTTCATGCGCAGCTCGAAGATCCATCTACGGCCGCCGTCTTATCGTCCCTGAAAGCTTCACCAGCTATACCCCAGAATTTGACCGAGAAGATAGTCCAGCGGTACGCCGTAGGTCTTCCGCAAGGCAAGAGGGTCAAAGCTGGAGATTATGTGATGCTGGCGCCTTAACAGTGCATGACGCACGATAACTCATGGCCCGTTGCGGCCAAACTCATGTCAGTTGGGGCGTCTAAGATATATAATCGACGGCAAATCATCATCGCACTGGATCATGATGTGCAGAACAAGAGCGAGTCGAACCAGAGGAAATATCGGCAGATTGAAGAGTTTGCGAAGAAGCAGGGAGTTGACTTCTATCCTGCTGGGAGAGGGTGATAGTTGATCGCATTGCGTATGTCATTCAAAGGCTGATGAGCGCAGCATCGGACATCAAATTATGGTCGAGCAGGGATATGCATGGCCCGGAACAGTTGCCGTCGCCTCGGACAGCCACTCGAACATGTACGGCGGAATTGCTGGCCTCGGAACTCCTGTCGTCCGAACCGACGCTGCGAGCATATGGGCAACCGGCCGAACGTGGTGGCAGATACCCCCTGTAGCCAATGTCCGCTTCGTTGGATCACTACCTAAGGGTGTCACGGGGAAAGACGTCATCGTGGCGCTTTGCGGCTTGTTCAGTAAGGACGAAGTATTGGACCACTTAATAGAATTCACGGGTTCTGAGGAGACGCTTAAGAGCCTAATTATTGATGATAGGCTCGCAATCGCTAACATGACGACCGAATGGGGCGCGTTGTCCGGGTTGTTCCCAGCTGACTCCACCTTACAGAGTTGGTTGAGATACAAGGCGACTGAGGCGGCTCTTTATGAATCATCGGAACTAGCTGATTCGTTTGGCAAGACTCAATTCACCCACGCCCGCGTGGACGATTTGTTTTCAAACCCCAGCTTGCTCTCTGCGGATAAAGGGGCAATGTATGCGAAGTCGCTGTATCTGGATCTCTCTACACTGTCGCCACATGTCTCCGGGCCGAATTCAGTGAAGGTTGGGACACCTTTGCAAAATCTCCAAGCTCAGGATATCAAGCTCGATAGAGCTTACTTGGTGTTTTGCACTAACTCGAGGGCTTCTGATCTTGCAGCCGCTGCGAAAGTATTCAGAGATGCAGCCAAGAACAACAATGGAGCAATACCCAAGATCCCCGAGCACGTCAACTTCTACATTGGTGCAGCTTCACAGAAAGAGCAGCTTGCCGCAGAAGAAGCTGGCGATTGGCAAGCTATGCTTGACGCTGGCGCTCAGCCTCTGCCATCTGGTTGTGGCCCAGGTATTGGCCTTGGCACTGGTCTGCTTGAGGCTGGTGAGGTAGGCGTGCAAGCAATCGCAATTTCAAGGGTCGCATGGGCTCGACCGATGCCAAAGCCTACCTTACGAGCCCAGAAGTTGTGGCAGCAAGTGCATTAAGCGGTAAAATCAGCGGTCCGTCCTCGTATGAGCAGCCACAAGGGTGGTCAGGCGTTATCTTAGGTGAGGGCGACGGCATTAAAGAGGAGTAGAGAACTGTTACGCCTGAAGAAGCCTTTCAGAAAGTCATCGAGCAGCTTGACAGCATGGTTGAGTCAGCTGAAAGCGATTTTGCTGAGAGAAATGGCATTGAAACAAATGATGCTAGTCTCACAGAAATTCTTCCAGGCTTCCCAGAACAGGTAGAAGGCGAGATTGTCTTTTGCGATGCCGACAACATCAATACGGATGGCATATACCCTGGCAAGTATACATACCAAGATGATGTCACTAAGGATAAGATGGCGACTGTTTGTATGGAGAATTACGATGAGCAATTTCCCACCATCGCTCACGAAGGTGACATTCTTGTCGCGGGCTTCAACTTCGGCTGTGGCAGCTCTAGGGAGCAAGCTGCAACAGCCATCCTCGCCAAAAAGATTCCGATGGTGGTTGCTGGAAGCTTTGGCAACATCTTTTCGCGTAACAGCATCAACAATGCCTTAATGGGCGTCGAGGTTCCAAGATTGATCCATCGATTACGAGAAGCTTTCTCGACAGGCGAAGTTCAAGCGGATCAACAGAGCGTGACAGAACCCAAAGTCAATTGGGAGTCCCTGGATTCGCCGCCACCAGCAACTCAGAAGAAGCCGTCACGAGAAAAGCAACTTACCCGAAGAACCGGCTGGAAGCTCACCTGGGATGTCTGGCGTAGTAGCGTTGAGGTGCAGGAAGGTCCAGGAGGTCCGAGCTGGAGTCAGAAAGTTGGCGAGCTTCCTCCGAATGTGCAAGATATCATTGCTCGAGGTGGTTTGGAGAACTGGGTGAAGAGAGAAATTCAAGCCAATACTTGATCATTCACTCGATTTCGAAATGTATATCATACGACGGCAGGATGCACTTATCCAAGGCATTTATCCCTCGCTATTCTCCATATATATTATGACGAACCATGAACGCATTGATTGACCAATAGGGAATCAAGGCTATACGTAGAGGCGTCTCTCAATTGGTGGAACAGGTTATCCTGACTATTGATGACTCTAGGGTCACAACATCGACAAGAACGCCTGCTTATAGAGGTGTTGATGGCAAACTGCTGTAATTGCTTTGCGTCTTTTAGTCCTTGTGGAGCACTCTGGTCAGTGGAAATCTGAAAACAAGAGCTATCAGATAAGTCCAAAGTCGTTTGGTATTAAAATTCTACTGAATCAATTTGCAGAATCGAAGAGAGAAGAAAAAGCCAGAGCCGTCCCCAACTTCCGCCCATTAAGACCTTCGAAGATTGATTGAATCCAAGTAAAGAGACAGAAGCCAACGGACCCTCATTGTAAGTCTTGATGCATGCCTGAACCTGCTCTTCGCCCGGGTGGAGGCACTGAAGAAAGAGAGCGAGTCAGCCTCCAGCGCCTACTTCTTGCTCTTGCCCCTTTTAGACTTAGACTGTCGTTCGGTCTCGTCTCTCGCACGTTGGCTTCTCGTACCGTCATCATGCTCCTGTTGCCGTCTTGGCCGCCTGTTACGCTCGTCGTTGTCCGTCTCCCCGTCGCTGATCTGCGGGCTGTACTCGCGTGGGGAATGGCGCCTACGCCTTGGCGTGGGGCCACGAGGTTCCGGGAGGGGAGCTCTACCGTATGTCTCGCCTGTGTGGGAAGGACTCTCAGCTGTTCGGTTCTTATGGGATCTTCTTCTTTCTTTCACTTTCTCATTATACCGAAGCCTCTTTGCTTCTGCCAGTGTGACAGGCCCATAAGCCTCATGCCTGTCATGGCTGTCTCGAAGTCGCTGCTCATGCCTGTCTCGAAGTCGCTGCCTTACAGCTCTGTCCCGCTCGTCACTGTCCAGCTCCTCATCGGAACGATGAGCTACAGGTTCGCCATGAGAACTAGGGCTTACGGGCTGAGATGCAGCGGCACCACTTCTCGCAACTGCTTGCGCCAATTCCGCAGCTCTTCGATCTCTTTCTACGAGTGCTCCTGGGCCCTGCAGGCGCAACCAGCCCGCGTACGCGTTCTGGTTCAATTCGCTTTGCAGATCAACTGGGACTGTCTCAGGCGCATCTTGAAATACCGGCGGGAGCGTAGAAACCCCAGAAGCTCGAGGCGCCCGCGGTGCCGCTGTATTATATGAGGCTGGAGGAGGCTGGAGGTGTGGTGGTGCAGCTGCGTTGTATAAGGGTCGGTAGTCAATATGTGGACGTGATGTCCAAGAAGTCGGCTCTCCTTCTCGGCTATCTTCCTGGGAAGAATGGAGTACACGTCCGATCGTAGGGTTTGGAGGTGCCAAGGCAGTGGCTGTTTGGTGTGGCCTTAGGAAAGGGCCTGTATATGCGCGGGATGTAGTCGAGGCCTCTGGCTTCGAGCTGGTAGGTCGGCCTATATATGCGCTGGATGTTGTCGAGGCCTCTGGTTTCGAGCTGGTAGGCCGTCTTGTGTCGGGAAGCTTGTCGGACTTTCGGGTCTCACGTGGTTTCCTCACGGACTCTCCTTGCCTTGCTATTACTACCTGTCGATGACTTGTTTCGGGCATCTGCGTGTTTGGAGAAACGTAGGCAGGTAATGTCAGCCGCTCTAATGCAGAAGTTACTTGTCGAATCGAGGGTGAAGCAGAGGTATGACGAGGCGTCCCAGTCGATGCAGCGGGAGTAGGGGAAGGACGAGCGGAGGACCTCGAGGGCAGGGGAGCCCAACCCTCTTGGGCACCATATACCTCCGGAAAGTCGTCTCTCAGAAGATATGGTTCTGACGGGGCGGCTCTTTGCCGCTGAACCTCATGCGGCCTGAGCGTTGTTGGTGGAAGAGGAGGAGCTCGAGCTCCGGCAGGGCCAGCGGCGGTAGGGGGATTGTGACCAGACCTTTGTGGGGGCTCAGGCGTGGTAGTATACAGAGGCGCATATGGCTCACAGAAGATGGATGGCGGAGGCGTCGATGGAAATCTCGAACTTTGACGTCCGTTGCCCGCCATTTTCTCAGGGATAGCCTGTGGAGAGGAAGATCGGTTCGTCACGCTAGGACCACGCGTTTGTCCGATGTCCTGAGTGCTGGTAGAGCAGGTTACCTTCCGACTCTCGAGTTCTTAGTGTTTCTTGGGCTAATGGAAAAGTAGGCTGTGGAAGCTGTCGTCTTCGAGTTCTGGAGACCATATGTTAGGAGCAGTGCCTTGGGCTTATATATTACATGATGCCCATGGCCACCAACCTGAGACTCGAGGCTGAGCATTGCAGCTTCATCCTGCGTCGTCCCTCGATAGCATCACGCTCTCCAGGGTTCAACTAAAACGCTTTCACAAAGCAGCACGGGTCAATCACCCTAGTATCAATGCTCAATACATCGGCGATCAATGAAGTGCTTCTTGGATCGCCCATCCTGCTGGTACACGAGAGACAAACTATAGGCCAAAGAACTGACCCCTAGAGACGTAGAATATCTACTTCGACAGCCATCGGGGCTTTGGCAGGACAGAACAAACCCTCCCCTTATCAGAAACAGTGCGTGAGATACCGCCCGCCCGAAGACTGGATACTGAGCGTGGCGACTGCATCGTGCGTCGCTGATCGATCAAACCACGCTATCTTGGTCTTCAGTAAAACGCATCTATGAGACTGCAGGAACAATATGGCCCCTGTCTGACTTACCACTCAGCCCAGGAGCCAAGGCTGAGTATGGAATCTTCAATTTCCATCGTGGCTCCGACAGCATCACCTCGTGAGGTTTCTGTAGATCGTATTCATGAGTACAGAGACAGCACAGCCGCTGCTTGAAAGATACACTCAGCCTCAGACTTGGGGCTGCATAGGCATACTGTTAATGTCGACGGTCCTTGACGGCATCACTCTGTATGACCCAAAAGAAACCAGCATGACGCCCAAGCGTTCCAACACTCTATGCTGAGCAGAAGGTTATTCAAAATCACGCGCTGTCTGATTGGCTTATGCCACGCAGTGCTATAGTTCACTTCTTAGCGGCTCATTGTCTTGGATTGATCAACAGTGCCTCTTTGAACCCTCCTGTCGGGTCTTGGATCGGGGAAGCTGACTAGCCTGGTTTAGCATCGGGCTTTCATTGATTATTCGGTCCATCGCGACGTCATTAATACGCTTTCTTGCAAAGCGCCAGATACTGTGCACTTGTTTCTTGCCATTGCATAGAACACTCCCTAGTCAGGTAATAGTATACATTCTATACTCTAGCAGGGAGCTGTTCCTTTCAACTGGCTAAAAAATAGTATATCTCTCTTTTTTCAGAACCAGATTGAAAGATCGGCCATGGATTGATTGACCAGCGACGTCTCATAGCCAAAACGGCCAAACGTCGAAACATTCCAACGAGCGAGTCCAAGGGCCCTGAGGAAGCAACCACAGAATGCCTGATAAGATCCCTTCAAGCAGTAGACTTCGGCGCAGGCCTATTGTCGTGTCTCCCTGTACCCCATATATTACCACTACCAGCAGGAGCAGGATAGAACACATCGGGTAATGTCAGGTTCGAAATGAGATTGATCCCATTGCTCCAATCCGAAGGTTCCCAACAAGGCCCAATCCAGACCCGGGTCAAATTATAGACTTTCGTGCTGATGATGCCTTCAATGGAGATGCCCAACGGGCACATCTCCTTCTCCCACTTATATCTTGGCGGCTCCCCGGTTTCTTTCTCGTTGATGTACATCTTGCAGTCGAATGTCTCTTCGTCCCAGATCGCGGCCGCGCAGTCGTAGTTGTTGCTGTAGCAGAGGTTGCAACAGAATTCACTGTCGGAGACGGTGGCGTGGATGTTTTTGGCTCCGTACTCGCGATCGGGGTGCCAGGTGTCGTCGTAGGTGTATCCTATAGTGCAGAAGTCGGATATCGGTATGAGAGCTCGGGATTGGAGAGGTGTGAGAGATAGGGCGGCGATGAGGCCGTTGGCGAGTGAAATACGCATGGCGGGTTGAGTTGTTGCGGTTTTCTGTGATGATAAAAACTGCGAACATGCTTGTTTATAACAGCCAACGTAGACACGGAGGAGCCGGATATAGCCAGGCCTGATTCTCATGCTCGAGCCGGGGGATTACCCGAAAGGGAAAATGTGCAGGTATTCCCATGGTTCAACTCTCTCAGTCGGCATTTGTAGTATTGTGATTGGGCACAGCATTGACGCCTTTCGGGTCGTGGAACTGTCTTCAAGATGCTATTGCCGATACCGATCCTTTCTGAAAGACGGACAGTCAACGCAATGATGGTAGGAAATCGTAGTAACGATGTCCTGGAGACTACATCATAGATGTAAGGAAAAGAGGCAACTCATTCATCGATACGAGCAACATGCCAGAGATATGCTTCTTGTCAATGAAAGACAGGGTGAATAACAGAACGTTAAGAGCGAGAGCATGAAGGACTGATTCGATTGAAAAGATTATTGCGCTGTTTTTCTCCCTATCGTTGACCCAGAATTCGGACAATCAATTGCCTTTTGCTCCACCTGGAGCCACTGTTAGTATCTGCGGTTTCACCTTTGACAGATGACTCGAGTTGAGCTGGAGGTCATACAACATAGACTATGGTTCTGATAGGGGCTACGGTAAGACTGGTCAAGAGAGAGAACAACGACACAAGCAAGTGCTCCAGAGTTTGAGAGCCTTTGTCCACGCTGTCATGCTCCTCTCCCTGCCCTCCTTACCACTCCCATTTCTTGCTGATTGGAGTCACGACTGTTCTATAGAATGGCCGGATTTGAATACTACAGGACACAGGACCAACCAGCGTCAACACCTAAACCCTTTCCCTCTTCTCTCAAAAGTCTAACCAGTTGGCCGCAATTGTACACCTAAATCTTCCTTTCTCGTCGTTGCCCGCCATCACGGCTGGTACATTGGAGTAAGAAATGTGGTTGCTTCTGAGCCGATAGGGCCTGCAGCACTACTACCAGCTGATTTCAGTGGCTTCGCAGCCGTCTCTGTATTATTAAGACAGGGGTATCTCTATATATTGCAGATTCAGTCAAGTATGCTGCTACAACCCTCTCATTGCAGTCGATGTATCTTCGCTAATCCGTCCAGTCCTTCGTCGACGTCCGCCCGCCGCTCGGGATCTGCGACATCCCGTAGTTCTACAGTTCAAGCGCTGATGCAGAGACCCGCTCGGTGGCTTCGGGCCATCTGTTTTGTATTCTAGTCACAACATAGTGGAGTCTTTGTTGATGCTGTGGATGGTTGAGAACAGGAACGAAGAGGATGCTGCCCGGCAAGCCGAATAGGCCAAGAAACGAGAAATTCCTGCTAAGGCGTACCTTGTCCTCTGGGTCGGCAAGGTGCATTTTTCAGGGGTTCCTCGTATCACATATGGATTCAGGGCCTTCTCCGGCCTTGCTCTTGGGTATTTTGGTTGATTGAGAGGAATGCTTCAACGGTTTGCCTCAGCTTTGGGTCTTTACTATTAGCGCTTTCATGTTGCTTGGCTGTGCTTGGCATCGCAATTAGATCCCCATCCCCAACTTTTGTCAAGATTACTCCGGAAGTCCTGATTGATTTTATCCCCTTTCTATTTCTTGATTTGATTTATCAAAAATCTCACATATAAGACTTGACACTGAGCGCTTTGTAAAATCTTTTCGTTAGTAAAATTTGATGAAGAATTGAAGCTGATGTAGTTGTTGCAAGATTTATGTCATTGAGATAAGTTCGTACAAACCTTGTTCTACAACTGCGATTTGGAACGCGAAATCTACGCACTCTAATAAATTAATTAAAACACTCTTGAACTGTACAAATTAAATAACAAGATATGCGAAAGTTGATCAAATCGACCAGGAGTGATTTAGACAAAAGTTGGGGGTGGGGATCTAAATGCAATGCCAAGCACAGCCAAGCAACATGAAAGCGCTAATACCATGGACAAACCTAAAAATACCCTAGGAAATAACCACTTCGCGTCATCGTCATTGTTCTTCACAGTATGAAGCGTACAGACCTTTAGTCACACCACGAACATCATGGTTCAAACGCAACATGCTAAAGGCAAGGAAGTGCCTTGAACGTGGACAAGCATATCCTGCGAAGAATTTTCTACGGCAGTCCAGGCCCAGGTCTAACCTCCGCTTCTCGTCTACTGTACCTTTCGTGGATATTTGCCCGTCGCCAACCTGCCCTTGCGCCGAAACACCGGAGCTGGAAATTGACCGGAAAAAGCCTCTGGTCAACACAATATCACCTCATGCGAAGCATGTAGTGGTGCACACTGGACGAGTGGACTGGGCGAAGCGCATTGAGGACGATGTAGAGACGCCGAACATAGCGAGAGAACTGAAGGCTTTACTGGGTCCCAAAGGGCCCTTTTATGATGTGAGTACAATTCTTGAGTGATGTCCGCGGAGCCGTAACTTACATACTTTCCCGCTTTCTAGGCAACATCCAACAGCGTGATGGTTACGAACTCCTCAGCGGGCCCTGCTGGAAGCGTTTCGATATTCCCTGACTGCGACAGCTACCTAGGCCTGCGGGACTATGACGGCGTCTACTCCGACTTCATCAAAATGCTTCTGGTCGCGGAGAGTCAGCGTGTTGAACCCTCTGGTAGCCGACCATTCGAGAAGGTGGTGCAGTATGGGAGCCCGTTGATAATGATTTGTGGTCATGGAAGTCGCGACAGTCGCTGCGGCGTAATGGGACCGCTGCTTCACAGTGAGTTTGAGCAGCAGATCGACAAGCTATGGAAAGGGCGTTTGCAGGCAGTTCCTGAGGTTTCGATCGTCAGTCATATTGGAGGCCACGTCTTCGCCGGTAATGTCATAATCTATCACCCTCCAAGCATGAGTCCTCATCCTCTTGCGGGAAAAGGCATATGGTATGGCAGAGTGGAGCCGAAGCATGTTGAGGGCATTCTGAAAGCGACTGTGGGACAAGGTAAAGTCATCAAGATGCTTTTCAGGGGCGGGCTGGATGTGAACGGTGGCTCTGTCAGGATTTGATACGCATCAACGGCGAATTCATGCATCATCGGGCGAGGAGCGGTCATGAGCATCGGAGCAGGCTTGCACGGGATCATTTGCTGGCGCTTGGCCTCCAGTATAGAGCTTAAACGTATTCCAGTCGGGTTTGCCGGGTTTGTATGCATGAGAGAACTTCAACATCAGATCAGAAGCTCGATTTGCGTCGAAAAGACACACTTATGCTCTGACTATGTGTCTGAAGTGGTCGACGTGTTCAACGTGCTCTTACCGTGCTTGTAATCCTTCGACCCTCGGTCCTTGCAGCCTTTTACCGTGACTTGTGTCTGTGGCTTATTCCTATGCTTCCTGCCACGGCAAGTGCTACTTCCCACTTTGGCTTTCGCCATGTCAGGATCATCTGTCGCTGGCCTCTACAGAGGCTTCCCTAGAATGATCATCTGGGTAAGGGTTCTGTAGCTTTCACATCACCGTTTAGTATGGACTACACAGGGTCACGGAGTGTGGCAGAGGATCCGGCTGCCATCATCGTCAAGGCTGACGAGGTGGACGAGGCTGGTGCTGACATATCTGCCATCTCTCCGACCGACAACACGCCGTCTGAGTTCGAAGCTCGCATCGAGACTCGAAGAGCTCAGGATGCCCAAGACAATGGGAGCCCAAAAGTCCTTGCCAATGCGGTTGGCAGTCCTCCGAAACTGCTGTCCCGTCCTCTTTTGAAACGTGAAGGTTCCGCTCCGCCCCCGCCGCAGCAGCCTCCTCCGCCTGCTCCTCCACAGCAGCCTAGCGATCTACCAGGCAACACAGACTCACTAAGTTTACAGCAGCTGCGACGGCTGGTGACAGACCTCCCAAAACATGAACCTACGGCCTACGCGTACGAGTATGCGGACACAAGGAGTTTTCCAGAAGAGCTGGATGAGTGGTTTCAATACACAGAGGAGGAGCGGTACATGCTATTACGGGCAAAGCAAACATTCGACGAGAAGTGGGAGCAAGCGCAAGCTACACGTATAGATCCGTCCGATGAGGCATTGATCTGGACGGATGTGGATGAAGGGGCGCGGAAGCGCTTCATTGACGGGGCATTACAAGCCTTGGAAAGTGCCGAAATAGTGACTAGGATTACAGGCCTAGAGTGCATTTCCTACATTGCTCTTGGGGCTTGGGCTCACACTGCTGGACTTGAGGCTGGCCGCGGGGGGAATGAGCTAGGTATAGGCAACGAGGACTCCTGTGCCCGATCTCGAGTGCAGTTGAGATGGATTCGCCACGGCGTTGGCTTACTCTCCGATGCGGGAGCCGCTCAGAGATTGTTGGATACCCTGCACAATCTATCTGAAAACGAACAGTCAGTCAGTCCACGTCTTTGCTAAGCCAGTCGCGAAAACCCCCTCTGACGTCTGACTAGAGATCCCGACACCAAGTCTTCGGATGTTTTGGCGAGAGACGAAGACCTCGACATGCTGCGGTTCAACCAGCAGCTAGAGATCAACCAGACACTGACTTCCTTGTATCTGCTTGTGGAAGTCGGCCGCTGGCAATCCACCGAGGAGTCTCTTCATGATATCCGAGAGTCAATTGGTAATGTTTCAACGATACTTTCTTGACTTACCACTGATTTTCTTTGTTCTAGCTAACTCGAAACCTGACATCTTGGCTTTTCTGACGAGCATGGTTTCCAAGATTCGCTGGGACGATACCTCCCAAATGCCCCTTCTACGAGTGAGAAGCTTTGCTACTTTTTTTTATTCTGAAAGCTGACCAGCACGATTGTAGGTTCTTCAATTGTTCTGGAAGTCTGCGCTGCTGTTGTTCGGTAACAGTAAGGATCTGGAGAAGAGCAAAACTGTGCTTCAAGAACCTTCCGAAGCTGGTGAAAGCCAACATCGGGAAGGTTTCATTACAGCTTCCCCCCTTGACTATCACCTGTTCCGGCAGGAGATCACCTCAAAGTACCCTGCCTACAGCCCGCCTCAACCCTTGGTCCCAATAGAACCTGAAAACAACTCGATCTTACCCCCCTTACCGAACCATGCAAGCCGGCACACCAGCCAGGAAAGCCTCCGTTTGAGGACTGGTCCTGATGTTACTCTGAATCCAGGCTCCATCTTCAACCAACCTGTACATATCGCTACCCCTGCACCTTCTCCACCGCCATCACCCGCAGGACCAGGAGGCAAGGGTGGCAAGAAACAAAATTACCAAACTAATCAGAATTTCCCTTTTCTATATCCTCCTCTGGATGATACAAGTAATACGGTAGGAGGTAAGGGCAGCGCGGAGTTACAGGATAAGCTTGTCGGCAAGCGATGGGAAGGGAGCGATGTACCGACATCCATTCAGGAAGCTGGGGAACTTTTCGCGAGCAGGATGAGGATGTCACGACCGATACGACAATTATGGGATGTACGAGAAGAGTTTATCAAGCATGAACGGGGATGGAATGGCGCTGTGGATGACGAGGAAATCAGTCCTGCTAGTTCGGACGACAAAGAAGCCACCGAGCCAATCCCGCAATGTTCTCCAAATCAGCGCATTGATTGTCGAACTACGGGATCGCACCTTCATGATGGAGCACGCAGAATACAAGGTCCCAAGTCGAAGGGTGTAGAATTTATCATTCCAAAGGAGACTGAAGATAAATCGGTGCAGAGGAGGTTGAATCGGGTGGAGGCCTACTATGTGAGTTACGACTTCTCGACGAGATAGGTTATCTAATAGTCACCTCCAGGGAAATGCCTTGCCACACCTACAATCAATGATAGTCGTGCTGTGGAAGTTGGCATTCGCCAATGTGTCAACAATGGTGGCTCAGAATGGGTCCAACGGACTCCCAAATGGACTTTCGTTCGGAGAAGAAAATCCTGATGTACCCGGTGGACGGAAGCAAAACTCCAACTCCGCTATAAACATGAATGGCATGGAGCACGGACAACTCGCCGAGAACGGAGATGGTACTGATCCAGAAGTTGAAGAGCTGAACGCCGTACGGACACGAGAAATAACCTTCAAAGCCTTGGCCGGCATCTTGATCTTACTGCTCAAGTGGTTCAAGCTTTCCCGTAGGTCATGGTCATTGACATTACCATCACTTGCAGCTGACTTCACTCAGACATCCTCAAACTTGAATACCTGACGCAGCTCCTCCTCGATGCCAATTACCTGCCTCTCATTCTGAAATTCTTCGCTCACCAAGATGTGGACCGAGCCGTTGAGCAAAGAAATGATCGTGACGATCTCAGGTCAGTTTGCTTGCTCTGAGTACCTCGGGTCATGCTAAAATGCACAGCTTGTTCTCCTTCTGCCGCCTTCATTGCGCTCACCCCCCATCTCCTCCACCGCAACCGGCGCTTTCCTCGTCCGCCTCGTCGGACGACGAAGCCGCACCCCCACCGATCCTCAAACACCGCCGCTCGCCCTCCTCACACTCTCCGCCTCCATCACCCTCACCCCCACCTCCTCGGCCAGAAGTCGACGAGCTTGGCTATCCTACCACCTCCCTTCCACAGTCGCCCCTGACAACCTTCTCTCCCCGCTTCTTCTTCACAACCATCACCTTCCTTCGCATCCTCCAAAAAATCACCAAGCGAAAAGCGCACCGCGCGCTCCTCCTTGTCCAATACAAATCTTCCACCATCCTCCGTCGCGCGCTCAAAATCCCGCAGCCGGAGCTACGACTCTACACGCTGAAGCTTTTCAAAAGCCAAGTCCCATACTGCGGCCGCAAATGGCGGCAGACGAACATGCGCGTCATCACAGCCATCTACCTGCACTGTAAGCCTGAGCTGAGGGACGAATGGCTCTGCGGCGGGGACGTGGATGGTGTTGTGGAGGAAGCGGTCCCGTTGGAGCAGGCGGGGAGGGGTTTGGTACATTGGTGGCATCTGAAGAACTATCGGGGAGCAATGGAGGGCAAACGGGATGGGCAGGAGAAGGAGCTTGCGAAGGAGGACGAGGAGATGGGCTTCTTCGAGAGGGAGCTGGAGAAGATGGGATGGGGTGTCGGTACAGGGGCGGATGGTACGGAGGAGGAAGCGATGAGGGAGGATGAAGGAAGGGGAAGAGGGGGTGAGTTCGAGGGAGGCCCACTGCAGATGGAGGGATGGACATGAGCGGCCGGTGGGTCGTGGCTTAGCCAAAAGTTCTCGTTCCTCGGCATCCTGGGATTGATAGCCTCACTGGTCATCATCATTCCACCCTATCGACAGAGAATTTCATTGTCCTTTGGTCTGCATGTGAAGTCATGGGCAGCGGTGAGAAAAAGGACAAGCCGGATGTACAGCATGTAGGCCAGATATCTTCATTTTTTGGCCTTTGCAAGCGTCTATTTACCGGATCCTCGGATGTTTTTCGCATACAGCTCAGGTCGTACCCTTGAATTTCGAAAATCAACGCCTGAGCGCCTGAACGCTTTGACGCTCTTCACAATCGGCAACTCTCAGGTGTACACTATTTTCTTCCTATCCAACGCCAACGCGTTAAAAAGTAAAAGCAAGCATTGATAGATACTTCGTCCGAAGACCAAGAGAGAGACCTCAAATGTAAGGTGTTCATTTGACTTCCTAGAAACTTTGACCGTTGAGTACAATCCTTAATGGACGATGGTCTACAAGCAGTAGTCCGATCCCTTTCTATATACTCTGGCAGAGATATTCGAATCCGGTTTCCGTTCACAAGTTTAGAATAGGTTCGCAATATTTCTTTGCATTATCTCGTTACTGATTTCCAACTTATAAATCTACCAAGTGTCTAACAGGCGAAGGGTCCTGTTTCGGTGCTCGATTATAGGCCCAGCAAACGGGCGACGTAAAAAGCTATGGCGCAGTAGCGTCCTCCTCCTTACTCTCCTCCTGCTCCACCTGCTCCACCTGCTCCTCGTCTCTCTCCTCCTCCTGCTCCTCCTCTCTCTCCACCTCTGTCTCCCCTGCTCCTCTCCCCCTCCCCTCTCTTCCTCTATTCTCTCTATTTTCTGGCCGATTGGCCCCATCTTCAGCCCCTCCGCATTCTTGGTATTTTTTTTCAAAGGATACCGCCGCCAGGGCCGATGTTTGGGGGACAACTGGGTGAGCCGTTCGCTACCCAATTTCGAAGTCAGCCTTCGGTCTTCCTGTCATCGAGCAGAGCTGAGCTGCTAGCATGCCTGCTGTGGGCCCAACATACGGGCAAGGCAGAAAGCTATGCAGAAGACCCAGACGCGGCACCACCACTCTCCTCACCACTTTTCTCTCCCTCCTCTTCCCCCTCTTCCTCTTCCTCCTCCTCCTCCCCATCCCCCTCGGGTTCCCCGGACCCCCGGCCTTCTTCTTCTCGGCCCAAGGCCGCTTACTCCACCCCTTTCCCCTCCGTCCCCTTGGCCCCGCGGCGGAATTTTCGCCACCATGGTTGGTGGGTTCTTGACAGCTCCGCCAGCCTTTCGCTACAAGATTCCGAAGTCAGCATTACGTCTTTCTGTCACTGTACTGAGCCACTAGCATCTCTTTGAAGCGAATGTTGCTCTGACATGTCTCAGAACTTTCAGGTCGCTCGATAAGAGGCAAAGCAAACCCAAGATTCCGTCATTGCATTAAGGTACTCGCATATCTCCAAAGCGAATGATGCGCTGACATGTCTCAGAGCTTTCAGTTCGCTCGAAATGAGGTAAAGCAGACCGAGAAAAAGATAAAATGAGAATATTAACCTACAGTATTGCCTCCGGATTAGTGCCCACTTCAAGCATCGCTTGGGTATCCCGTTTCAGTAGGGACTCTGTACCGGATATTGGATCTGTAAAGCATGGCAGCTTTAGCGCCAGAACGGCGGAAGGCGGCCAAAGCCTTCCGGTTGTGCTAGGCTCTCCGGAGGCTGAACGACGGCGCGGTGGGCCTTGACAGTCTCGTAATTCTACATTAAAACAGAGACCTGCAGCACTGTTCGGGCCTTGACTAGTGATTTCCTTCCCACGAGTTCGTAGAGCAGCCACACGAAGTTTGACTCATTGTCAATCTGCCAGATTGCAGAGTCAGCATTTCGTCTTTTAAGTCAGTTGAATAAGCCAAGAGATATGTGTTGGGAGCGAATGAGCAAATTCCAAGAACTGCACCATATCAGGAAATGGGATAACTTACCGACGAAGAGAAGATGACAACGGCGGCCACGAGACCGAGCAGACCGCACATGGTGCGGTTCGCCGAGAACCAATTGCCCTACCAGATATCGGAGCCAGCAATGTGTCATTGCGTTCGCCTTGGAGGCATGTCTTAGGGCTCCTGTACGCCCGAACGGGGTTGCAAATGCTTAGAAAGTAAAACTTACAGCTTGGGGACGGAGACTACGTCGATAGTAATCGAGGAACTCGAAGCTATTCTATTTGCATTATGGCCAGACTACGTGAGCTGCGAATACGTATTTGCTTATAAGGAACTACGAAACCGGTAATCAATGGCAAAATGCTAGTATAAAATTAGAGGAAAGAGGCAGAGACCGGAAACGCCGGCCATTATAGTCTACTGTGTAATACGTCAACCACTATCCTAACGTCACGTCATACTGAGCATGCAGATGAATTGCTCACAATTTTGCCTCCCAGCCATATCACAAGGGACTCGACATCGACCAGCTAGTCTGCGGAGTCAGCATTTCATCTTTGCGTGACATGAGTGGACCATGCTACTAGACATGTGTTCGGAGCAAAAGCTGCTTACACAAGTCCCGACGGTCTTGACATACGCACATCGAGAGAACAAAACTTGGGAACAATAACTTACTTGATCTGCGCAAGGCGCACGGGATCGTTGCAGTCCCGTAGTTGTACAATTTAAGCGCTGATCTGGAGGACATCGCGGGACTGGATCGGTGACTTGCGCCCAACACACTTGCACACCAACCAAACCAAGTTGGACTCTCTATCAATCTACGATATCTTGGAGTCAGCATTTCGTCTCTTATATGTTTGCTTGAACCAAGGGGTGTGCCTCTGGCATGGACGCTGCTGAAACATGCTAACGGGCGTTGAGAAGGTAGTGGAGACAGTGGACCCCTAGGGAACTCCACCACATCTGACAGATGATAACTTACAGAGTGGATGATGATGATGATGGTGCCAAGCACATCAAGCAGGCCGAAAAAGAGGAGACATCGCTGTACCATGCCCCATTGGGCGGCATGGCCGAAATGCCGACGTCGATTTTGGTATTATCGACTATCCTCCATCGTATTAATATCGCCTACAAGAGCGGGTATGCATTTGCTTACTAGACACAACGAAACCGAGGATTAATGGCATAAATACCAGAATGAAGAAGAGGAGAAAAGGCTGACGCCGGATATGCCAGCCATTATGATCTACCGAGTAGCATGTTAACCGATACCATAGAGCTGAGTCATGCTAAGCATGGATATAAACTGACGGAGAGAGTCCATAGCCATTCTGGGATTCAACACTGTCCGACTGCACCGATTCATCGACCTGTGCGTTGCCTTTAGGCATTGCTTTGTCAGGTGTTTCAACGGCTTGTGGTTGAGCCGATGAGGCGGTTGACTCAGCACCCTCAGGTGTTCGGTTCACATAACGGTTCTTCCACACTATCGGAAGAGCGTCATCTATCAACCGAGATATATGTGGTTGAAGAGAACTTTAGAGGTGGCTTCCTACTCTGTATTCTTCTTCTTCTTTTTCGTGGCAATTGTCGAGCAAGCTGCATCTTGCACCCGTAAGTAACAACGTCTCCTGGATAGAACTCGCGGAAGAGCTTGAAGATTGATATCTCCATCGAGCATGCTGGTTGCGGCGTATAACACTGCCAGAGAGACTAGTGCAACATGAGATTTGGGGGCGCCTTCAAGTATCTTGTCCCAATCATGCTGCATACCTTCAAGTGATGCTCGGAGTGTTCGAGGAGCTGACGCTGGTAGGAACGTTTTCGGATGGAATCATCGATCGACTTTCAGCTGCAAGGGAGACCACATGGTATATGTCTAAAGGCAGCGTTGGGAATCAAAAATTGTTGGAGGATGACCTGGATTCCATCTGGCAATTGCTCCTCCACGATCTTGCGTGCCAGCCATACGGTGTCGCATGATTAATTGTAAGAAGCCGGTAGAACCACGATTGTAATCCTCAAGCTGGAAGACCGAGTAGCATTCTGCTGGCATAGCACCATTCACTCGGCGGCAGCATCATTGTGGCATCGCTGGTGATGAACCATACATGAGATTAGCCGAGATCAGAAGCTATCAAGAGTCCGAGCATGATATGGCTTACTGATAAATAGGACGAGCAGTCTCGATATTCTAAGGCAGAACAATGACATGCTAGTCTGTAAGATAGTTCATCCTTTGACTATTGGATCCTTGCTAATAATCTAAGAAGAAGTCTCGGCTATCGAGGAGTGACGATAACGGTGTAGGTTATGCTCAAGGTGAGATGATAGGGAGGGTAAAGTCATGTGAAGTGCTATGGGAAAGTGCTGAGTAGCAGATGCGCTAGCGGCTGCGCGCTTGCTGCCTTGACGCGATGGAAAGATTGATAACACACATCGGCGACGCTGGGCCGTCTGTATCGAGTAGGGAGAGGGAGGGAGACAATTTGCGAGGAAGATGCCCTACGTGAATTGCTTCAGTCCTCTTCTTATCTGGCAAGGATGTATATTTGTTTGCGCGACCTCTACGATGATATTCTTGAATCGCTTAAGCCCTCTGACAATACGATCTGTATTCATTAACGTTATAACATTTTACCGTTCATGCAATGCCTTTCTACTCGCCTATCGGCTCATCAACATTCCTCTTATACGTTATAAGTCGTGCTGAGTGCCTCAAATCGTTTGCTTGATAACCACGAGTCTGCTTTGCATCAAACCATATAGATGCCTTTGATCTTAATCTCCACCGTCTTGAGTTCGTCCACCAACCTCCTATGCATAGGGCTTTCACCCTCAACCATGATTTTCTTCAGATTGGGTAACTTCTCCGCTTTCTCTTCGGCCAGACCGGCGAACACCTCTTCCCACGCGTCTTGCCTCATCTCTCTGACCAGCCTCACGATACTGATGGAAGCTGGAAGTACATCCACCAACCTCGTGACTTGTCCTCCCCAATGCGGCGCTTGTAAAAGTTTGTCGTCAATCCGCAGTACTCTCAGCCTCGCAAAGTCCCTCAGACTAGGAATGCATTGTTGTCGGTGGGTCAGAGGGCGATAATCTGATTCTCTCCATATTTGAGTATCAGCTGTCAGATCTAGTTTTTCAAGACTATGATTCGCATGTTTGGCCAGCGCTTGCACGATGCCAAAAGCATCAAATCTTCCATCTCCATCGATGTAGATTGCATGATGATACGTGAAAATCTTGAGCGCCGCCGCAAGCTGGAGCAGGGCGTCGAAGAATTCGGCGTCCACGAAACTATCCACGAATTTGACCACCTCGAATTGGCAGCCTTTGTCTCTGGTGTGTTGTGGGAGATCAATTGGAGCTTTGCGTTTGTAGCCGCCAATACCACTGCCATACAGGGATCGCATTGATGGCAGAGCTGCGAAAGGCTCGTAGATCCACATCTCTGCACCCTGCTCTCTGCAATTAGTCGCAAGGGCGACCTCATGAAGTTTTGCAAGCGCTTTTTCATGAACAGGAGATGATGGGTCTTGGTTCGCTTTTGCTATCGCCAAAATCATAGTAATTAGAGGCGCGGCCTCATGAGGCATATTAATGATGGTGATAGATTCCACGTTCGGCAGCATCGTAAGTAGGATGCCTAAGTAGTGTGCTTTGTTCTTCGGTTTTAAAAGGGCACGCTGCCACACTTCGCGGACTTCGCCTGTCAACCAGGCGTTATTTGCTCCAATTGATGTAAGCTCAGAGCTCCAGGTCGATATGGCGTTATTCAGAGCAGCTCTTTCAAAATCTTCTATTTCATCTTCGTCATCTTCGTCATCTTCGATATAAATGTCAATCTGCAGCTCGGTGGGATACTGCGCTATGTGTGGCATCGAGAGAATCCGGACAAGGAACAAGAGCGGATGGCATCCTCTGGAAGGGTCATCGCCAGCATATGATGCTGGCCTATCTTCTGGGCTGCCTAATTCAATGACTGCATATCGCTCTTCGAAGATCCGGCGAATGGCAGGACCGCACAGATTGTAGGTTGCTTTGTTGCAGAGAGCGAAGGATTCGATGTCTGTAGAGGGAATCTCGTCGATTATGGGAGAAATGAGCTCATTGGGAAGCGCCAGGAGTCGAGATTGAGACATCTCTTCTGTGATTGAGACTAGAAAAGGATGTGCATCAGCCTTACACCAGGGGTGCACTTGAAACGGCGCCACTCAGTCCATGGCACTCTCAAGAAACATGTCGACGCTATGACGATGGAGAGATCAACCAGTGACCATCCATTGCAGAAGAGGCAAACAGTCAAAGCGTATCGCGACCCGTGGATAATAACCATTGAGCAACATGGGAGATCGAACAAAACCAAAACGAAAAGTCTCACCAGGCTTTCTTGCCAAGACAGAGTGCACCCATTGCTGCCGGCGCATGGGATACTGGACATTGTGTGCTGGAAGTAGATTCGTTGTGACTTACCAGGACGCTTCTGGAAATGATCTCCGAGTCGCATTCAGAGATCAGCGCTCTTTCCCCCCTAACGTCTCGCCCTGGAAACGATCATAGTCGAAGATGGAACAAGACAGAGTACATGTATCTACTTTAAAGTACAGATGCCAAGCTTTAGGCTCCTGCGTAAAGCTAGCTACTCGCGGCAGTGAAAGTGCAACAGCCGCCTAGAGCTCGGCCTCAATTAGCCCTAGAGCCCCGGAGTGATGCCTAGAGCTCGGGATTGCGGACATACAAAACTGTAATAAACTTTAAAACTACACCGTAATTCACAGATTCGGCCGGATGTTGTAGTTAGTTATCACGTATCCTTAACAACCTCCTGTTCAGCGGATAAGGTCTTGAGTTCGATCCTTAATTTGGTCAATAATTTTCATAATTTTGGCCCTGATAAACGTACTCAGACACTCTTCTAGATTGGAAAAAGAGTGTAGTCTATTCTGGTAGAGTACGCAGAGCATGGATTATCAAGTTTTGTAGATATACTCGATGCAGTGGGAGGGTGCACTTCTCAGGAGCTGATGGATGTAGCCGAGTCATCGCTAATTATGCTTCTTTACGGTTTATACTTGGCTTCTGTGATCTATCCATAGTACTTTCTTGCCCTTGCCATGGATCATCAATATTCAACCATTCACCGTCTATTCGCCAGAATGGCTTTCCTAGGAGTGCCACAACAAGTGCATCCTGTCTTGCTCGCGTGTGAATGGTTAAGAGGTCATAAATGGCGTACATCTATCAGAGCGAGATTAATTCTATAATACTTTCCTCGGATCTAATGCTCCGATCTTAGCACTGACAGCCTTCCCATCAAACACGAATTCGCTCATCAGCTTTCCCGTTCCCGGTCCGTTCTGTATCCCCCAACATGCTAAACAGATTTCTGAGTCAGCTTTTCTTTTTCCTTCGTAGCAGGTGGAAGCATGACGCATGTGATTAAAGCAAGCAGTCAGATGCTGCTAAGACATGTGCCAAGCATGTCGATGCTCAGGAAGGGTAAAGAACGCTCAGAGGTTCACTTACTATGCCCTGCTGCCATCAATAACCCCTTGACTCCAGTTTCCCCTATCAATGGGTGCCCATCGCCTGCTGTAACGTTCGGTAGATAACACGCCTGCCGCACCAGTACCTCTCCGTCTCGCAACTCATCACTGATACTCGAGACATAGTCGATGATATCCTGACATCTCGAGTCATCGGTCACTACATCGGCGGTAGTCTTGGGCAAGGGAACTAAGCGATCGCCCTCGCCACAGCAGTAGGCTTCGTTGTTTGGGCGAGCGTATATTTCCGGCGTCACCTCCTCGCCATGCGCGCGCTTGGATTTCTGGAATGTGTCTGTCCGGCCGAAACTCGAGGGCAAGCTGATTTCCGTGAACAGTGCAAAAGCAGCGATGGGGCTGGAAGGGCGAATGGTGACGCTGTGAGCGCGCATGGCAGAGATCGGTGCTCGAGGGTATATGCGCTGTGTCCAGGGGCCGGCGGCGAGTACCACGTCTGTAGCTGGCAAGGTATGTGTTTCGGACGTGGAAGCATCCGTGTAAGTCACGGACTCAATGGCGTTCCCAGACTGGTTGATAGATTCGACAGCCGCGCCTAGGAGAATCTTGGCACCCTTTTCTGAAGCGAGCTGGGCCATCGAGGTTGTGAACTGGAATGGATGGACTTGAGCGGTCGTGTTGGGGTCGCCCATCTCATAGTAGCTCGGGTTGGCGTCGGCTGAGACCCAATTCAGGTCTTTGGGTAGGCCAGCAGCGTGGACCTTGCCGAGAGCCGCTTGATCGCGCTTTTGCAGTGACTCCGAAGGCCCGTTGCTTCCTCTCTTGTTCCCATTCTTACCAGTCGGAGTGCTCACCGGACGCCCTTTTCCACTCAATTGCCCGCAGTGAATCTTCCTGTAGCCCCAACGATCGGCGCCACCGTGTTCGGCGGCAAGCTCGGCATGAAGCTTGTAGCTCAAGGGTACGATGCTGCTGGGGTATGCCCATAACGCAAGGAGACCGCCTGCTTTGCCCGATGCGCCACCAGCGATTTTAGAGGCCTCGAGTAGAGTGACAGTGTGCTTTGAAGGGTCGTACGAGGGATGCCGCGTCAGGAAGTAAGCAGTCGTACAGCCGATGATACCCCCACCTGGGAGAAGGAGATTAGTCGAGGGTCAAAAGGTGGACTGTTAAAGTAGTCATGATTGAGAAGGAGGCGAACCAACGATTACAATATTGCGTTTCTCTGGATAGCTGGCCATGCTGGCTGGGATATAATTCCGTGGGAGGAGCGCTTTGTGGATAGCCAGGCCGGACGAGAATTGAGGTATTCGAGGTTACTATAGAGCTCGAGCTGACTTGTCGATGGCAATATACATGAACTGAATGATGAAATGGGAGTCCCTCGAGAAGTCGAGATTCTTCAAACCCTATGTACGTCATCGTGATCGATTAGGGTCAGGACTCATCCGAGCTAGGTACAGTACAGTACTTTGAGGCACTTAAAAAATCCTTCGATTATTGCTCGATTAATTGGAGATCTCATCGCTTGACAGTATGCACGAGGATATTGAGATTTTTCGACCATGGCTAGTACAGAGGCTCTTCCCAATGCTATAGATGTGCAGTCATGCTCTGTCCAAAACGGTTCAGCTCGGGTGAGCGTCTGGCTCTGCAGACGGATTTTGATTCAGGCTGACCTTCATCTCGCATAGTATCCCCGGTAGGTGCAAGCTAACTTTCCATGGAATTGTCTGAGACTGCACAGCCGCGATGACGATACTCGCCGTAGCCCTCGAGTTGCCAGATACCGCAATAACCTGGTAAGAGCCTTCCTCTGCATGCACCATGCGATGTTAAAGGAACGTATAGACTGCCTTTTCACAAAGGCACAACCTACTCTTTGTAGCTTCGCAAGATACAGTCCATGTATTCGAACCCAAATATCCAAATCAGTCATTAATCCAAGGTCCAGTCCTTGTCGTCGTTCCTCCAAGGACTGCTGTGCGTAGACGCGGGCACATCAATCCTTCTCACCCGCATGCCATCAACCATCTCATCGTCGGCGATCTTGGAAACGACGAGATTCTCCTACTGGCATGTGATGATGGAGACGTGATATCGTTTCGGGTCCGCTCCATTCGTCAAGCCGCGCAACGAGACCTCGATGACAGCGTTTATCTTGGACCCGGACTGGACGCTTTCTTTGTCGAGAACGTAGGTTTGAGTGCTTGGGGGTTAGCCGTACATAAAGAGGCTCGTTTGATCGCAGTCTCCGCCAACACGCACGAGATTACGATCTTTGCTTTTGCACTACGAAACGGGTCCTCTTCAGATAGCGATCCTGATATGGACGATGATGCTACTTTCATCAGAGCACTTCAACAAAATTCGAAATGGAACGCAGTCGAGAAACCGTACGATCCGCAGCAAAGGTCTTTGAGGAATTTGAAGGTCTGCCTGACGGGCCATTACACTAATATCCCGAGCATAGCATTCTGCAACAGTGAGACAGATCGTGACGGACGTTTCCTAGCTAGCACCGACATAGCAGGAAACACTTTTGTGTGGGATGTTTGGCGGCAGACGAGAGTCGAGAATTTCCTCTCTTCCGAGGGCGACAGACTCGATCGACATTTTGACGGTTCGTGAATCGCGATCTCATTCAACCTACTCTAACTCGAAGATAGACAGTGCTGAGCCCCGTGGATGGGGTGTTGCATGCTTGGATCCTCTGTGTTTCAGATCCACAGAAGATCGATTTACAACTTTTGGGTGCTCGATGCCCCGTCCCACAATGAGACACTCTACTACTTTATGGGACAATTCGGCTTGCATTCAAAATATTCCTGATGCTTCTAGATTCCATTCTGGACTGGCCGAGGTTGGCTCCGTGCCTGGTGTGTATCATTACTTACCAAGCCAACGCGACCACAGCCTTGACTCACCACAATCGGAATCGATTGAAGAGCTAGACAGTGAGATCGAGACCGACCCAAGTGATGGGGATACGGAAGAAGGCGATTCGGGTTCTGCCGAGGCGTATCGAGCTTTCCCTGAGATCGATCAATCACTTGGTGTTGGGCCTATGGAGCAGGGGCCCGATGCCAGTGAACTACCACGATGGGAGGCTGGTAATGTTCCCCCAGGCTGTAGGCCCACTCTTAAAGACTTCGTACAGGTTCTAGACTAACAGCGCTCCCAGCGGATGGAACCGTCGGAGATATCGACTTCCAAGATCGTAGCTTCGCAAACATAGCTTACGACCTACAAAATGATCAGCATGTTGATGTGCCAGACGTGATCCATGAAAACTACTCGAGCAACTCGGAACAAATTCCAACAACTTCGCATGAACCCCTGCTCCCGTTCCGACTCCTCCATAGTGGTGAATTTGACATTACGCTCTTTCACAAAATGCACATCTCTAGCCGCGTCACATGTGCAAACGCCCTACACGAGACCCTGCCCCCACGACTCTACGGCCTCATCAATTTCGATCGGATGAACATGATTCACCAGATACCCTCGCTTGGCATCGTGGCCATCGCCAGCCAAGTTGGCCGCGTTGCCTTACTTACGATGACGAAGTTGAAGTCGCACTCTGAACACAAAGCGTCACTCCTAGGCTTTAGGGTTGAGCATATCTTACCATTTCGGAGTCAGGAAGACAGTGGCGAGAGACCCGAAGTGCCTTTGCTGGGGATGGCGGTGGGGCCGATGCAAGGCCACGGGCTCGGGGATGAGAACATCGGCGTGAGTGGAATCAAGTGGGCAGGAGATAACAGCAACGGAGGCGATGGGCGATATCGCTTGCTGATGATTTATTATGATCACACGGTGCTGAGCTATGAGATTGGGAGGCGGAGAGAACAGTCCGGGTATGAGGTGGATAACCGTGTGTTACACATCTAAATACCTGCGGTTGAATGAACAAATTACATCCCTCTAGTGGAGTACCTTTGAAGATGTAGATCCTCACTGGTCGGTTCTTTCGTCGCAGAAAGCGCTGAGATGCGGTCAAGGTTGCTACTTTATGTCCCACCCGCTTGCGTGATATCAATCCTAGCGCCAGCTGAACCAAGAGCCATATTGCTATAGAATCTGGGCAAAGGTGTCTCCGGAATGAAGTTTGGATCGAACAACCACCGATGGTCAAATGCCAAAGCGCTATCACGCCAAGCCATACTTCGAGGAACGGTGTGGCAAATGAGAGAAAGATAGCCAGAGAAGTTGACCGGCATTTTCACCACCCACTGGTACCAGCAAATGAGTTGATTGTGAGGCTTTGTTCTGCTTCAAACTACCTGTATAGTCGGACACAAGATTTTTTCTTCCAGTTCCAGTTACGGTCGCCAACCTGAGCTGCTGCTGCTTTACCCTGAGCTGAGGGTGAGGAAGCCTGAACTGACTGTAAGCCTGCCTGTGCAAGGAGGCGAGCCATTTCCGGTCCCCAGTTTCAGCCCCCAAACGGCCCATTTTTGGACCCCCTCCTCGGCTGCAATTACCAGCGGAGTTTGGACTCCGTTTTTGGTGTAGCCTCCTGCCTTGGCCACTCGGGACAAAGGTACCGTATGTCTTTACGAAAACAATTTCGCACTGCCCATCATCTCACATTACAACAAGACGCATGGAGTAGAGCAGCAAAGCTTGTTCGCAATAAAGATATTCTTCTTTTGGTGTTCTTCATGATCTGGTGCTATATTCTTGTCCTTTCAGTAAACGAATGCTATAATGGTCCCTTATTACTTGCGCAAACAAAGTGGATCTAATAACACGATCATCTATCTGTTTCCATTCGGGCAAGCTGAACGGAACTGGGAACGAATAGCCAAGTGTGATGATATTTGTGATTCTAGCCATAGAAGGAACAGACGAAAGAATGGCGCTGTAAAGCAGCTTCGACTTCGAGTCGTTGTCTTCGCTCTAGGGGGGGATCGAGGACTTTGGAGCAGAATCGAGCAGTGCTTTCAGAGGAGATGGCGTCAAGATATAGTGTTAGTGATCTTATTGTCAATTCATTCGCTGTGACTTGTGGTTGAAGTTCAGATACTGCCGTTGCAGCATTGTAGTCTACTACGAAGTCGGCGTCGAAGGATTTGACCAGGTCAACATTGTGGCTTGAGCAAGTTGAAAGCACGTAGAAGTTTGATCTAGGAATCATCAGCTAATTCTTTTTAAAACAAGAGGGGCAAAGGAATGCTTGCAACTTCGCGTATTGGATATACATGGCGCCCATCCACCATAAATCAGAATTTGGCGTCTGGGCCGCGAGGCGGTGTCTGCGACCCCATCGTCTAAAGTTGAAGAATATGGCAGGCCGAATTTGTCGTAGAATGCTCGCCCAACTGTCAGGACTCCCACTCCTAATGCAGACGCATGCTCAAAGCTTATATACTCGGGAATCCTCATTTGCAAGTCCGCTTTGACACAGATGAATTCTGCAAAAGTGCCATTCTCAAAATTACTTGCATCGCCGACCCTGGTGCAGTGACACTAATACCTTTCATGTTGGTTTCTCCCCTAGCGAAAGCAGTGCGGTTGAAAGCAATGCAGTTGAAAACACGGTTTGAATACTCCAAGCTTGTAGAGCACTGCTACCCTCTTCTGTGTTGAATTGAGCGCATGCGTTCTCTTGACGTGACATTAGCAGCATAGCGGGCCCATAATCATTGAATTTTGTTCCGCAAGTTCACACCAGGGTTGGAATGCTAATACGAGTGACTCTGTGCAGAATTGGCTCCGAGGTCAAAAAATTATAAGCTCACGTCAGCCGCTGCAACGATGACACCAGGTGAGACATCCTTTATGTAAGTGTGGCTGGCGGATCCCGCTTTCAAACCTCACCCACGACTTTTGCTCTAATCTTACATGTAGGTAGGGGAAGAAGCTTCATCCTTCTATATTTGTAACACCTTCTTGGTGCGGCGCCGAGCGAGCTCACTCTCTGACCCAGCGTGGGGCGAGGTCATGTCCTCTAGGTGAATGACTTATACACTATATTGTACCAATCCTATTACGAGTTACCCAGAACTCTGTGCCTCAGTCTGCTGGGCGCCCTCCACGCGACTCAGCCAACTGACACGGTCCTTAGTATAAATTTCACGCTTCGGCTTAAGCTTGGTCTCGTGTAGATGGAAGTCGTCCACCGTGCCGATACGCAGGATACTCCTTCCCGGAAATGCTTCACCAACACGATACATGAGCGTGCCGCAGGTGGAGCAGAAGTAGTTGGTCATCATCTTGCCCGAGGCGATGGTGCGCGATTGGCCGTAGGCTGTCAGATTATCGCGGCCACGGACGTGGATAAGATGCGTGTCAGCGACGCTAAAGTTTGAGGCGAACATCGACGCCGTGATCTTGCGGCAGTCGGTGCAGTGGCAGACAAAAGTGCTGAGGAGGCCGGGGCCTTGGGTGGGGAATGCTAGCTGCACTACGCCGCAGAAGCAGGTTGCCGTCGCCGAGTCTTCCTTCGACCAGCCATCGTCAGCGCCGCCAGCGAGAGGGAAATATGGCACGGATTTATCGGCGGTGGCGGCCATAGTAGTGTCGTGTGCTTCTTCCGATACCGAAATGCAGAGTGTGGTTCTACTATCTAGCATCGTCATTATTAACGTTACAAGACGTGGTGAGTAGAATCCGGACCACGATTTCCGAACGGATTTACTGCTAGAAAAGGTGGTGCTGATCTTGAGTCCTGTGGAGAGCCTGTAAAGGATCAATGGGAACGTCGAGGCAAGGAGGAGTCGAGGGGTGAGAAAAGGTGAAGCGGACAGTAAGTCATGGGTAAAGTAAGTTGGGAGCAGCTAGCTCTTAAAGCGGCGGATGGTGGGTGAGCCTCCAGGTGAGCTCGGGGCATCTTTCCCTCTGCACCAGCCAAGCTTCGTCACCGGTGAATGCAAGCGTTCACGTGGAACACCCGTTTCATTTTCTTCTGAGTGCCGGCACCTCCTCACCTGCATCAGACTCCCAACCACAACAGCCGGCGAAGTCTCGTAACCACAAGATGGCCGGCTTACCATGCTGAAATGGCAGACGCGGTTCAACCAGACTCCACGACCGTACAACAACTGTTGATGCCATCGCAACATTCGCCAAGAACAACTCCCCTTCGAAGGATTACGAGACGGTTTGGCCACTTGGATGCTAAGCAGGCGTCGTGCAAAGCACATATATTTAGGGAGCCTTGGCTAAAGTACCTTCAACTTTTCCAGAACCACCTCTACTATCCCAAACCCAGGTTTCACAAGCGGGGAGCGAGCCCAACCCCCACACCCAAAAAGCATACATCTAGCCACTCATCTAAGCGTCCAATCAAACCTAACGAAAGCTTCCAAACGATATACATTAAGATCGAAGAAAACTGCGAGCGAAGAGACCCGCAACTCATTTTTTTTCTCCCCCTCTCCATCCATAGCTTTCCAGTCCGTCTCCAGAGTTTACGCGTGTGGGCGAGTGAGGTAGGTGGAAGCGAGCAGTCTATTTTACCAATGGAAATGATGTTTTCTTCTCGATTCTTCGGGCTCGGGAAGGCAGACGCAGAGTTTGGGTCTTTGTCGGTTGCGTTGGCGATTGGAACATGGGCTTGGGGGATGGTGACCGTGGGTTTGGGGTCGTGGAAGGGGGTCTGGACTACGGGCTCACTGTGTCTCTTGGGAAGGGGGAAAGCCGGTGGATGTTTATGTTTAGGCATCGGGATCGGCCATCATTGTCGGGCCTTTCGCTGCGTTCATCGTGGGGAGAGGATGGTTGCGTGGTTTGGACCTTGCGGATGGGGAGGGGCGGGACGGTAGAGCCTGATGGCAGCCCGACGCAGTGATTGTGTATATGGATGCACGATACGTCTAAATTCTTCATAGTCGGTAATCCCACCCCCGTTGAGACGGAGAAGTAGGAGATTGGCCATGGATTGGGTTATACAGTACGACCTTACGTCAGGCACGGCGATGGGACATATCCAGGAGCGATGTTGGGGGAGTTGGATGATATTTTGGATTTAAGTGACGGTGAGCATGACAGAGAGAGGTGCTGAAAAATGCAGTGCACGAAGGGTAGCTGGGATGCGTGAGATGTTCCTTATGATTCACAGCTTGTTGCCGAGTCTAGACTCTTAGTTCGATGAGGGCAGAAAGGTTGGTGTACTCACTCTCACGAATCTCCCCCTTCCACCCCTCCTCCCTCGCCACCGCCTTCCACCCCTCCTCCCTCGCCACCGTCTTCGCTCCCCACTTCCTCTCGCGCCGCCTCCCCTCCTTCCCGACCTTCTTCTCCGCAGCGCTGAGCATCGTAAGCGCGACCATTACCTGAACTTGCAGCGCCATCGCGTCGTGGCCGTCGGCGGTCCCGCAAAAGGCGTGGACAGCGGGGTCAAATAGGCTGTAGAGAGCGCCCATGGCTTCGGCTGCGGCGTCGACACAGGCGTCGCGGTGGGCGGTGGCGGTCTGGAGGAGGGTGGCGTGCGGAGGTAAAGCTAAGGGGGAAGGGGATATTTTAGTGGTGGTGTGGGGATGAACGGGTTGATGAGGGATGGGGCTTGCTTACCAGGTTGAAGTTCGCAGAGAGGGGTGAGGGCGATCGAGGGATCGGTGCTTGACGACATGGTGCTTGCTGGAAACACGACGCGGCGTTGATACGGGAAGGAGTCAAGGAGATAGGTGGCTTACCAGCATTTAGGCGTGCAAGATGTGGTAGTTGTTATGATGTTGAGGTAGAAGGGAGGGAAGAAAATTAGATGTGATGGGGAGTGATACCTCGCAGGGAGAACGTTCCGGAGCCAGCTCATTGCCGCGGTGACAGCCCTGTGCTTTTGGAAAGGGTTTGGCCCAGGAGATTACAAACAAGTAAATAGACGCACGCAGCGAGATGGTATTTGTTATGCGTGTAGGGTAGGATATATAATATAACAGACAATGGAAAATCATAGCATCTTTGAATAGCGAGTTTGGGAAATAGACCCAACGGAAACGCGTGACAACGTGTTTTCGTCAATATCCAAAGCTGAAAGGCTATCAGAATCATGTGTTTCTCGAAGGAAGGAAGAAGTATTCTCAGAAGCGCTGAAGACTTGGGGAACTTATTTCTTCTGCCTCCTGGTGTGATGGAAAGCCAGCAAAAGCTTTGTTCGGGACCTATCACTGTAGGCCGTTTGGCCCCATCTCTGGCGTAGCACCCTCCTCACCGTCGATATCGACAGCGGTACTGACCTCCACAAAGTCTTCGAGCTCCTCACTCACCGTCTTGAGCTTCTCTTTGACACTCGCCACTGCTTCGTGCCCTACAATGTGCCTGGCTGGCGGATTCTCATGGCCTCCAATGGCCGTGATCGCGTGGACAGTTTCAGCCAGCATTGCCGATGTCATCTGTGGCGAAAGCTGTGGATACAAGGATACTGTCATACTCGAAGATAGCTTAGACTGGCTCTGTTCCCCGTTTGCTGTGCCGTCGCCATACTCTATCCGGTCCAGAAGGTTCCCGATGATGCTTCGACACAACGGTGCAGGATTACTCTCTGGAGTATACTGGGGAAGCTCTGGAGCAGCGTTAATCTTGTTAGTCAGAACATTGACTTCCATGTGGGTCTGGATGATGGTCATCTTGATGTTGAAGGGAGCAACTTCGTAAGCGAGACTCTAGCAGACATCAGCAGCGCTATGCAAGACCAAGGATACCAACATCGCAGAATCCTTCGAGAGCCCATCCGGAAGCGCAATACATTCCCAACCCGGGAGTTCCGAGATGGCCCGCTAAAGCTGCTCTCAGTCATCGTTCACAAAATGGCAGCTTCTTTGACATACTAATACTGGCCAGGACTATGATATGGCCGGACCCTTTCGCTCTCATGAAAGGCAGTACGGCTTTGATGACATTGATAGGTCCGAAGAAGTTGGTGTCGAATTGGTTTCGCGTCAAGGTTTGGGTCACTTGGGAAACGCCCAGCTCTTCGACTGCTCCAATAACCGCTTATATCGAACGTCAGTATCGAGACCATCGATCGATCTTATCAAGAATGAGCCAGCACCTTCGCTGGAGCAGCAGAACAGGACATCAATCCTGCCGAATATGTTGATGGCTCTCGCAACGGCCGCCTGACATTGCCCAAGGTTTCTGCTCATTCTGCTCAGCGAGGAGACCTTCTAGTAGTTCCAACAAGGATCTATCGCCCGGAAGGAACTAACCTACCTCGCATCAATCCTTACTTTCCTCAGCCTCTCTTCCCATCTCTGGGTTTCGGCATAGTCCCAAAGTGATAGCAATGCCTCGCGTTTTGGCTCGTCCTCAGGAGCTGATAGTCTTGTGTCATCGCCCGCGACAACTAAGTCGCCATGTTTCAAAAGCTCTTGGGCAACAGCTAGGCCATTTGGGGAGGACGCTGAGGTGATGAACCAGACTCTTGGTCCAGCATGATTTGGGAACTGTGGGATAGACGCCGTGGGAGACGACGTCATAGTTTTCAGACCGTCATAATGGTATCTAGGATGAGCAGCACACCCTTTCGGTTGTACCTGTAACCATATACTGAATACAGTCTTTACTAAGGTAACGAGAGCAGATGGACGGACATTACATAGCCGCGACAAGCGCCAAGATAAGCGCTGGAAACGCTGCACACTTCTAGTCTCTGGAGATACTCTGCCAGAATCTCTCAGGGTCATCAAGCTTCATCAAGCTTCGACGCATTGAACTGGTCATATCCTTTTCATGCAGGCTCGGCAGCTGCTGCTCTTGATCTTCCTCTATTGGCTTCTAGATAGGAGATATCCTACGACACAGTCTTTACCAATCAATGTCAAGCGAGCTGGGGATATTCAGGAGGAGCAACGCTCCACTATATGGGTAGTATAGTTTAGTTGCCTCTTGCCCCACCTGTTACTCGAAGTGAGAAATCATCGGCAGCGATGCTCATGTCATATAATGGGAAAGAACAAATATGTTCACAGAAGCGACAGCCTTCAAGTCCCCAACATTCCAGCCTACTTCCTCTTCTTCGCTTCTCCTTTCTTCTCCGCCCCGCTCGCCTTCCCTGCTGTCTCAACCTTCGCATCTGGCGTTGCCGACAGGGGTTTCGCCGCCAGCTTCTCCTCTACTCCCTCGTTGTCGCCTCCCTGCCCGAACTCGTTGACCCGCGTGTAGTCCACCTTATAGGCATAGCTTTGATATAGATATACAAAGAAGATGACATCGTCGCGTAGAGTGGCGAGACGATGCAATGTGGGCATCTTGATGGTGAAGGCGAAGAGGTCGTCAATGAAGGTGTTGAGGAATTTGTAGGTCATGGCGCGGGCGGGCATGTGTGCGACGGACTGAGGAGTGGTGTTAGCATCCCTTCGAGCAGGAGAAATGAAAAGGTTTTGGTAGTGGAATCATGAGATAGAGCAGTATGAGAAGGCGGGAAGGTAGGGGTGATCCATACCTTGAGGCGGTAATTGATGTACAAGCTCGGAACCATCATCAAGAAGCCGTATGCGTACACACTGCCCACCAGCGTGGTAATCACGTAGCTATACCAGCTTTTGTGGCTGTCATAAACAAGACTATAGACAGCGTATGCGCCCAGTAGCGGCACAGCAACCATATACAAGTACTTGAAGGCGATTTGATCGTATTCCTGCGTTTTTTGCTCCGTCTCCGAGAGCTTGTGCTTGTCCTCGAAGGCCACTTTGTAAGGAAGCCAAGATCCTGCCTCGGCGGGCCGAACACGGACATCGACCATTTTCGTGATTTTCCAGGCTTCCAGGAGGATACCCATCCCTTGACCGAGGAGAATCATCCAGGAGGTACCGTCGCTGTTGTCCATCAAATAAAGGAAGATGACGGTTTGCATGAAGACGTTGGCGAGGATCGTGCGGACAGAGATGCCGACGTTGTCCTTCTTATGGCGCCAATGTGACTGGAGAAAGATCAGGGTGAAAATTCTTGCGAGATGACGGTAGAGAGACTTACGATATCACTTTTGAAAGCCAGACCTTCGAAGATCATGTGTAGGATGCTGACAAAAGCCGTTGTAGAGAGAAGATAGATGTTGGTGTCGACCAGCACCCGCTTAAACTCCTCGAACTCACTGCCATCACCGGCTGCTGGCATTGGTCCAGTACCTGTAGCGGCGTTCCTCTGCGTCTGCTTGACACTGTCGTCCATAGTGGCATAGAGGTTGAATTTCCAGTTGGCTAGATTGTTAAGCTTGATATGCAACGGTAGCCTTGTCACAGTGTTGTTGAGCTCGGTCATATGATCTCTAAGCTGCCAAAATGTGTTCGGGAATAGTATTGGGTAGTACCAGCTATGCTGCCCTGAAGCATCTCGAGCGCCTGTACCTTCCAAGACTACATACTGTCGAAGCGCCTGGTTGATGGTGGTGTAGCCCATGACTTCCGAGTCCGGTATGAACGATAAGGTGAAATTAGGGTGGTAGTAAGAAGCGAAGATCGGCCCTTGATCTGGCTCTTTCGTAGCGACATCCTCGGAACCAGCTAGCAGATTTTTGGTCTTGTGGATCTTCTTTTTCGGCAAGACATGGTTGAGGGGGCGAGAGAAGTGGTAGGCTTTGGCCACATCGTAGTCCCTCGCAGTAGGGTCCAGTGCAGCACCTTGCAAAGCAACGTAGAAGTGCGCCCATAGAGTACCGTTGTTCTGGACTTCCTTCGAAACCGTAAAGCTGGTCTCGATCTCTCGGTTCTCCTTCCAGTCCCCAATAGTGAAGCCCTTCTCCTCTAGCACTAAGGTTTCTGACTTCACAGACTTGAAAGCAGGCATCGCCACCGAAGGAGAGACATAGATGCTCAAGTCGATGGTACTGTTCGTTGGCCATATTGGCGCTATATTCTGCGGTATCGGGTTGTATTCTGCGCTTGAGGAGACGTCGTGCCGGTCACCGTATATAGGAATCGTAGCTCCTGCGCCTGGTGTATCCGCAGTTTGCTTGCCCTTGCTAATGAATTGCGTCACAACAAATTGTGCGAGCAGGAAGATTCCGACGCCCTGGATGACGCTCTTGAACGTGGACTATCAAATGTCAGCATTGGAACAGTAGTACTGGCGAAGACCATTGAGTATGACCAGGTCTTACGGTTGTGGACGACTCCTGCTGCGCATTGTCGCCAGTCCTTGCTACTTGCGACATAGCAGTAGCGACCTGTAGACCATAGATTGTTCCGGAGTGGATTAAGGTATGGAGTACAATGGAGAAGTAAAGGATCAGATCTTGGCAGTGTCGCTGGCACATGCGGAAATGCTTAGGATACTTGGCGCATCTTTTTGGTTGTACTGCTGTGGCATCGGGTTATTGCTGTCTGTTCAATCCATCGTCATTAATTTACTTGTCTTCCATTAAACCCAGGTCAGCACTCTGCCGAAGCATTGCACAAGTATGCAAGAGCCTCCGCGGTTGAAATGCTCTATGTCTACCCAGATATCACTTATGATTTACGCCTCGCTATGCATTCAATCAAGCATGCTCCACCCCGGACCCACCCAGCAACCACTCCCTCCCCCCGCCCTCCCCCTCACTTATCCCCCCAATCCAACCTCATCCTCTCCTCACTAACCCTATACCCCCCCAAACACCTCACCGCCTCCTCCGCACTCCCCGCCTCCACCAATATCCCCCTATTCCCCTCCGCCACAAACCCCCCCTCCACCGCCCT
>JAABUS010001492.1_pt1 | contig 50638 bp, 2 predicted proteins | sample 5560161 | NCBI WGS metagenome assembly JAABUS01 (sample SAMN10711885, study PRJNA513376) | rock metagenome | isolation source: Antarctica rocks | place: Antarctica: Victoria Land, Trio Nunatak nord | collected 2016-01-04 | reverse complement strand
AAGTTAGATATAACCGAAGGTTTTATTAAAGACGTAGTTTAATTCGTTTATATTAAAATTAAGGGGACGCTTAAATAATAGTTTAGTTTTAAATTTAAAACTAACCCTTTTTAAATATTTATTAATACGTTTTAATATTAGTATTTTCCCTTAAACTTAATATTTTATTTTAAAGAATATTTCGATTTAAAATCGGTTAAAAGATAAAGAGTAAAGAATAATAATAAATATTAATTATAATAATCATTATAATAATCGTCTCTATATAGTATAATCTATAATATATTTTATTATTAATCTATAATGGGGGTAGTAGTAGTTATAAATATATATATCTATAGGGGTAGTAGTAGCCATGAGTACGTATATCTATAGAGGTAGTAGTAGTCATAAGTATATATATCTATAGGGGTAGTAGTAGCCATGAGTGCGTATATCTATAGAGGTAGTAGTAGTTATGAGTGTGTATATCTATGAGGGTAGTAGTAGCCATAAGTGCGTATATCTATAGGGGTAGTAGTAGCCATGAGTACGTATATCTATAGAGGTAGTAGTAACCATGAGTACGTATATCTATAGAGGTAGTAGTAGTCATGAGTGCGTAGTAGTAATAACTATAAATACGTATATCTATGGGGGTAGTAGTAGCTATGAGTATATATATCTATAAGGGTAGTAGTAGCCATGAGTACGTAGTAGTAATAATTATAAATGCGTATATTTATGGGGGCAGTAGTAGCTATAAGTATATATATCTATGGGGGCAGTAGTAGCCATAAATATATATATCTATAGGGGCAGTAGTAGCCATGAGTACGTATATTTATAAGGGTAGTAGTAACTATAATACGTCCCTAAGGCTATTATCTTGGCGCCGTAGTAGGGATCTCTTAGTAAATCCCTACCCTACCCTACGCCCTACCTTATTTTACCCTATTTTAATATTCCCTCTAAGAATCCCTACGCTAATCCGAAGCGTAAATATATTCTTCTTTATTAGTAGAGTAAATTAAAATATTATCGAGGTATATAATTACCGTTATATTTAAATATACTCGTATAATATTATTAATTAATATTTAATAAGTTATTAGTACGTTAATAAATCCGAAGAGTATTATTAAATATTCGTAATAATTATATCTAGTTTTAAAAATAGTTTTCTACTCCTCGTTTTTTTTTATTCGAATTAAATTATACGCGCCTTAAAGATCTAATTATATAAAGATTTTTATTATTATAAATCGATCCTATAACTCGTTAGTATTTAATAGAGGGTACTAATTCTTTACTATAATATTATTCAGCTTTCGGTAATTTATATATAATTATAAACTTTTATTCTTTTTTATTATAAAGAGGATTAAATAACCTACTAATAATTTAGATTCTCGAATAAATTTTTTTTTAAAATTCTCGTCGATATACCCGTAAAATACTCCGAGTTCTTTTTCTAATAAAATATAAATAGGTTTAAATATCGGTTATTTATTTAATTCGAGTTCGATTTTATAATCCTATAATTAATATTTAAATAATATTTAAATAATTATCTTTTTTTAAAAAAGATACTTTTATTATTAATACTTTTTAGAGATATTAGGAGGTTTATTTTTATTTTTAGAAATTTTAATTTATTCGCCCTATTAACCTCTTTAATTAATATATATCGAATCGGATCTTTATATAAAGTTATTTTTATATAAAGATAAAGTATTATAAATTTCGACTAGGTTATAATTCGATTTCTTATTTATAATTATCCTTTATAAGCGTATAAATATTATATTAATAACGTTTTTAATATATAGAAATATAAATACTCCTCTCTTTTAATTAATTATTAAATTATATTTCTTTAACTAAAGTATTCCTAGAATAATATAATAAATAATTATTTTTATTATATCGAAGGTAATTTCCTTATAATAGTATTAAATAATAATTAATAATAGGAATATTTCTTTATTTATTCTTCTTATTAATAACTTCGACTTATTAATTCATTAAAATTTATACTATTTTTTCTTTTTTTAAATTAATAGGTTAATTATTTAAATTATTATTTGAAATATAAAATTATTAATTACTCTTAAATTTATTATTATAACGACTTTATATCCGTTAATTCTTATTAGTATTCGTATATATATACTATATTAAACTAAATATAGATATTATTTTAAAATTAATATATTAATCTCTTTATATTTTTTCTTAATATAAGGAACTATATCGGTAAAGCGGTAAATTTATATTCTACCGAAAAAGACGGAAAAGGCGCTTAGATTTATTTAACTCATATACTAGCCCTAAAGATCGATTTAATACCTACTTTCGTCTAAAGTATCTAAATACGTATTTAATATCTCGATTTATTTTAAATAAATTTAAATAAATAGAAATAAACTAGTTTAAGTAGTATTAGTAAATAATTAAATATATATAATTATAAGTAAATTATATAGTCTATAATACCGCGCTAGTTTAGGGGGTATAATACGCGTATATAATTTTTATAAATTAATATAATTTAAAATCTAAATTAAATTAGTATAGTTATAGCGCTTTATATAGCCTTAACGAGCTACCCGGCGCTAGTAGAAAATCACGGATTTAAAATCTTAAATCCGAAGTTACTATTTTTAGGTTTTTTATTAAAAAAATTTTTTTTTTTTTTTTTTTAAATGTTATTTTTTCGTTATTTTTCCGCCTAAAGCGGGTAAAATATATATTTAGTACCTCGACTCTTCTTATATAGTCTCCCGCTTTACCGATACTAGTCTTTTCCCGATAAAGATAAGAATTTATAGTATTCTTTAGATTTAAAATACCTCTTATAATCTTCGGCTAAATAATAATATTATTTATTTTAATTATAATATTTCGTTTCTCTATTATAATTTATCTAGTTTCGTAATTATAATTATTATTCTTTATTATAATCTAAGAAGACCTAATTCTCCTTTTTTTAACTAGATATTATAAATAATTATTTTTAATATAATTATTCTATTAATTATAATTATATTTTAATTTTATAATATAATTTCGCTCTCTTAAATTATTATAATAATATTTATAATATTCGTTTATATATATTAACTAGTATATCTTTTTATATTTTAGGTAATATTTATTATAGATATAATTAATTCTAAAGAGTTATTTTTTTTCTTTTTTTTTCCCTCGGGTTTCTTTTTTAATATAATAAATTAAGTTTTAAAGTTATTAAAATAGTTTATTATTTAAAGTTATTCTTTAAAGTCTATTATATTTTATTCTTATTTTTAGCCTTCTTCTAAATCTTTCTTTAAAATTTTATTATTATTATAATTTAGTTCTACGAGTTCTCGAATTCTTTAAATAATCTCTCCTTTAATCTCCCTCTATTTCTTTAATAAATTATTAAATATAGTATTGTTTTATACGAGATATTTAGGGGACTCGATTACGCTATTTAATATCTCTTTCTTAAATATATTTAATTATTATCGATTTATTATATTTTTCGAATAATAGTTCCTAGCGATATAGCCCGGTTTATTATAATTATAATAATTTATTACTTTTTTACCCCCTTATTACTATTTACCTCTTTTATAAAATCCTCTCGTAAATCTCTTTTTAATAAAATCGAGTTTTATTAATATATAATTATACGGGTTAAGTTTTTTATAATAGTAATAATTAGTTAAATTATACTTATTATTATAAACTTTTAAATATCTTTATCCGTTAACTCCTCTATTATAATATTTCTTTATTATATATTCGTATAATTTATCATTAACTTTAATTATTTATTATTATATTATACTAAGACTAGTTTTATAGTAGTTATTAAATATAGTATATAAATCCCTAGGAGGGAGTATACGGCGTGGTTACGTTATTTATATTATAGTATTATATTATAGTTTCCGTTACTCCGGAGTTTTTTTAGAAATAAAAGACTCGGAGCCCTCGCTCTAATTCTTTAGAGATTAATTCTATTATTTAAATATAAAGATTATTTTCTTATTAAGATTTTATATTTATTTTTATATTATTATAAATACCTTAAATATTATAACCTAATAGTTTTAATCTCTTTTAATCTTTTTAAATAATAATCCGTTAAAAGTATAAAAAATCTTTTTAGAAATAATCGTCCCGAAGGCGAGACGTACGGGATTAATACTCTAGATAAAAATATAAGAAATTTATCGGAGAATATTAATTTTATAATAAATTAATAATTTATAGAATTAAAATATAAATAGAAAACCCTCGAGAAAGAGGCCTTTATTATTATAATTTAGAAGAATATCGAAAATTTATAATATATTATCGTAGGTAAAGGAGATAAAGAAATCGAAGATAATTTTTAAAAATTAAATATAGAAGACGAAAGCGGCCCGACGGTAGGTCGTAATTAAATTAATTATAATATAAATTAAGGTAATTTACGGTTATCGAGATTATAAGATTTTTATACGAAGAATCCGTAAAATTATTAAAAATAAATTTATAATATAAAGATTACGTTCCGTTTAATACCCGTAAACTTTCGAATAAATAAAAAGAAGATTTTATATATAATACCCTATTTAAAGGGGTAAATTAAGAAGTTATAAAATAAATATAAAGAACTTTATTTAATAAATATATTAATATAAAAGTTCTTTATAGATTATTTATTTAATATAATTAAAGACCCTTTAAACCGAGTTATAAATATGAATCTTAAATATTAATATATACGTTAGAGGAATAATTAATCGGTAAAAGATTTCGATATTTATTTTAATATTTTAAAAACCGAATTACCTCCCTATAATAAAGAATAATAAATAATTTATTTAATAATTTATTTAAGATTTAATATTTTAAAAGAAATTAACCGAGCCTAAAGTATTTTTATTAAACGAACCGAATTTATATTATTTACGGCGCGTTACGAATGTAATTTTAATCGGGACTTTAAGATATAAAATAATAATTAAAATAATTAATTAAAATCTCGGAAAAGATATAAAAAAGAGTTAAAGAGCGGAGATAATAAAGATAAATCTAATATAAAGAGATACGGTTCTAATAATAATAATCGTAGAAATATAAATAAAATATATACGATTTACGCGAGCGATAAGAATCTTAAAGATATTAAATATTTTAATTATTATAAATTCGGTTATTATTTTAATAAATATCTAAAGAAGAAAATAAAGATTATTAATTATATCGGCGATTATACCGCCGAGTTAAAAAATAATAAACCCTTAAGGAAATCTTTATCCCGAGGGAATAAAAAGAAATAAGAACCCGACCGAGTATAAATATCGATAACGAAGTTATTATAAACCTAATTAATATCGATATAAAAATTATTTATATTAAAATAGATAAAGATTTAGGAGCGGAGATAAATATTATTAATAAAATATTTATATAATAATATAATTTAAAGTATTTTAAAAGCGAGTTATTACCGACTTTTAAATAAATAAACGGGTAATTTATTTATTATTATAATATTTATAATATTGTCTACCGGTTAATTAATTTATAAAAATAAATTAAAGAGTATAATAATACCTTCTACTCTATTAATAAGAAAGACTCGTTTATTATTATAAATATACCGGTTATAAAAAAAGAAAAGATTAAAACCGATTATAATATATATATTTAACGGTTCGGTATCGCGCTAAATACGTATACGTTAGAATTATTTAAAGATTTTATAAAGTTATTAAGGATATAGTTAATTATATATATATTAATTTATATTAAGGCTAGTCCCTTTAATTAAGATCCTATTAATAAAAACGAGGCTAGGAAAGGCGATACTATTATTAATATAATATTTTCTAATAATTCCGCTATTATACCGCCTACGCTTCTTAATAAATTTATAGATTTTAACGATATCTTTTTAAATAAAGAAGTAGGTCGATTACTATTATATAAGGGCGGCGATTATATAATTAATATAAAGAATAACCCGTTATACGGGCCTTTTTATAATTTATCGAATTTAGAATTAATAAAGTTAAGGAGATACCTAGACGATATTTTAACGAAGAGTTAAATTAAATACTCCGTAAACCCTATTAAGGCTCCTATCCTTTTTATTTTAAAAAAGGATAATAAATTACGATTATATATCGACTACCGAGATTTTAATAAAATTATTATTAAGAATTATTATTTATTATTTTTAATTAATAAGACGCTAGACCGCCTAAATAATATTATATAATTTACGAAATTTAATTTAAAAGATATTTATTATCGAATAAAAATTAAGGAAGACGATAAATAGAAGATAATATTTCGTATATAATATAACCTTTTCGAATATATAATAATATTATTTAATTTAACGAATATACCTACTACTTTTTAAACCTATATTAATAAATCGTTAACGGGTTTAATAAATATATTTTATATCGTTTATCTAGATAATATCCTAATTTATTCAAATTTAAAAGAGGAGTATATTAATTATATATAATAAATACTCGAATACCTATAAAAATATTCTTTATTCGCGAGTTTTAAGAAATACGAGTTCTTTACTCGGTTAATTAAGTTTCTAAAATTTATTATAAATACCGAAGGTATATCGATAAATAAATATAGGATTAATATAATTTAGTCCTAATTAAAACTAAAGTCCTTTTATAATATATAAGTATTTTTAGGCTTTATTAATTTTTATCGTCGATTTATTTATTATTATTCGTAGATAATAGGCTTATTAACGGGTCTATTAAAAAGTAGTTAAAATAATAAAAGATTTAGTTTATTTAAATAGCCTAAAGAGGTAGAGTAAATATTTTACCTACTTCGCGATTTATTCTTATATATATTTATTCTAATATACTTTAATCTAGAATTAAAAATTCGAATTAAGATAAATACTTCTAATTTTACCGTAGTTATGATTTTAATATAATTATAAAATAATAACGAATAATATCCCGTCGCTTTCTAGTCCCGTAAGATATAAGGTTTAGAAATTCGATATAAGATTTATAATAAAGAGCTCTTCGTAATTATTATAATATTTAAATAATAATAATACTACCTCGAGGGTAGTTTATATAAAGTAGAAATCTTAATTAATTATAATAACCTAAAGAGTTTTATAAATATTAAATAATTAAATAATCGCTAGGCGCGTTAGGTAATAAAACTCTTATCTTTTAATTTTTTAATTTTATATTATTCTAGGAAGAGTAACCTAGCCGATAACTCTTTATATTATCTTAATTATAAAAGTTAGGATAATTTTTTAGATAATATATTATTTATTTTATAATAAAAGTTATTAAATTTAAAAGGTATTAATTAAGGCCCTATTTTCGTTATAATATAAAATACGTTTATAAATATAAAAGATTTAAATATAAATAGTACTTCGCCGGCGTTAAATAATATATCCGTAGGCGTCGCGTAAAATCTAATATATATAAAATTTATATTATTAAGGTCTTTAAGGCTTATCGTAAAAAAATTTTTTTTTTAATAATAAATTTATTTAGGCCTAAGGAGTTAATACCTAGATAAGAAATTCTAAAGAGTTTAAATAAAACGTTTATTTAAATCGATTACGATATAATAAAGGAATTATTTAACTTTATCGCTAGAATTATAAGTTATAAACTATTTATTCTACGTATTATTACTAAATTAATAATATTTTACGAAACGGTTTATAACGCTAAAAACTTATTAATAATTAAAATAATTCGCGTTTTATAAAAGGATAATTCCTTCTTATAAATAAGAATCGCCGAAATTATATAAACGGATTACTAGCGTTCTACCGGAGTATAGACTTTAAATTCTATATTAATTTTTAAATATAATAATAAGATTTATATATTTAAAGAGGGATTAGTCCGCGAAGAGCTATTAGAATAATATTATAATAATATATTAATAGGATACTTTAATATTAAAAAGATAATAAAATTATTTATTAGAAAATATTTCTAAAGTACTCTTAAGGTTGACGTACGAGAATATATCGATATATATAATATATATTAACGGGTTAAGGTATACCGATACCGTTTTTATAATAAAATTAATTCTTTATTATATCCTACGGGACCGTAGAAGGAAATTATAATAAATTTCATTATTAACTTATCTTTAAATAAACGATATAAATATATTTATAATACGGTCCTTATAGTTATAAATAAATATATAAAGATATTACGATATATTCTAACTATTAAAATAATCGACTTTATAAAGTTAATAAAATTAATATTTAAAGAAATTATCCTAAAGTTTAGAGTTCCTAATAAGATTATTTCTAATAAAGATTTTATTTTTATAAATATATTTTAGTTAAAAGTATATTATTTAATAAAAATTAAAAGGCGCCTAAATACCGTATTTTATTTATAAACGGATAATTAGATAAAACGCTAGAATTAAACTTTAAAATATTATTTAAAAACCTTCTATTTAAGCGAGTAAAATAATTAAATAATACTTTTATTTATAATAAAATAAGTATATTATAATATATAGTATATAATAATAAAATAGATATTATTTATAATTATATATAGTTATAATTTATCTCTAGAACCGTATCTCGAGGGCGAGACGTATAAAGGAGAAATACCGTCGGTATAAAAAAGAATTAAAAAATTAAATACTTCGAGAGAATATTTAATAAAAGCGTAGATTATCGCGGTCGAGGCGTAGAAATATAATTATAATAAAAGGTATAAACCGAAATTATTTAATATAAATAACCTTATATTATTATTAATTAAAAACTTAATATAAAAATAACTAAATAAGAAACTCTCTTATAAAGTAATTAGACTATTTAAGATTTTAAATATTATCGGAATATAAATATACCGCTTAGAATTATTAACTAGTTATTATATTTATAATGTTTTCTATATATCGTTTCTAAAGTCGTATTATTAACGATAGAGCGATATTTCGATTCCTAATATACCTTTACCGGAATTAATAAATAATACGAACGAATAAGAAATAAAAGAGGTACTAAAAAAAAAGAAGGTAAAGGGCGAGGTACTTTACCTTATAAAATAGTTAGGATAATTAAAGACCTTTAATAAATAAATTAATATAAATATTTTAGATAACGCGTTAGAACTATAAAAAGTATTTAAAGAGAATATAAAGATAAAGAAAATATAAAAAATAAAGAGTAAAAAGAGGAAGCGTTATTAATTATTAATTAGTACTAGTTATTTCTTATTAATAAACTTCGAGCGAGATATATCTTTACGACTAGCGGGGTATTTATAAATAGGTTTATATCTAAAACGACTAACTTTCTTAATATTAAAACTCGGTCGTTTATAAATGAAGCCGGGGCCGGGAATTCGAATTAAAAAATAAAAAATAAAAATAAAACTAAAATTAGGATTATTAATCTTATCTTTAATTTCTTCTTTAAAAGCCTCGCGAGAAGATATTAATTTATTTAAAATATAACGACTCGTACTCTCTATACCGCCGTATTAAAGGCGAGGCTCTACGGTATTTTTAATTAAAAAAGTTTTATAATTAAATATTATAGCTCTTTATATACCGCTAGAGAATAAAATAAAATCGATAATACCGAGATTGTTAAAAAATATATTAAATTAATCGATAACGGGATTAAAGTTAGGAGAAAAGTCGTATTCGGAGGTATTTTATATATAACGCGTACGAGCTTCGTCTTCGTTTTTATTATCGATTTTATTTTCGTCCGTCGATTTAAGAAAATTATTAAATTAATATTATATAATTCTACTTTAGAGTATATTTATATCCCGGTTAATAATCCTTCCCTAAAAAATTATTAATATACGAATTATATCTAAACTATATTAATTTATAAAAGTATAAAAGGTATTATTTATACCCTCGATATTTATAATAAACCGAGATATTAATTATAATATATTCTTCCCTCTTTTAATATTATTATTTTTAGATTTAATTTTTTAAAAGAAGGTTATAATATCTTTTATATACCTAATAATACGCTCGCGAAGATATTTATCGGGGCTTTAATATTCTAAATAATTAAGAAATTTTTTTATAAAAGTATGAAATTTAGACAGAATCTAGATACGTTAATATAATTTAGTTTTAGAATACTAACGATATATAGAATTATATAAGTATTTATTCTTTATATAATAAATATACTTTATATATAATATTTTATTATATAGGATATAGTTATCTAGGTTTATTTACTTAAAATAGCGGAGGTATAAAAATACGGATAAAGACGGGGTAGGAGTAGAGCGGGCGGTTATTTTACGGGAAACGAGAGTCGGGGATATATTAAATATCTAAATGTTATTATTAATATCGTATACCGTAGAGATTAAATTAATATATTAAATATTAAAGTAATTTAATTATATATATATCGTTAATAAAATAAGATTTAAAACTAATAATTTAAAAATAAAATAAATATTACAATAATATTAATTCTTTCGAAATATAAATAAGTACCTTATTTAAAAATAGAATAAATTATTTATTTATTTTAATAATTATAAAATTAAAGAAAGAATTTAAAAGAAGAAAAAAAAGATTTATTTAAATTATAATATATTAACTCTAGCCTTACCTACGGAATATATATATAATATTTATAATCTTAAAGAAAGAGCTTAAAGATACGGCCGAGATTATTATAAATTAATAAAAGTCTAAATATAATATAGCTTTCGATAATAATATATAGGAGTTTATATATATAGAAAATAATAAGATATTATAAAAGAAGAAAAACTTAAAAATTAATAAAGACTTTATACCTACGCTAAAATCGTTACCCGTATATATTTATTTCTATAACTAAAGTTCTTCCTAAATAATAAGATAGAATAATTTATTTTACCGCCGATATCGTTAAAGCCCTATTAATAATAAAGATTTATAATTTTTAACGGCGATTATAATATTCTTTTCTTTACTTTTCCTTTAGGGTTTTAAGGTTTTTATCGAATACTTAATATAATCTATAACTATATAACTACGCCGATTACGAACTATACGCGACGTATTATTAATTTTAAAATATAACTTATTTCCCTCCCTTTTTCTTATTAAATTTAAAGGTTTTTCCTTAATATATTATTACTATAAAACTAGGAGATTAATAAAATTAAGTAGGAGGCGTAGGTATTACGCGTATACTTTATTTAATTTAAACTCTCCTTTATTATACTCTTTTATAAAAAATATCGAAGCGTTAAATTAATATTTACTAGTTTCGAGGGCGAAACTCTTAGAAGGGGAGGTAATTATTATATTATATTAAAACTAGCTTTATAATAATTACTAAATATAGTATATAAATCCCTAAAAGGGAGTATACGGCGTAGTTACGCTATTTATATTATAATATTATATTATAATTTCCGTTACTCCGGAGCCTCTTTAGAAATAAAAGGCTCGGAGCCCTCGCTCTAACTCTTTAGAGATTGATTCTATTATTTGAATATAAAGATTATTTTCCTACTAAGGCTTTATATTTACTTTCATATTACTATAAATACCCTAGGTACTATAACTTAATAAATAATAAAAATAATCGATATTCGGTTTAATATATCGCGTAATATATATATATAATTATAACTATAAGACCTTTAGAAATAACTTATTTCTATAATTTATTACGTTACTTTATTTAACGAGAAGATATAGAATTATCTTTAAAGATAAAGAAGGTTAAAAGGGAAGGGTAGTATTACGATTAAAATTCGCTAAAAACTTTAGTAAATTTAATATATTTAGTACACTAAGGGTTTATTTACTACTCGACGTAATATATAAATCAATAAGTAGGTAAGCGCTCGACCGCTTATTTACTCGATACTAGAATAAGCGAGTAAATAATAAATAATATAATTTCTTTCTTCTATATAGACTACGTACTTTCCTAGTAGATAGGAGCTTCGTATTTAACTTTCTTTAAAACTTTTAATTATAGATTCTAAATATAAACGTTTATTAAACTATTAATTAAATTTATTAAATTTATCTAGTTTTATTTTATATTAATACGAAACCTATTATTCTTTAATCTTTAATACTCTTTTCTATAAATATTAACCTAGGTCCTATCGACGTTATACCGAGATATTAAACGGAGAGTTTTAATACCGCTATAAGAAATTTAACCCGTATAATTATATATTAATAAAACTCGATTTTATTAAAAAAGGATTTATAAAAGAATTCTGAAAAAAGAGTAAATAATAATAAGGAGGTAAAAAAGTATTAAATTATTATAATTATAGTAAACCGGGTTATATCGCTAGGAATTATTATTCGAAAAATATAATAAATTAATAATAATTAAATATACTTAAGAAAAAGATACCGGATAATATAATTAGGTCCTCTGAAGATTTAATATAAAATAATATTATATTTAACGATTTATTAGAGAAGTAAGGGGAGATTAAAGAAAAAATTATTTAAAGAATTCGAGAACTCGAAAAACTAGATTATAATAAAAATAAAACTCTAAAAGAAAATTTAAAAAAAGGATAAAAATAAAAATAAAATATAATAAACTTTAAAGAATAATTTTAAATAATAGATTACCTCGATAATTTTAAAACTTAATTTATTATATTAAAAAAGAAACCCGAGGAAAAGAAAAAGGAAAAAAAATAATCCTTTAAAATTAATTATATTTATAATAAATATTATCTAAAATATAAAGAGATATACTAGTTAATATATATAAACGAATATTATAAATATTATTATAATAATTTAGGAGAGCGAAGGTATATTATAAAATCAAGATATAATTATAATTAATAGAATAACTCTATTAAAGATAATTATTCGTAGTATTTAATTAAAAAAAGGGGGAATTAAATCTTCCTAGGTTACGATAAAGAATAGTAGTTATAATTATAGAACTAGATAAGTTATAGTAGGAAAGCGAAATATTATAACTAGAATAAATAATATTATTATTTAGTTGAAGATTATAAGAGGTATTTCGAGTCTAAAGAGTATTATAAATTCTTATCTTTATCGGGAAAAGACTAGTTCCTTATATTAAGAGAAAATATAAAGAGATTAATATATTAACCCTAGAATAATATCTATATTTAGTTTAATATAATATATATATACGAATACCGGTAAAAATTAACGGATATAAAATTATTATAATAATAAATTTAGGAGTAACTAGTAACTTTATATCTCGAATAATAATTTAAATAATTAACTTATTACTTTAAAAAAAAAGAAATAATATAAACTTTAATTAACCTACGGGTCGAAGTTATTAATAAAAAAAATAGATAAAGAAATATTCTTATTACCCGTTATTATTTAATATTATTATAAGGAAATTACCTTCGATATAATAAAAATAATTATTTATTATATTATTTTAGGAATATCTTAATTAAAGAAATATAATCTAATAATCGATTAAAAAAGAGGAGTATTTATATTTCTATATATTAAAGATATTATTAATATAATATCTATATACTTATAAAGGATAATTATAAATAAGAAATTAAACTATAATTTAATCGAAGTTTATAGTACTTTTTCTTTATATAAAAATAACTTTATATAAAAATCTAATTCGATATATATTAATTAAAAAGATTAATAAAGCGAATAAATTAAAATTTCTAAAAATAAAAACGAACCTCTTAATATTCTTAAAAAGTATTAATAATAAAATTACCTCTTTTAAAAAAAGATAATTATTAAAATATTATTTAAATATTAATTATAAGATTATAAAATCGAACTCGAATTTAATAAATAACCGATATTTAAACCTATTTATATTTTATTAGAAAAAGAACTCGGAGTATTTCGCGGGTATATCGACGAGAATCTTAAAAAAGAATTTATTTAAGAATTTAAATTACTAGTAAATTATCCGATCCTCTTTATAATAAAGAAGAATAAAAGTTTATAATTATATATAAATTACCGAAAGTTAAATAATATTATAATAAAGAATCGGTATTCTTTATTAAATATTAATAAATTATAGGATTAATTTATAATAATAAAAATCTTTATATAACTAAACCTTCGAGGTATATATAATTTAATTCGAATAAAAAAAAGTGAAAAGTAGAAGATTATTTTTAGAATTAAATATAATTATTACGAATACCTAGTAATACTCTTCGGATTTATTAATATACTAGTAACCTACTAAATATTAATTAATAATATTATATAAATATACCTAGATATAACGGTAATTATATACCTCGATAATATCTTAATCTACTATATTAATAAGGAAGAATATATTTAATATATATAAGATATTTTAATTTATTTATTACTAGTTAAGCTTCTCTTTAAACTAAAGAAATATAAATTTTATAAGAAATTAATTAAATTCTTTAAATTTATAATTAATATTAAAAGTATTTATATAAACTCTAAAAAGATTAAGAGTATTAAAGAATAACTTATATTATATAATATTAAAATAGTATAAAGCTTTTTAAGATTTATAAATTTTAATAAAAAATTTATTAAGGATTACTTTAGAAAGACTTTATTATTAACGGATATTATAAAAAAAGATATCGCTTTCTAATAAGAGAAAGAATAATAATAATCTTTTAAGGCGTTTAAAGAGGTTTATAAAAAACCGCCGATATTATATTCCTTTCGGAGTAACGAACTAGCTCGAATTAAAACCGATATTTTAAATTTAATAATAAGCGCTTATATACTCTAGTAAAAGAATAATAAATAATACTTTATTATATATTATTCTAGGAAAATATTATTAATAGAATAAAACTATAATATTTATAATAAGGAATTACTAGTAGTAGTATTCTTATTAGAATAATAGAGGGTATATATAAAAAGTTATTTAAATCTTATTATCTTTATAGACTATAAAAATCTTCTTAATTTTATAATAACGAAATAATTAAATCGAAGATAAATTAAATAGTCGGAATTATTAAAATAATATAAATTCAAGATCTTTTATACTTTAAGAAAAGATAACGGTCGTACCGATATATTTAATAAACGAGAAGATTATATAAAGAATAAAGATATAGTAATATAACTAGTTTTTATTTAATAATAGGATAACTCGCTAGTCCTAGTATAATAACTAGTAGCGACGTTATATATCTTTATTCCCGGAATTATTAATAATATCTAGAAGAAATATAAAAATAATATTTTAATTATAACGCTAAGAAGTTAGTAGTTATAACGCTATAGTATATTCTAGTTTAAATATTATAATAGAGGTATTCTAGCGTTAGCCCGAATACTCTACGCTATTTTTTTAATTTATTAATATATACTTTTAGTATTATAATAGTATTCGGGCCACGTTTCTAGACTAGCTACCTAAAAGTAGGCCGATAAAAAGAGTTATATAAACTCTATTTTAGGGTCTTAGCTTGTATTAAGGTAGAGTATTCGAGTATTAGAAATTTAAATTATTTTCGGCTCTTAGCGCTACGGCGCCGGAATAATTAAATTTCGAGGAATCTTTTAAATTAAAGGTATTTAATTAACCCTATAACCGAATTAATAAAGTTTATAAAGTACTTATTATATAGCCTCTAGATAAGTCGTATTCGTACGTAAATTACGTTTATATATATATACTCGGGGTTATTTCTTTAGAGTTCTAGTAACGCCCGTTTAAAGGCCCTAGAAATTACTAGTAGTACCTATATAGGCCCCTAGAAAAGTCGTATTTTATACGTACTTTAGTGGTACCCTTCGGGGGCCCTAGAACTAAATTATATTTATATATATTTTCTAGAGGTATCCTTCGGGGGCCCTAGAAAAAAAAAAAAAAAAAAAAACCTTATAAGTACCTAATTAGCCCTGAAACCTATTAATAGTACCCGTTAGGGGCTATAACGCCGCGTTTATATATATATTCTAGAGGTACCCTTCGGGGGCCTTAGAACTAAACCGCGTTTATATATATACTCTATATCGGTAAAGCGGGGAGCTAGTATTCTACCGAAAAATACATAAAATATACTCAGATCTATTTAGTTTATATACTAGCCCTAAAGATCGTTTTAATACCTACTTTCGTTAAGAGTTACTAAGAGTAATCTTTTCCTATTAATAGTTATTATTTACTATCTTATACGGTTATACTAAATACGAATACGCGCGAATCGTATCGGGCGATTATATCGTAGTCGGAGTATTATATTTATTAAATATATAAATTACTATTAATAGATCGTATTTAATAAATATATATATCGCTATTAAGATAATATATTTATTAAATATATAAATCTATATTATCGTCCTATTTATTTATATTATTATTTATAATTTTATCGATCTTAACGGTTTTTTCGTTTTTATCGCTTTATTAACTTTTAGCGATTTCTCCGCCGTAACCTAAATCGCCGTTTTTACCGCTATTATTACTATTATTAATACTATATAAATTTACGCGCTTAGTATTAAATATATATTTATTAGAGTTCTATAAATAATTACTAATCTTATTCGATATATAGTTATTATTTACTTTTTTCCGACTTCTTTATTATATTATCTAACTAATATATTATTATTTATTAAATTTTACGTGAACTATATCGTTACCTTTATTCTTCTTTAATTTTATTTTTTTTAAATTTTATTATTACTCGTAACCTCTTCCCTAGTTATTTAATATAAATTTTATATTTATTTTTATTATCGCTCGATATAATTAAATTAATATTATTTCTTTTATATTAAACCCGATTAAATTCTTCCGGTATAAAGGCGGCTTAAAATTCCTTAAATCTTTATAATTTAAAAGTAATTTAATCTTTTAATTTTAATTTTTTTTATATAATATTAAAAGTATACTTCTCTTTAAGGATAAAAATCTTACGCGAGCCGCTCTACGCTTTAGCCCTCGTATTATTATCGGGTTCTTTTATTCTAGCGGAGGTTTATTTAAAATTCCGTAATAAAGATAAAAGCGAATCGGGGGCGATATTCTACCGTAAATAATAAATTAATTAGGTTTAAGATAGTTATACTTTATTAAATTTATATATTAAGAATTTAATACCGGCGTTCGGGTAGTAATAAAAATTATGAGTATTAAGATATATAGGTTATAAAAGGATAAATTATAAACGTTTAATTAATTTATTTTAGGGTTATTACTTTACGCGTATTAATTTATATACCTTTTACGTTATTAATTAATATAAAAAAATTACTTTAAAGTTTATTATCCGAAAGGTTAATTTATTCGTCGTTATTTAAATTATTAATAAAGGGTAGATTATATATCTAATAACTACCGAAGTTTATTATAACTATATCGTTATTAAAGTCGAATCTTTTTATACTTTTAATAACGTCCTTTACTCCCTTTAATAATACCCTACGAATACGGGTTTTATATCTTTTATCGTCGAGATTTATTTATACTCTTTATATTCTTTTTTATTAATTTAATATAGACTCTCGTTAATTAATTATAATATATTTATCGGTAATAAAAAAGAATACGAGTATTTATTTTAAACCTTCTCTCTTTTAAACTTCTCGACTTTATACTCTTTAATAAAGTACTCCGAGATAATATATACTACTATTATAGTAGTAAATATAATTAAGAGATCGGGGAGGGGTTTAAAGAATTTTTTTATATTCTCTTCGTTAATAAAATCGTTCTTCGATAATTTAAATATTATATAAATAAGTATTTTTATTAGAATAAGGTTCGTTTATTTACCTTTTTTATTATTAATTTATATCTTCGTTAATTATACTATTAAACTAAAGTATATCTTATATCGAGATATATAAAAGTTTAGCGGTATAATAATCTAGCGGCGAGAGAGATTACGTTTTATTACGAATTATTCTATATATATATAATAATTATTATAATTTATATAATCGCTAAAGTATAAACGCGCTATTATTTAAAGGAGTCGAATAATTATATATTAAATTAATTTTAATATAAAATATTTATTTAAATAAATTTAACTTTTTATATTTCGGTTAAAGTAGGCCGATTATTAACTTTATTAAATTTAATTCCGATTTTAAACCCCGAGTTCTTAATTACGACCTCTTATATATATTATATCCGATTATTAATTTATTAAGGGTTATTATCCGGCTAAAACTCTTTACCTTTATTTAAATTACGGGTATATCTAGTTAGGACGATCGCTTTTAAAAATTTCTTATAGTTAAAAACGATAATAGTATATATTTTACGAAACTTTATCTTTATCTAGTATTTCGTATTACTTTAAAGATAAAGATCGTATTTATATTAATCTTTATAATTATTAAATAATCGTAGAATATAAATTAACTTTACCGTTAAAGTCTTTTTTTATTTAATTTTTTACGAGATAATTTACCTATAATAACTCTAGCCTATAATTAAATTAATTAGATTCGATTATATATAATCCGAGATATTTATTCTTATCTTTATATATTTATTATTTAAGAAAGTTTTAAAGTAATTTTATTTTTCGTTATTTCCGGGCTACTCGTTCTCTTTATCGCTAGAATCCGAATCGTTATAATTATATTTTAATTCCGAGTTAGAGTAACGACTATTCCGCTATAAATCTTTATAGGACGCGTTATCTTTATAATAATCTTAAAAAATAACCGGATTAATATTAAATATCTTTTAACTATAAATCGTAAATTTTACCCTATTAAATAATATATTATTAAGGTATAAATTACGAACTTATATACTATTTTAATCGGATTAAATAAAGCGGAAAAAGGGTATTAAAAAATAGTAATTATTAATAAAAGTAGAATTTACGCGGTCGGGGGAAAAAGGGGAAATTACTTATTTTTAGGAAATTAAACTTAATAGAATTAAACCTTAAGGGTTTAATCCTAATTTATCGAATATAACTAATATTTATTAAACGTTATAAATATTAATTCTCGAGGTCTATATTAAAGAAGCCGGCTATTCTTAGTTATTAAATTTATTATTATAATTAATACCCTTTTTCTTACTTAAATTTAATACTTTTTTAGTTATATATCGAGAGCCTCGCCGCCTAAATTATTTAAATTTCGGTTAAAGATCTCGGTTCTTTAAAGAAGGGGGTTTATTATTATATATATTATATAGCGCTCGATTAATAACTCTCGGATATTAAAAGAAAAACGTTTAATACCTTAAACGTATATTTCTATTAACACTACTCTTTATTCCCGTTTATTAAAGATAACTATATTTAATAGACTAAAACGGGCGTAAATAATCGCGTCTTTTTTATTATCGTAACCTAAATCGGTTTTAATTAAGGATATAAATCTTTTAAAATCGAGATCGTTTATATTTATTAGCCCCGTATATATACTACTCTTCTAAATATCTTAAATTATATAGATTATACTCTAGTCTATACCGTTTCTAATATATAATATTATATAACGGATAAAGTTAATCCGATTAATATTTTTATTTATATAAATAGAGTTCGGCCTATTATTTAATTCTTTTAATAACTCGGCGCTTAAGAGTCTTTAATCTTTTTAGGTATTTATATAATATTATTTAATTCTTACCCGCCTTCTTTTATTATAATTATTTCTTTAAGCGAGGAAGAATAAATACCGGTCCTTTTATTATCTAGAGATATTACTAAATATATAAATAAACTCGTTATAAATACCGGCGAAAGTAGGTCGTAGATAATTTTTTATATTTATTATATTTAGTCTTTAACCTAAGAGATTTATAACCTTTAATTATTTTTATAATTATATAAAGATTAATAAATATACGGTCTTATCGATACCTAACTTCGCTTTTATAATCTTCGCCGATTATATTATATTATTAAAATCTTTTAAATTTATTCTTAATTAGCCCGTCTTTAGTTACCGTAAATATTATATTTAATAATCTTCCGTATATCCGTTAATATCGAGGTATTACTTTATTATTTATTTATTCCGGCGGTAAAATCGGGTAATAAGAAAAAAACCGAGCCTTAACCCTAATTAATATAAGAGTAATTAACTTATATTTTATAATAGAACGATTTCTTATTATTTATAATCGAATATACTATAATTTACCCCCGTAGTTTATCCTATAATATTTATTATCTTAATTATTCGCGCGTAGTCTATAGATTAGGTAGTATATTATAAATTTGAATATTATATTAATTATATAATTTATCTTTACCTATCGTAATTATAATAAATTTAATTATTTACTCGTATCCTTTATATTAAAAAGTCCTCGTCGTAGATTAAATTATATAAGTCCTAATCGGTATAATTATTAATATAAAATATATCGTCTTTTCTTATAATTTTACTTATATATACCGGTATAATATATATACTTTTTATAATTTTTATTATAGGGATAATTTAACGCCCCCCGAGTATCCTCCGTTTAATAACTAAATTTACCGGTTATAATTCTACCTTTATTATATTATAGGTCTTATACGGAGAGTCTTTATTATAGATCTTTAAAAAATCGATAAAGGTATAATTATATTAGAATAATTCACCCTTAACGTTTTAACGGTTTATATTCGATACCGTTAAAAGAAACCGGAGCTAGGTAGGACTTTAACTATAAAGAGAAACTATATAAGACTACGATTATATTTTTTATATTAAAACGTAGTTACGTCTTTACTCTCCTTAACTTTATTAATTAATTTTATATATTATATAGTCCGTAATTAGGTTCTTTAAATCTTCCGAATCTTTTTTATTTAATTTCTAATATTATAAAAACGGATAAAGATAAATAAAGTATAAATCGACCTAAATAAAATTAATTTCTCTCCCGTTTATAATTTTAATAGTTATCGGTTCTTTACCCCCCTCTTATTAATATTAATATATATAAACGGCTAGTATCTTTAAAAAATATTTAATATATAATTTCTTTTATATTATAGATAGCGGGTATTAATATACGGTATTAAATTTTACTCTTAAAGCTCTCTTTCTTTCTTAAGACTCTAAATCGTATTAAAACCTAAATAATCGAATCCTACGATTAAGTTTTAATACTTTAATTATAAAAACTATTATTTTTAAAGTAAATAATCTCGTTATAAAATAAAATAAATTATTCTTTATAACTAGTATTCGTAGGTAATAAGAAATATAACGGACGAGTTATTCCTAAAAGGCCTCTCGTTTATTAATTAACTCGAAGAAAGATTTAATTAAATAACGATATATTACTTCCCTATATTCGGTATTATAGTTATCCGTAGCGCCGAATATTCGAATTTACTCTACGTAATATATTATTACGTAGAGTTTTAGGATATTAAAATAACCGTTTAAATTTACTCTATTATTTAATTTATACCGGCGAAAATAATTCTTTAATTTATTAAAATAATAAAATACGTTTTAAAGATATCCTAATATCTTATTATCGTATAAATAGTATTAAATAATTAATATAAAGTTTATAAATACCCGTATATAATAAAGTTCTCTTTTATATAAGTCGGCTAGTAGCGGAGCGATTATTAATATTAATTATTATATAATAACTCTTCGGTCTTTACCTATTTATTATACGACGGTGTTATAATACTTATAGTTCTTTAAGTCGTAGAAGGCTAGAATAATACGAAATCTTTTATTTAATTATATTATTTTTAGCGCGTTCTTTAGTCCTACCTTCGCCCCTTTTAATTTTTTAATAATAGGCGCGCTCTCCTCGATAACTAAAGTAATTTATTTAAAGAGATAATTAACCGTACTCTTAAATAATTAATATAATATATCGACTAGTATAACTTTATATATTAACCGTAGTATATAACTAAATAAAATTATATATTAGATATACCTATTAATTATTATTCTTTAGGATATTTTCTTCGCGCTATCGCCGAATTTAGGATTAAATAAAAGAGTAAATTTAGAGGCGCTATTTACCTTAAAGATTTCCTTGTTTATTTAATAATATTATATAAATTATATATTATCGGTCGTTTTTAACTTTTATAATTAAAACCTACTCCTTATAATCTATTATAAAGCCTACGATAATCGGATAATAAGATTAAATCTTCTAGTTTATATATATAATAAAAAGACTTATAATCGCTACGGTTTTAATTATTAATTTAAATTTAGGACTTTAAGATTATCTTAAATAAAAACTTCTATTATATTTATAATCGAGTATAATTAATATGGATTTATATTATATATTGGATTTAATATATTCGCCGTCGTTAGGTATAATAAATAGAAGTTTTAAAAATACTAAACCCGGCCGTTTTTAACTTTATTATATTTATATTTTTAGATTCCCTATAGTAAAATAAATTAATTATACGACTAAATTACTTTTATATTATATAAATAAAGTCTTATTTATAAAAAGAAGTAATAATACTACGGTAACTCTATTAAGAAGTTTCTTTTATATCTATTATTATTAATCGCCGGTATATATCTCGGTATATACGCGTTTATTATTATTATTATATTAGTGTATAGATTTAAATATTATTTTATCTTTAAACGACCGGTACTTTAAAAGAAATCGGAGGGCCTTAATAATATCTCGATATAAAATATTATAATCCTTTAACTCGGTCCTTTAAATCTTTAATTAAATATTAAATATCTATTTTATTTATTTATCTTCGTCGATACTAAATATAATATTATTTTATATTTCGGTTAGATTATTAATATTCTTATAATTAAAGAGATTATATAATAGTTCGAGTTAAATATTATAGAAAGACTTATCGCGACCGCCTTTAGTTACTTTTTCCTCGTAAAATCATTAAACGAGCGCGTAGTCGTATATACTCGAAAATAAATAATATACTCCTCTTATTTTATTAATAAGCTAAGAATATTTATTAAACTTTATAAGATTAATATTTACCTCGTCGGGTTTAATATTTATTTCTACGCGACGATTACTACCTTCCGTAAACGTTTTTACCCGAATATATAAGGATATAAATAAAAGACCTTTACGCCCGATATTAAAGAATAGAATTAATAATTTCTTTTATTTATTATACTCTAAATTATTATAATTAGGCCGGTTCGAGGGCGTTTAATAAATAGTAATCTTTATATTTATATCGACGTTTTTTATATCGATGGTAAAAGACCCTACGTTAATTCCTTTTATATTATTTATTTTTATAACCTCGTCGTCTTTCTAGGTATACGTCGCTAGTTTTATTAATTACGAGAGTCGCCGAGGTAAAGAAAATAAAACTCGCGGTTTCTTATATAAATAATTATCGACGAAGACTTTATAATATAATAGGTATTTATTAAATTTATTAAAATTTACGAAATTCCGCCTATAATATTTATATATATATAGTATTATAATATCTATTTACCGCGGTAATACTATCGCTTTATAATTATTATACTATATATATAATTAGGTAAAATCGGATATCCGAAATAAAGATCGAAAAGAGGGCGTTCGATAAACGAGTTTAATATTTATTAAATATACTTTCCTATATAATATATATTATTAAATAATATTTAATTTATTTCCTATTAATTTATAGTCTTCCGTATAATAATAAAAATAAATTCTTCGAATAAATACGCGGGTAATATCTAGATTTATTATATAATAAAACTTTAGAGGTTACCCGCCGCGAGCCGATTTATATTAATAAATAAATAGTATCTTAACGATTTAATATTCAGATTTTTTAAGTCCTTATCTTTAGAATAATCTATTACTAGACGTTCCGCCGATATTAAAGAATAACGGTTTAATTTATTTATAATTTTATTAGTTTATATATATTTAATCTTCCCTATTATCTAATTTATTAACTATACTCGGGATTAAGGTTATTAATAATTATTATAATAGAATAAATAAAAGGAGTTATTATTAAAAGATCCGAGACGTATATATATTCTTTACGTTTATATTAATAATAAGAAAGAGAGTAATATAACTCCGAAACCCTCCTTTATTTAAAAAACGAAAATATTAAAAATTAATAATAACAATAAGCCGTAAAGGCCTATAAATAATATTTAATTTATAAATATAATAAATAATAACCTATAATATAATATAAACGATATTAATAATCGGTTTCTCGAAGGTTTTTATATTATATATTAGGCGAAAGTCTTCCTAGTTAGCTCGAAGATAAATTTAAACTAAATCTTTTATCTCTTCCTAATAAGATTTGGCCTTTATATTACTAATATTCTTAATTTATTAATTTATAAAAGGAATAAATAGTTTACCCGTAAATTATCTCGACTCGCTTTCTATTTAATTTAACTATATGATTATATCGAGAATATATACGATTAAATAGAAGGGTTATTAGGGCTACGGATATTTACTTTTAATTATAAAGAATATATCGGCTCTAATAATCGAGTGGGTACTTTATTTATAAATATCCTTCGTATTATTATTATAATTAATTATAAATAGGCCGGACCCGTTAAATCTAAAATCGTTTTTAAGAAGTATACTCTTATAATTAAAACGAGTATTAATATTAATATTTTTATTAACGATAAATAAACCTTATTATTATTTCTAAAAAAAAAGCGGGTATAAAGTATAAGATTATTATTATCGAGCCCGATTTAACTAATAATAGGGATATTAATAATAATATTATTACGAAAGATATTACTATTATTAATAAAAATACGGTTACCGAAGGTACTCCCGTTAAAGAGAAGTATATTTATAATTATAAATTTAAATATCTTAAAACTCCTTTAACTAAACGCGCCGAGAAGTATTTTATAACCGTAATAATCTTTAAAAACGATAATACTACCGGTATAAATATTTAACTCGCGGATAAGAATTAATATAAAAATTAATTTATTTCCGGAAATTTAATTAAAGAGGAATAGGAGGATAAAGATTATCCTTTAAATAAAGAGTTACTACTTCGTAGATTAACGGGGGTTTTTATAATAAATATTAATAAAAATCGTACCTTATATCGAATCGCCTTAAGATATAGTTTAATTAATTTATTTTATTCGACGGTTTATGAATATAAAGCTCGAATATAAAGTTATTAAATAATTATAATTATTTCTCTTATTTTTATCTCTACCGAAAACTATTTATTAAGGGTTAATTTATAAAATAAAATCGTAATAACGAAACTAAACTATAATCCTCAATATATTAATTTATTTAAAACCGGATTTTTTAATTTTACTCTTTTTATTATTTTATTCCCGAGTACCTCAATAATAATAACCGGCGAATACACCGGTATTTATATATATTAAAGTATTTATTATATAACGAGCTAACGTCTAAAATACCCGCCGATTAAGATATTTATTATCGTAAAACCTATATTTTTATATTATATTAACTATTTACCTTAAAACGGTACGAGTTTCTTAGAAATTATTTATCTAAGATTTATATAAATATTTAATTATAAATACCCTACTATTAGAAATCTTACCTTCTATAAATATTATTAATTAGTTATAAAAAGTAGGTTATTACGACTAATATTTTACTTTACTTATTTAGCTTTAAATACGACTATATTATAAAGAATTTAATATACTTTTAATTATTATAAATACCCTTATACTTTTATTTATTAATTATAGTACTTCTATCTCCCTATTTATATATAATTATTATTAATAAGAATAATTATATATAAGGAATCACGAGCCTCGTAAATAAATAATTATTATTACTTTAAGATTCTATTAATAGACTCCGTAGTTTTATTTTATTAAATTTAATTTATATCGAAGGTCCTTATATCTTAAATTATTTATAATTTATTTTATTTTTTATTTAATTTCTTTATATAATCGCCGAGTTAGGAGTAATAGTATAAAGAGAGATTACTTTTTATATAAATAAATAATTATTATTAATAAGAATCTTAATTAACGGATTTTATAGTTTCGCCTTTTTAAGCTCTTGTTTATTTTATACCCCTTTATACTTTAGATAATAATATCTTATTAATTTATTATATTAAATAAATAATAAACCGCGGTTACTCGCCTAAATAAAGATAACCCCGGTAAGATTACCGGCGACGTATATATAAATTTTTAAATTATCGAGCGCGACGAAGTTAATAATCCTATTAAAGAGCGAGCCGATAATAATACTATATTTATAAAGAAAAAGAACCCTTTATATAAAATAAGAATTATCTTCGAAAGTTAAAGTAAATTTATTAAATAATTTAAGAACGAAGGTACCTATATAATATATAAGATTTATATAAACGAGAATAATAACTAGTCGTTTAATATATATATTTAGATTAAAATTTTTATCGATAAAGAAGGACCTACTCCCGATTACTTTTATAAAGAGTAATTACTTTATATTTAAGTATTCCGGTTAAATACTATAAACGATAGTTAAGACGAGCCGTTAATTTATATATATTTTAAAACTTTTATAAATAAACCCGCCTAAAATAATTTTATCGAGTAAATATACCTCGATTATTATATTAAATTATAGGAGATCGGAGTAGTTACCTACCGTACTATAAAATAATTAATATATATAAAATTTTCGTTCCGCCTAGCGAAGGCGTAAATTAAAGGAATTTTATAAAAAATTAATAATCTAGGCGTTTTCTAATATATTTAAAATTAATTACTCGACGTATTTACTAAATTAAAGAATAATATAATTAAATTTACTACTTTTTTTTCGACCTCGGAGGCGGATTCATTTTTTATCTTATACGGTAAAATATTATTTATATTTAATCTTAAGCGAGTATATATACTATATATTTAATAATTTAATAATTTAGCCGATACGAAATATAAAGTTTAGAAAGGTTAAATTATATTAATAATAAATCGTCTAAAGATTAATTTACCGTTTAATTTAATATATATTAATAATAACGAGTATTAAATTACCGAGGGTATATCTATTATTTACTAGGAGGAAAATAAAATAAAAAATATTAAGAATTCTTAATTCTAAAAATACTAACTACGCGCCCTAATAATTATATTAAGGGGTAATCGTATTTATATAAACCTCCTCCGCCTACTCTCGAACTACGAATATCGTTTTTCGACGGAAGATAGCTTCGTAATTAAATTTCTTATTAAAGAATAAACGGTAGTTATTTTATTAAGACTCTTTCCTTACGTTAATTCGCTCGATTATATTATTATATTTAACCGTCTTTAGAAATATAAAAAGAACGACTAAAATAATTTAAAATTAAAATCGGTCTTTAATTTAATAAACCCGTAAAATATATTACGCGAAGAGTTTAAAAAGTTCTATTTCGACGCGGAGCCGATAATAATTAGAGTCGTTCCTCTTTTATCCGATATCTTATATAAATTTTAATTAACCGTTATTAAGATACTAAATCCCGTATATAAAAAAAATATAAATTATATCTATAACCCTCGATAATAACGATTTATTATCGGATAAAATCTACGTACCTAGACCGTAGTTAATATTCTTTAGGGAATAGATTTTAAGACTAAACTCGGATAATAAAATATCGATTTAAATAAATTTTAAATAAGTATATTAAAATATTTATTATATATACCTAATAGTCTTAGACTCTTAAAGGGATTATAAGGAACCGGGAAAATAAAACTCGATATAATTATTATTATATTACTTATATCGGCCGGTAAAAAGATAAAGGTCCTAAATTTAATAAATAAAATAATAAACTCTTTTATTATAAAGCTAAATACCGAATTTACTCGGCTCGGTAAAAAAGGAATTAAAATTATAAAGAAATATATAATTCGTTTTTATTTATTTATAACCGAATAGGCCGTCGTTTAAAACGAGAACTAATAATACGTAGTTTACGATATTAATAATTTACGATAATAACCTAACTCTTCGCTCCTTTAAAATTCATATAATCGGTTTATAATAACTATAATAAATAAAGTTAAAAAAATATTTTTTAATATTATAAACCGCCGTTATAAACTTTATAATATAAACTTCGGTATTTTATTATTATAAATTATAAACTTTCTCGGTCGACTTAACCTAAATACTAATTTTACTCTTATTAATAATATTATTATAAACGGTAATAATACCCTTAAAGGCGTATAACTAGACGATAATAAAATTATTAAAGATAGCGAGTTATAAAACGAGAGCGATCTTTAAATTAATATAATATAAACTAATAACGCTCTTTAACCCGATGAATCGTAAAATAATTAAGAATAAAAAGGCTCGGATTATAATAATAACGATCTTATCGATTATAATAACGAAGATATTATCTTAATAAATAATATAAACTTCGAGGATTATAAGGGTAGAGCGGGGTTTATATTTAAAAATATAACCTCTTAAAAAGTTAAAGAGTATTAATAAACGGTAAAAGAGAATATTAAACGTAAATTAAATAAAGCCGGGAATATAACCTACTACTAAAAACTTTATAAATATTTTCGCGAGATATTCTATAAAGTTAAAAACGGCGATATATTCGATAATAAGGAAAAATATTATATATTGAAAATACTCGAATCATTACTCTTAAAGGATATCCTTATAAAGAACGTCGTTATTATTATTATAACTTTTATTAATTCGGGTTGTATAATCCTAAAGAAGAATTTTAAAGACGATTATATTATTATTTAAGAAATTAATAAAGTCGATAACGGGGAGCTCTTCGTTACCTTAATATAATATAAGACTACTATATATTTATTAAGCGACGATAAATAACTACTATTTAAAAAATAAAATATAAAGTATAATCCTTTCGCTAAATAAATAAATAAAAGTATATATAAATATTAAATAATCCTAGGCTACCCTAAATATAACCTAACGAAATAATACCGAATTATTATAAATATTACTAATACTATCTCTAGAATTTAATATAGAAACTTTATTACCTTTATAATAAATCCGGCTAGTCGCCTTAATACCGCTATAACTATCGAAGTATATAAAGATTTATTTAATACCTTTATAAACTTTATTTAAATTAATACCGATAGATAATATTATAAAATAAACTTCTCCTAATCCGGTTAAAACGAGCGGGAGTTATAATTTATTATAAAACTCTACTAGTATTATATCTAAAGAGGAATTAAAACTAAAAATATCCTTATCTTTATAAATTATCTTATATAAATTAATCTTACGAGACGAGCGCTAGCGTTTATTATAAAATTAGAAAATATAAATACCGGAATCATTAATAATTATTAAGGCGAAGAGAAGTCTATAATAATTCTTTATATAATAGGATTCGAGAAACTAGGTTTTATATCCTTTAATTCCCGCCTCTTTACCGGGGTTTCCCGCGTAGGCGACGCCTTAACGATTATTATAAACTAAATAAGAATTTAATTATATAAGAAGAAGCGTAAACGATTTTACTACGATTATTTATAAAGACTTTTAATAAAAATAAATACCTACGTTAAATATAAAGAGGAGCTCCTAGTATTTAATCTTATTAAATATAACTATAATTTAAACTCGGACGATAACTTTTAAAATAAGAATTTATATATAATAAATTAATCGGAGGAAGATCCTAGTAATATTATATATATATAAAAAGGAACTAAAAATACTAAGGGATTCGATAATAATTAAAATACTACGGAAGTTTATAATATTTAAAACCCGATTACTTCGGGATCTAGTATTAATATAAAGAATCTAACGACTCCTATTATCGACGATATATATAATTAAAGAAGAGGCCGTAATATAAAATATATAATAACCTTTAATATTAATAATAGTAATATATATAGTTAGGGATTTAATGAGAATATAAAACTAAATATTATAATAAACCTAAGGCTATTTAATTTATTATATTAAATACGAGTAAAGATAGAAGGTTTAATAAACCTTCGGGGGTTTAAAGAACTAACGAGTACCTATTATTATAAAATAAAATTATAAATTAATAGATTCTATAATTTATTAAAAACTTCTTTATTAGCCCCCTTATAAAAGAGTAATCGTAATATATAAAATATCTTTAATAGTTTACCTACCCTAACTAGGTACGAGTTATCTATATAAGAAATATTAGAATTATAATAAGAATATTATATATACCGCGTTATTTCGGAATAATACCTCTTATATATAGCCTAGAAAGTAATACGTTATATTTACTTTTCTTTAATAAATAATAAAATAGTCTAATTTTACCTTCCCTTCTATTTTAACGAATTTATTAACTACGAATAATACCCTAATTATAAAACGTACTATATACGATTAATAAATTATTATATATATATAATCGATTACTCTTCCGGCTAGCCTTTATATATAAAGAGTACGATAATTATAATTACTAAACGAAGAGATCGAATCGAGTAAAGTAAATATAAATACCGACCGCGAGCGATCTTTATTTATAAATATTATTTTTAATTAACTACGAGCCTTATTACTAGAATCTACGGTTATTATTAAAAGATATAACTAAACTACGATTACTACCTTATTTATAAAGTTATAAATAATATATTAAAACTAGAAATTATATTACCTACTTTATATTATTAAGATTAAGGCTGCGATACCTCTATATAAATATAAAGATTATAATAATAACGAATTTAACCCTATTTTTAGAAATTTAAAAGAACTCTATTTAAAGATTATTATAAATAAAAAGAACTAGGAACTAATAAAAGAAAATATTAAAATATAATTAATATCGAACTCTTTAACGGATTTTAAATTCTACGTAACTAGGGTTATTAAAGACGAATTTATTACTACTTTAACTCTAAAATACGAAGATAATATATTAAAACTTTTTAATAATTTAAATAATAATAGTATTTAAAGTACCTTTATTACTTTAATATAATATATCGTTTATAATACGAGACGGTAACTAAAAGATACTAATAAAAAATCGTTATATAAATTAAATTAATTATAATAATCTTTCTCGTCTTTTAACGAGGTATTAAACTAAACGCGGATAAAAGATATTATATTATTACCCGTTATATTAAAGTGGTAGACGAATTACGCGGTTATATAAAGATCTAATCTACTAGACGTTAATCTTAAAATAAGATATAATAATTTAGTAACTAGGTTTACTCTCGCGGATATCGCTAGATTAACCGACCCTCTATTAAATTTAAAAAAAGTAATATTAAATATAATACTACTAATATTTATTAAATATTTAAGCGAAGATCTAGGGCTAAATACTTCGTTATTATTAGAAATCTAATTTAAGTACTAAGGAAATAGATTTATAATTAGACTACTAAAGAACTACTAACTCCGCGGAGTAATTAAAGAAATTATTAATAACGAGAATAACGACTTTATATTTAAACTTATACTAGTAAATTAAGAATTAATTTAATAACTCCTTTTATCTTTAATAAAAACGGTAAAGTCTCGAGGTAAATAAACTCTTATTCCGTTTCTCGATACTATTTATAACGTACGGTTAATATCGGGTAGTAGAAATAATAATAAAAAATAATTCCGAAAATAAGATCCGTAGCCTAAAGCGAGGAAAATATAAATATAAAATAAATATCGTAAATAAAGACGGTAAATAAAAGGGATTACTAGGTAAATTACTAACGGATATTAATTAAATAATAAATTTATAAAACGAGTTCGATAAACGTCGAGAGTAAAAGCGACCGAAAAGTAACCGTCCTAATATACCGCGTATATTCCGGATTATTAAGAATAATAGTACCCGTCTTAATATATACTTTAGATTCTTAATTAGGAAAAATTAACCTATTAATCTTAATATATACTTTAAGTCGGTTTTACGCGACGTTTCCTTTATTAAAACCCCTAACGATTTAACTAATCTTAAGACGAGTATAAATAATAAAATAATACGGTTTTTATAAACCCTTACTAATAACCCTAAAGGTAAAAATAACGGCGATCGAAATACGAAAAATAACGGAACCCTTATAACGCGCGATAATAAAAAAGTTAATTAAATTATAATAAATAATTAACCCCTAATAGATATAATATAATTAATAATAATAACTCGACCGATCCCGCCTACGGTAGACGATTTATTTAAATAATTATAAAAAGATTTTATAGATACTAAAACCGCGTATAATAAAAAAACGGTTAAACGCGTAACTACTAGTTAAATATTTAAACCAATATTTATCCCGGAGTAAAACGAAGTAGAAGATATTTTAATTAAAGAAAAAGAAGGTACTAAAAAGTCCCTAAAAAAAAGACGAAGAATAAATAAATTAACGACTAGGTTTAAATACTAAAGTTAATAAATCGGGTTAAACTATTAAATATATAATTTATTAAAGTAACGGAATATATATACCGGAATAATAAAAGATAAAAGAATTACTACCTTCTTTTTAGGCTAAATAATATTAAAGATTATAAAACCGGAAAAAAGATTTATATAAAAGGAATAATAATAAGTTTTATCTTATTCTAAATACTCGATATATTCGTTTTATTCGAAATAAAGGTCTTTTAAAACGGGGGATACCTCGTAAATACTATAAAATTTAAAAAAATAATATAATTAACCTTTATCGAGCTTAAAACTAATAATTAACGAGGGGTTTAAACTTTAAAGACTCTCGGCGTAACCTACCTAAATTATTTACTCGTATTAAATTATAAGGACGTAAAGAAAACTAAAAAGGAAAAAATATATAATTTATATTTTACGGAGGGAATAACGAAGGATCTTTAATTATTTAAAATAAATTACCCGTCCGGGAACCCCTAAGGGATCTAATATATATACGTCGATTCTAATATATTTAAAAAACTTATACCGAGTTACGGCCTTAACCTCTTTCTTCCCCCCGTAAATTTATTATCCTATTAATTAAATTTAATAAATACGTAAATAAAATAAAAGGATAAAGCTTTTAAGTAGGTATTACGATAAATCTATAACGATCCTAAATTAAAAACTTATACTATAAAATTAAATATATTAGATTACGACCTCTTAATAAAATTAAAATAAGTTCTTTATTTTAACGAAAATTATAATTTTTTAAAGGTACTTTATTTTATATTTTTAATCTCGTTTCCTAATTAAATCGATAAAGTCTTAACGGATAAAATTCCCGCGGTAAAAAAAAGAGGTAATAAAGTTAGGATATAAAAATAATAATATTAATAGGATATAAAATAAAGTAGGATTATAATAAACGAAATATATACCGAGAATAATAAAACTATAGGGACGATTATTAAAATTCGGAAAATTAATAATATAATACCGAGTTAGAAACCTCGAAAGATTTTAATTAACGGGACTCCGTTTAAATTATTATCGAGGACGATAATAAATTAAATAAATACGTTTATAAATAATAAATAAATTACGTTACCCTTTAAAAAAGATTACCCTCGCTTAAATAAGGCGCGTAAACGCCTAAAATATTATATAAAAAATAAATTTATTAAGATTAGTAAAAGGTATAAAAGTCTTGTCCGGAGTATATATAATAATAACGATATTAAAGACGAGTACGAGTAGTATAAAAAGACTATAACTATTATTATTCGAATACTTTAAATATAATATATACTAGACTCTACTTTTTTCGGGGAACTACTAGTTAAATTTAAACTTAATTATTATTTCGACTACTTTTTAAATTACCCGTAACGGTATAAACTATTACTAGAATATTATTTTAACGAAATAAATTAAAGAGTTCGGTAAATTTATCGTAATATTATACTCGCCTTTACGAGTTATAAGAAGAATATTATATTAAAGATTATAATATATTTATAGCTCGCGGTTATACGTCGTATTAGAATTCTATTATTATTCCCTAAACTAGCTCTTTATAAAGATACGAAAGACTTTAAACTAACGGGTAATAAATTAAAAAATAATAATTAACTTAAATTAAAGAAAGGGAAACTTTATAAACTAGAATAAAAAGATTTAACTTTCGAAAAGAATATTAATTAAATCGCCGGAGTAAATAATTATCTTAAAATATAAATACTAGATATTTTTAGAAATAAAATATAAGGAATTAATACGAAGATAATTATTATAATTATATTCTTTATTTTAGCTTTTATTATTTATTAGGTAAATATTTCTAACGGAATTCTATATTATAATATAGGCTTTATCCTACGCTAGGAATATTATATTAATAATTATATAAACGATTCGTTTAATATAGAAAAAGCCTATCGCCTTAATCTACGGAGGTATACTTAAATTAAAATAAACTAAAATCGTTAGACTCTTTTAGGAGGGTAAAGATAATACGAAAAATATATCTTTAAAACTTATATTTTAATTTCTAATAGGATCTACCGTACTTTTAAATATAAAGTAAATATTTACGGCCTCTAAATATATCATTATCTTTAACTCCGAGTAATTAATAAGCGCTAAAGACTAGGTTATATACCGTATTAATTAAATTAATTAAGACCGCGCGATATATATAATTAAATTCGTGAATATAATTTCTAAGGTAGATATAGTTATCTATAATAAATAAAGAGCTCGATAACGAATATATTAAATAATAAAAGACCCTATAAAGAAGTCGGAGAACTATAAACTCCGCGAAGTTTTAAAGGAGTATATTTATAATAACGAAGGTAAATAAAACGAGTATAATTAATTATAAAAAAATAAATAACTTATTATTATAAGGGTATAACGAGAGGATAACGATATTTACGAGAAGAGATATTAAGAGGGTAGACCAGCGGTATTAATATTTAAAAAGAGTTCGATAATATAAAGGAAATAAAATAATCGTAAATTCTATAAATCTAAAAAGATCTAGATATATTAAAATAATCTAATAATTTTATATTTAATAATTACGGTCTTATTATTAATTCGGAGATATTAAAGATTAATACTCGTATTCTTAAGTTACTTAAAGTACTTTTCGTATAAAATTCTATAACTAAATTTATTTCTTCTAGTCGTTAGGATTTATATAAAAAGATATTTCTCCTCCTTAATATTTAACCGTTAAAATCTTAAGATATTTATATTTTAAAATTAAATAAAGATCGTTAAGCGCTTATAATTAATAAATAAATAAATAACTTTAAAAGAAACTTTATATAACTCTATCGTAAATATAATAATAAAGTCGAGAATATTAACCCTCCCGTTATTAACGGTTATATTAATAATACCGAGACTATTAATACGATATTTATAATTACTAGAAACTAATCGAAGTCGCGTCCCTAGATACTTTTAGTTATTTTTAATAATAAGAGCGCCGATATTTATAATCGGATTAAATATAATTATAATATTCGTTTCGGAGTTATATCGTAATATATCTAAACGAATAACGTTATTAAAAACGCCTCTTAATACTACTTTAATATATTTATAAAATTTAATTATAAACTCGGGGGTACTACCTCTATAATTAAATCGAAGACTAAATACTTCGAGGAGCCTACGATAATCATTAATATTAATATCTCTTATATAATACCCGGCCTAGAGTAAGCTTCTATAACTATTATAATTATCTTTATCGATCGGATTACCTCTCGTTATATTATTATAATCGAGACGAATGGTTCCCGTATTAAGATAATTACCTTTAAGAATATTAATTTTATACTTCGTTCTTTAGTAGATTAATAATAAAAGAATATTAACGGGGGTAATTTACTTAAATATATTTATTATTTCCGTAACGGCGTTTCTAAAGATTAATTTAATTTATTTTTAAAGTACGAGGTTATTAATATAAAGTATTTATTTACGGATTTAGGCTAGAATCATCCTAGTAATAAAATTAAATTTATTATTATAATTATTAAGAAATATTATTATATTCGTTTCTTCCCTCCTATAAGTCTTATAATTAATAAGAATAATAATCCTATATTTAATATAATTATTAATTATGATATTATTTACCCCTTCGAGAATAGTATTTATCTTTACTCGTATATAACTATCTAGGGTACTACTCGACTTATTTATTATTATATATTAATAAATAAGGTTAATATTCTACTAGATTAATTCTAGGTAATACTCTATGAGTATTATTATTAATATTAATATATAATTACTCCCGTATCTCTTTATAAATTTAATCCTAAATTTATAAAAATATATTAAACTAATAAAAGATAATCCTCGTAGTATATTATATTTATTTAATAACTAAGTGTAGTAAGATTTATATCGATATAATTACCGCCGAGAGGGTTACGCTTTAAGAGGAGCGACGGAAATTAAATAAAGAAACGTAATTTTATTCCGATAAAATAAAATTATAGACCGAGTAACTTAAACTTTAGCTAATCGAGCTTTAGGACTAAATAAATTTTAATATATAATATATTTAAATTTATAAAGTCGTATAAGAATATTTATTAAATATTATAAATAATAAATACGTTTAATAAATATAGTAGATTAATAGTATTAATATACGATACTTATATAAATACGTAAATAAGTACGCGATTAATATTATTATATATTATATCTAACTTATGATTTAAACTATATAAATTAAATAACTAAATAAATTATTTACGGGCTTAAGCTAGTTTAATACGTAATTTACTAGTAAATAATAATAAAACGTTTAATAAACCTACTCGGAGCTATAAATAACGGAATATACGGGTATTATATTTAGAAAAAATTTATACGGTCTCCCGCTTTATTAATATAGAGGTACCCTTCTGGGGCCTTAGAATAAACCGCGCGTTATAACGTACTAGTAGCGCCCTTCGGGGGCCCTAGAACTCGGGTTTTAACTTTTAAAATAACCGCGTATACTCGGGGTCGTACTTTTAGAGTTTAGTTATTTTTAATATTATAACTACTTATTTATCTTTACTATAAGGACGTGGCTTTAAAGAGGGGGATAATTATAATACTATAATATATTCTAGTTTAAATATTATAATAAGGGTATTCTAGTGTTGGCCCGAATATTTTATACTATTTTTTTAACCTATTAATATATACCTTTAGCGTTATAGTAGTTATAAATTATATTATTAAAATATAATAAGAAAACGTACCTTCTTAAAGAATATTTTAAAGAAATTATCCGCGATTATTATAATAATCTAATTTAAGGATACCCTAGAGTTATTAAAATTATAAAATTTATCTATAAAGAATATAACGCGCTAGGATTAAAATTATATATCGAGAAATATATTAAAGAATATATCGAATATTAGTAGAATAAATTTATAAAATATATTAAATCTAGTTAAATCTAGTTCGCTCTAGTATTAAAGATACTATAGGACGATATTATAATAAACTTCGTTATTAAATTATTAAAATTAAAGGATCTTATTATATCGGAAATCTTTAACTCTATAATAATAATTTATAATAAATTTAATAAATACACTATAATAATATTAATTAAAGAAATTTATAAAATCGAATAAATCGCCTTCGTATTATTAGACCGATTAATTAAGGATTATAAAATACCTAAATCGATTACTTTTAACCGAGATAAATAATTCACCTTTAATTACTAGAGAATACTAATTAATACTATCGGAACCAAATTACGAATATTAACTATATATTATCTATAGATAAATAGATAAATAGAGCGGATAAACTAAATAATAAAAATATATTTACGATATTACGTTAATAAGAAATAGAATAATTAGGTAAGACTTTTATTTATAATTTAATTAATATTTAATAATAACTAGTTTAATACTATTAAATTTACGTTATTTTTCGCGAATTATAATAAATATATTAATATATTCCTCGAACCTAAATAAGGATTAAATATATAAAGGGCTTTAATTTATATAGTTAATATAAAGATATTATATCGAGATATATAAACCTAAATTAACTAAACGAATACTCGGACTAAGAAAACGGTAAATAAATATCGAAAAAAATATTCTTAATTAAAAGAGAGGAATAAAATATACTTTTTAATAAAAAATATAATAAATAAAAGATTAAATAAAAAACTAGACTATATTAAAATTAGATTATTTTTAATTAAGAAGAGTAAAGAACTAGTTAATTATAAATTAAATCTTTTAACCGACGCTAAAATATATTTAATATTCTATATCTCTCGATTAGAGTTAATAAATTTTAAAATATCTTTATAAAATACCTTTTATTTTTAAATTAAAAAAGAAATAAAGTTCGAGGTAAAAGAGATTCTAGACTAGAAAGATTAGGACTATTTTATTAAATAAAAAGAATATAATAAATCGGAGAATATTTAAGAGTTATTAATAAATCTAATTAATTACTAGGAACTTCTAAAGAGGTTTTAAAAATAACGATATAAAAAAATTAATTAAAAGTCCCCGGCGAGAAAGATTTTAAAAATATAAAATTATTAAAATATAAAATTAAAGCCGCTGTATATTTTATTTTATTAAATTTCTTTAATTCTTTTAAATACTTTAATTTCTTTATATTTATAAAAATTTTATTAAATATTTATAATACCTAAGGCCGCTAGCGCAGAGCTAGCGGTTTAGTAATAATATAAAAAACATAAAGTAGTTATAGGGTTTATTATTAAGTAATTCTTAAATCCTAGATTTAGTAATAGAACTAATCTCTAAGGATTCTAATAAAACGGGGGAATATTAACTCGATATAGAATTATTAAAAGTTAGAACCCCGCGATACTAAGGCTAGAACCCTATATCAATAAATAATAATATTATAAAGGTAGCGGGGCGTAGGTATATATAATATATTAACGCCTTTAACGGGGCGTAGGTATATATAACGTACTATTATTTTATAATTATTTCTCTTTTTAGGCCTTAGTCCCTAGGTATTTAAATACTTTAATTAAAAGATATTTATTAAAAAATCTTTAAACCCCTTAAGGGAAATAAGAGAAAAGAGTCTTCTAGTTTATATTATCGGTCCTATAACGCTAATATATAATACTAGTCGCGGAGCGACACGAAATTATTTTCTATAGTACTATTATATAGTATTAGTAATAGAAGGGTAATACTACTAAACTACCTCTACTATATAATAATATTAATAGTAAATAAATAGTCTATTTATAAAGCTGTCCCTATAGTATTAATATATAGTAATAGTAGTTAATTAAATAATATTTCTTTCGTCCCTATAGTATTATTATATATAATAATAACGGAGCGAAATAGTATATACTATCGTTCCTATAGCGCTTATAGTACTTATAGTAAATATAGTATATTAGATTATTTCTATAGTACTTATAGTACTAGTAACGGAATAACGGTAGCTACTCTTATTATATACTCTTATTATATTATAAAAATACTAGTAGTAAGATATTATATATAAATAGTATAACTTTAATATTATACCAGGAGATTAGTAATAATGAAACTACTATAATAACGATTATATTTATTAATAAAAGCGAGGTAACGGAGCGGAGGCGTATATTAATATATTATAATAATAAGATATTTAGTGCGACGGTTTATTATTAAAATAAACTCGCTTACCTATTTATTTTCTTTTTTCGTAACTTTTTTAGTCTTTTTTATATATTATTACTCTAGCTTTATAATAGTATTCTAGTATTATAACTAATATATAGATAATACTCTCGTTATATATAATTTTCTTCTAACTTTATAAATAGCTCCTATTTACCGATAATATTAGTTTATTTATATTAATATAGTTTAGTTATAAATATACTAGTAAATATAATTAGTCCGTTATCGGCGCGACTATATAATATTAATTATAATAGTAATTTATTATACTTCGTAACTCTTTTACTAAGTCTACTTCTATTAATTTAATAATAATTATATTCGAGGTACGTCCCTTCTTTATATACTTTATTATATTAATCGCTACGGAATCGACTATTATATAAAAGTAAATTATAATTATAAGTTTTAAAATAATATATATTAATAATAATAAATCTTTAAATCTTTCCGAAGGAAGGTAAAAAGATTTATATATTAATATACTCGTATTAATAATAGGACTCCTAAAGAAGAATATATATTTAAATTAATAATTAAAGAAATTACCTAGTAGCGTAAAATATATAATAAAATAATAGTAATTAATAGGTAAATCCTTACTATAATCGCTAATTTATAGAATTAATTAACGGCGGCGAATTAATATATTAAGGAATTAAAGGCGATAAATAAGGTTTTTAAAAAAAATACTAAGAGTTTCCGTTAATATAAACGGGACCTAAAAAGTCCCGAGGAAGATAATATCCTTAAGAACTATATTAAAAAAATTATATCTTTTTCTAATAATTCCGATAATAACTAAATCTTTCGTACGATATAATAGTAATATTAAATTCTTTTTTTCTTAAATCGGCGCTAGTTAAATTTACCTAGATATATTATTTAATAATATATCTTAAATACTTATATAAACTATATTTAAAATAAAAGTATTTTTATAAATACGATATCTTATCGTTATTATATATAAATAGTTTAATAGTAAATTAAATTTAATTATATCTTAAAACCGTATAATAAAATTATAAATATAAAGGAGAATATCCGTTATATAAATATTAATATAAAAGTAGTAATATTTATTTTTAATATTAACTCCGTTTACTCCGCTTTATTATTTTATATAACTAGGTAACCTCTTTAATTATATTTATATATTTATATTTACTACCCGCTTATTTAAAGATTTTAATTAATTTACTAGTATTAATAAACTCTTCGTTTAGTAATTATTAATTATATTCTTCGCCTTAACTAATTTATTTAATTTTATACTAGATATTTTCTTTATTTTTAATTTTATTGATTACCTCTTCTACCTCCTATAATTTATTATTATTAATAAATTCGGGGGCTTATATAAAAGATTCCGCTATATTAATATAATCGCGAAGATAATATAATTTAAATAACGATATATAAAAGGTATTATAGATTCTATATATAGAAGGTAGTAGTAGGTAGTAAATTAATACTTTTATTTTATTAATAATCTTAAAGAGCCCTATAAACTTATAGGATAATTTCTTATTTAGGCGCTTTTATTTTAGGTTCTTTATTATTAATATAATTAAATCGTTAATTTTATAACTTTATAGTTTATATATTTTATTATATTATTTAATTTAATATTCGGTAGCGCTTTAAAGGCGCTTCGTAATTTTATTTTTTAAAATTTATAATTATCGTATTTTATTATTTATAGTTAATACTCTTTTTTCTCTAAAGTCGTCCTCGACCTCTTAACGAATTTTAGGATAATAATTATATATATAAAAAAATAATATCGTTCTAATAACGATACTTTAATTATTATTTATTAAGAATTCTATTATAGGTAGTAATTTAGTCTAATTTATTTATTTATTATTAATAAATATACGTAAATAGTACTTTAGTATTTAATTTTAATACTTTATTTATTTATCTATTTAAGGGTAAAAGATAATATTTAGGCGTTATTTAATTTTCGAATAAAAATATATAACCGACTAGAAGGCGTTTATAAAAATAAAGCCTCTATTATTAACGATATTATTAAATATACTATAGCGGTAAATAATTTTAGAATAAAATACTTCCGCTAGCTAAACGGTATCGATTTTAATAATTATAAATATATATTTAACTATTTTAGTAAATCGATTTATAATAATAAAAATAATATTATAAATAGTATCTTTATATTTATTAGGCGGTAAATTAATTATAAAATTTATAAAAATCTCCTTCTAAAATTAAATAATAATAAAAAGCGAATTTAATTCGTTATATAAATAATATCGCGGCGCTTTCGTCTATTAATATATATTATAGATTTTAATATAATTCGTAATTTACTTTAAATTACCCTCCTAGAAAAAATTTCGGGTAAATAATTTATACGACTTTATAATATTAAAATAGTTTATTAAAGAATTATTATAATACCTCTTTATAAACTCTTTCTTTAGAGTTTTATTCTTTAATATATAAAGGCGACCGTTATATTTTAATAATCCCTCGGAGTTTATAATCTATACTTTATTCTTTATATAACGATAGTTCTTTAATATATTCGCTCTAGTTCGAAAAGAGTTTACTTAATTATTATAAATTTATAATTCCCGAATTAATATTTTAATAGGTCTTTTAGGATTATTATACGTAGTTTTAAATATTATTATAATATCCCGCTTTAGAATTATTACTCTTAATTTTATAATTTAAAAAGTAGAGGTTATAGTTATTTTTATTTCTTTATCTTTTTCCGATAATTAACTACTAGTCTAAAGAGTAAGTTTATTCTAAAATATTAATAATAATTTAGTATTTAACGGCGATACCCTCTTATAATTAAAATACCGCGACGGTATTTTAATAAAATTTAATTTTCTAGCCCGATAAAAGATTTTAAAATTATAAATAATTAATTTAAATATTTAGCGGGCCTACCTAAAGTTTAGCTCCTTTTATTTTATAAAATTCTTTAAATTATTATAATTAGTTTAGATTTTAATATAATAAGGGCTACTTTCTAAATAGTATTATTATTATTTTATTACTATTATAATAACGAGTAATTCTTAATTATAAGTTTTATAGTTTTATTTTAAGGGATTTAATTTCTATAACTAAAATATTATAAAGCGCTAATAATTATCTTTATTCTATTATAATAATATAAAGTTAAGGTTAAATTAAAAGTATTTATCTTTATATATAATTATTTAATTAGATTGTAATAGCGTAGAAAAGGCGCGTTTATAAATATATCTCGTAAGATCTAAAACGCTTCCGTAGCGCCGTTTATTTATTCTAATAAATTTATTTTCTTATTTATTTTACTACTCTTAAATAGGCTAGTAAATAACGTAGTTATATTAAAATAATTATAAATAAACTACTTATAGAAGTTAACGAAATCTAAAAAGATTTATATTTTTTAATATATTTTCGGTTAAGGTTATTTCTTAATAATTTTAATATATTCCGGGTTTATAGTTATTTTATTAATAGATATAATAAAATCTAAAAACTCGATTATTTTAATATTAAATTAATACTCCTTAAGGTTAATAAATAACTAGAATTAATATAATTATTTAAATATTTATTTAATATACCGCTAATACTCCGCCGGATTAATATTATAAATTAGGATATTATCTAGATATATTATATATATTATATTTATTAAACTTATAAATATATAGTTAATATAAATTTAAAATATCGCCGGTGTATTAGCGAGCCTAAAAGGTATAATTAAATATTCGAAATAATTATAACGAGTTCGGAAAATAATTTTCTATTTATCGCTTTCTTTAATCTAGATTTTATAATAAATATCTTTAAAGTCTAACTTTATAAAGATTTTAGAACCGTATAAATAATTTAATATCTCGGTAATTAAGGGTAGTAGGTATCGATTTTTAATTATTATTATATTTAAGCCTTAATAATTAACGTAAAAATATAATTTATTATTCTTTTTAGATAGTAAATAAATACTTTAATTAAAGAGGTTAAATAACGAATCTAGTCTTTATAGAATAAGGATTCTAAATAATACCGTAGCTTCGATAATTTAATTTAAGATAAATTATAGAGAGATTTATAAAGTAATTCTTTATTAATTTTTATTTTAATAATATAATCCCCCCTATTTAAAAGTAGGTAGGGTACTCGTTTTTTTATTAAAAAAAATATTATAAAACTCTATAAATTCTTTAAGAATCTTTAAGTTAAGAAATTCTTCCTATTCGCCTCGCACTATTATAATATATACGACCGCGAATATATTCGGTTTATTTTTAAAACTATTAGTAAATTTAGTCTATTCTTTAATTTATAAATTATTAGAATTAATTTTAAACCGCTATTAGTCCGCTTTAAAATTAATTAATATCTTTAATTAATATAATTTAAATATACCTAGAATAACGTCTAAACTTTTAAAATTTATAATATAAAATAAAGTATTATATTTATACTCTTAACTTTAACTATCGACTATTTAATAGTTTAATTAATATATATTATAATAATATATATTTTACCCGTTAATTACTTTAGTTAATAATAAAATAATATTATAAAGTTCTAAATTATTTTTAATAATAAACCGTTATAAAATTAAATTAAATTATACTTTAGAGTTAATTAAGGTAATAAGTTATTTAATCTTATTTTAGAGGGTAATCTAATCTTTAAAAAGAATAAAAAAGTATATTTCTATTAATTATTTTTCTTATCTTTCTTCCGAGGTATAAATTAGGTTTAATTATTTTTTACCGATACCGCGCCGACGTTTATAATTAATTAATTTATATCGGGATATTTAGACTTAATATAGCCTTCTATTTTATAATAATAATAAATAATCTTATTATATAAAGAATTAATAGTATTAGTTTTATATTTATTATTCTTCTTCTTTAAATATACTTATTTAATATTATTACCGGTATTAAATTTAATAATTCGGTTTATTATAAATTTTCTTTTATTAAGGTTTTTTAACTAGGAACTCGAATTAAAATTAAAATCGTTTATTAATTATATATACTTTAGATTCTTTTTTTATATAATAATCTAAGTAAGAATTTCTTCCCTTTAAATAAATATACTATTAATATTAAAGATTTTATTTTTAAACTTAAGTTTAAATTTAATTAAGAAGAAATTTATTTTATATTTTTCCGAAAACGGGGGTAATTAAATCTTAATTTCTTTAAAATAAACCTTAAATAACGATATCTTTTAATAAAATTATTACTTCGTTTCCTCCTACTTTTTATAAATAAAGAGACGACGATTAATTAAATCCGTTATTAAATTAAAAAAAAACTTCTTAAAAAAACTAAACGTAATACTAGTTAAACTATATAAATTATAATATTTATATTACTACGTTAAAGGGTTACTTTCTAACGAGTTTATATAATATATAATCCTTAAATAGTCGGTAGTGAAATATTTAAGATTAATTAAAAATTTAATATTTACGTCGCGGAACTAATATAAATATTTACCTTCACTTATATCTTTATAAGAATATATTTTATTAAAGCGTAGTATTTTCGCCCTAATAAAGATATCCTTATTAAATATAATTAAATTTATTATTATTCTACCGGTAGGTATAATAATTAAAGGATCTTTATTATAAATAATAAATTCCGCTAATACTCCGCTAGCGGGTATAAAAATAATAGGATCATATAGTCTTTAATTTTAAATTTATAATATTTTTAACTTTTATTATTATTTAAAGCGACGGTTTTCTTCTTTAATAATTTTAAATTATATATTTAAAATCTCTTCGGGGGTAGTAATATCTTCGAATTTACTATTATTTTTACGACGGGGGTTATCGGAGGGGGCTTAATTAATATTATTATTATTAAATTCTTTTAAACGTCCCGAGGTTAAACCCGATATTATAATAATAATAAGTTTTTTCTTTAGAAAGATTTAAAAGATTAAAATTATAATATTTAAAATTATTAACGTAGAGTTAGTAGTTTAATAATAATATAAAAAACGTAAAATAATTACGGGGTTTATTATTAGGTAGTTTTTAAATCCTAGATTTAATAATAAAACTAATCTTTAAAAATTCTAATAAAACGGGGGAATATTAACTCGATATAGAATTATTAAAAATTAAAACCCCGCGATACTAAGGTTAGAACCCCGTATCGATAAATAATAATATTATAGAAATAGCGGGGCGTAAATATATATAATATATTAATACTTTTAACGGGGCGTAAATATATATAATATATTATTATTTTATAATATCTTTTATTTATACTCTTTTAAGAATTTCTTTTATTAACGAAACTTTTTTAATTTTATATTCTTCTAGTTAACGATTTCGTTCGCCGCTTTTTATCTATTTTTAATCTTTTTTTCTTTATATTCTAAACGCTCTAAAGTTTTATTAATTCTAAAGAAACTAATAACGAACTTCATCGGTAAAGCGGGAGACCGTATAAGTTTTTTCCAAATATAATACCCGTATATTCCGCTATCTATAGCTCCGAGCAGGTTCATTAAACGTTTTATTACTATTTATTAATAAATTACGTATTAAGCTAGTTTAAGCCCGTAAATAATTTATTTAATTATTTAATTTATATAATTTAAGTTATAGGTTAGATATAATATATAATAATATTAATCGCGTACTTACTCGCGTATTTATATAAGTATCGTATATTAATATTATTAATCTATTGTATTTATTAAATATATTTATTACCTACGATATTTAATAAACGTTCTTATACGATTTTATAAACTTAAATATATTATATACTAAAATTTATTTAGTTCTAAGACTCGACTAGCTAGAGTTTAAATTACTCGGTTTATAATTTTATTTTATTAGAATAAAATTACGTCTTTTTATTTAACTTCCGTCGCTCCTCTTAAAATATAACTCTTTTAACGGTAATTATATCGATATAAACCTTACTACGCTTAGTTATTAAATAAATATAATATACTATAGGGACTATCTTTTATTAGTTTAATATATTCTTATAAATTTAAAACTAAATTTATAAAGAGATATAGGAGTAATTATATATTAATATTAATAATAATATTCGTAAAGTATTACCTAAAATCGATCTAATAAAATATTAACCTTATTTATTAATATATAATAATAAATAGGTCGAGTAGTACCCTAAATAACTATATACGAGTAAAGATAAATATTATTCTCGAAAGAGTAAATAATATTATAATTAATAATTATACTAGGTATAGGATTATTATTCTTATTAACTATAAAACCTATAAGAGGGAAGAAGCGAATATAATAATATTTCTCGGTAATTACGATAATGAATTTAATTTTATTATTAGGATAATTCTAGCCTAAGTCCGTAAACAAATATTTTATATTAATAACTTTATATTTTAAAAGTAGATTAAATTAACTTTTAGAAATACTATTACGGAAATAATAAATATATTTAGGTAGACTACCCCCGTTAATATTCTTCTATTATTAATTTACTAAAGAACGAAATATAGAGTTAATATTATTAAAAGTAATTATCTTAATACGGGAGCCGTTCGTCTCGACCGTAATAATATAATAAAAGATAATCCGATCGATAAAGATAATTATAGTAATTATAAAAATTTACTCTAGGCCGGGTACTATATAAAAGATATTAATATTAATAATTATTATAGGCTCCTCGAAATACTTAATCTTCGATTTAATTATAAAAATAATACCCCCGATATCAAGAGATAGACTGTGAATAGGCTAAGCTATTAATAGTTTATAAATATAGTTTAGTTTATTAATAATAAGTTGATTCTTTAGAAGTTATAGAGTTGTAAACTAGTATATAGCCAGTGCCAAGGAGCTAGTCCTAATCAAGTATAAGATTTAGCGTACCGTGACACCCGAGTTTATAATTAAATTTCATAAATATATTAAAATAGTATTAAAGGGCGTTTTTAATAACGTTACTCGTTTAAACGTATTACGATATAACTCCGAAATAAACGTCGTAGTTATATTTAATTCGATTATAAATATCGGCGCTCTTATTATTAAAAATAACTAGAAGTATTTAGAGACGCGACTTCGATTAATTTCCGGCGGCTATAAATATCGTATTAATAACCTCGGTATTATTAATATAACCGCTAATAACGGGAGGGTTAATATTCTCGACTCTACCGCTATATTTATAATAGAGTTATATAAAGTTTCTTTTAAAATTATTTACCTATTTATTAATTATAGGCGCTCGACGATCTTTATTTAATTTTAAGATATAAATATCTTAAAACTTTAATAATTAAATATTAGAGAGGAGAAATATCTTTTTATATAAATCCTAAGGACTAAAAAAAGTAAATTTAATTATAGAATTCTATATAAAAAATACCTTAAATAACTCGAGAATACGAGTATTAATCTTTAGTATCTCCGAATTAATAATAAAACTATAATCGTTAAATATAGGATTATTAGACTATTTTAGTATATTTAAACTTTTCTAGATTTATAGAATTTACGATTATTTTATCTCCTCTATATTATCGAACTCTTTTTAAATATTAATACCGTTAATCTACTCTTTTAATATCTTTTCTCGTAAATATCGTTATCCTCTCGTTATATCTTTATAGTAATAAACTATTTATTTTTTTATAACTAATTATACTCGTCTTACTCGTCTTCGTTATTATAAATATACTTCTTTAAGACTTCGCGGAGTTTATAACTCTCCGACTCCTTTATAAAGTTTTCTATTATTTAATATATCTATTATCGAGCCCTTTATTTATTATAGATAATTATATTTATTTTAGAAATTATATTCACGAATTTAATTATATATATCGTACGGTTTTAATTAATTCGATTAATATAATATATAGCCTAGTCCTTAACGCTTATTAATTACTCGGAGTTAAAAATAACGATATATTTAAAGGCCGTAAATATCTACTTTATATTTAAAAGTATAGTAGATCTTATTAGAAATTAAGATATAAGTTCCGAGGATATATTTTTCGTATTATCTTTACCCTCCTAGAAGAGTTTAACGATTTTAGTTTATTTTAATTTAAGTATACTTTTATAAATTAGGGCGACAGGTCTTTTTTATATTAAACGAATTATTTATATAATTATTAATACGATATTCTTAGCGTAGGATAAGACCTATACTATAGGCGGCTATAATAGACCTCGATAGTCGTTAAATATACGATCTACCCTTCGTTAATAATTTAAATAACGACGAATAAATTAATCTTTCGGATAATAAACTTTAAAGTAATCTTTTTATATTAATTAATAACGTAAAAAATATATAGGTTAATACGCGTAAAGCGATAACCCTAAAATAAATAAATTAAATATTTATAATTTATTCTTTTATAACCCGTATATCTTAATACCTCTAATTTTTATTACTACCCGAATACCAGTATTAAATTCTTAATACGTAAATTTAATAAAGTATAATTATCTTAAATTTAATTAATTTATTATTTATAATAAAATATCGCCCCCGACTCGTTTTTATCTTTACTACGGAATCTTAAATAAACCTCCGCTAGAATAGAAAAACCCGATAATAATATAAAGATTAAAGTATAAAGCGGCTCGCGTAAAACTTTTATTCCTAAAAGAAAATATACTCTTAATATTATATAAAGAGAAAGATAACTAAAAGATTAAATTACCTTTAAATCGTAAGGGTTTAAGGAATTCTAGGCCGTCTTTATACCGGAAAAACCTAATCGGGTTTAATATAAAAGAAATAATATTAACTCGATTATATTAAACGATAATAAAAATAAATATAAAGTTTATATTAAATAACTAGGGAAGAGATTATAAGTAATAATAAAGTTTAAAAAAAATTAAATTAAAGAAGAATAAAAATAACGATATAATTTACGTAAAGTTTAATAAATAATAATATATTAATTAAATAATATAATAAAGAAATTAGAAAAAGGTAGATAATAACTATATATTAAATAAAATTAATAATTATTTATAAAATTTTAATAAACGTATATTTAGTACTAAACGCGTAAATTTATATAGTATTAATAATAGTAGCGGTAGCGGTAAAGGCGGTAATTTAAATTACGACGGAGAAATTACTAAAAATTAATAAAGTAATAAAAACGAAGAAACCGTTAAAATCGATAAAACTATAAATAGCGATATAAATAAATAGAATAATAATATAGATTTATATATTTAATAAACGTATTATCCTAATAACGATATATATATTTATTAAATATAATCTATTAATAGTAATTTACGCGTTTAATAAATATAATACTCCGACTATAATATAATCGCCCGATACGATTCGCGCGTATTCGTATTTAATATAATTGTATAAGATAGTAAATAATAACTATTAATAGGAAAAAGTTACTTTTAGTAATTTTTAACGAAAGTAGGTATTAAAACGATCTTTAGGGCTAGTATATAAATTAAATAAATTTAAATATATTTTATGTATTTTTCGGTAGAATATTAACTCCCCGCTTTACCGATATTTAAAAATTTATATTTTCTTCTAATTTTAATATACTCCCTATATTTAGATAATAAAGAGATTAATTAATATTCGATTTAATATATCGCGTAGCGTATATATATAACTATAATTATAAAATCTTTAGAAATAACTTATTCCTATAATTTATTATATTACTTTATTTAACGAGAAGATATAGGATTATTTTTTAAAATAAAGAAAATTAAAAGAGAAGGGTTACGCCGCGGAATAGGGAAAGAAAGAGATAAAACTAACCCCTATTCCCTTCCCCGGAGTAGGGAAGGGAATGGATAGGGAAGGGAAGGGAATACTAAGAGAAAATAAAGAAGGGAAGGGATTACCTGTTATTCCCTGTCCCTGCCCTCCCTATAGGGCTGGCCATATATGCGCGCATACATGCCCCATTGCTGCCTCCATATATGGCCATGTATACGCGCATGCATGCCTCATTGCTGCCCCCATATATGGCCATGTATGCGCGCATGCA